>OGHO01002073.1_pt1 | contig 16700 bp, 16 predicted proteins | sample 1571421 | NCBI WGS metagenome assembly OGHO01 (sample SAMEA2581937, study PRJEB24529) | metagenome | biome: Human gut stool | place: China | collected 2011
TCGCCGCCACAATCCGTTTGAACGGATCATCCCACGTATGGTAGGCAATGGCGAACTTCCCCACGTGGCCCGGGAGCAGCGCGCGGGCACGCAAATCTTCCGCGGCCTGCGCCGTGTCTTCCGGCATCATATGGACGTACCGCCAGTTCTCGTCGTATTGCCCGCAGTCGAGCATAGCGAGATCAAACCCGCCGAAGCGTGCGCCGATTTCCGCGAAATGCTTGCCGTATCCGCTGTCTCCGCTGAAAAAAATCCTGCGTTCAGGGGTAACAAGGGCAAAGCCCGCCCAAAGGGTCTTGTTCCGGGTCAGTGAGCGGCCCGAAAAATGGCGGGCGGGCAGGATGTGGATGGCGAAGCCGTCTTTCCCCTCAAGGACGGAATACCAGTCTCCCTCGAAAACCGTTTCCTTGCCGTAGCCCCAAGCCTCAAAATGGGCCCCGACGCCGAGGGGGCAGACGACCTGCCCCACCTTGGACCGAAGCGCCGTTGCCGTGGCATAATCCAGATGATCCCAGTGGTCGTGAGAAATGAGCAGATAATCGATGTCCGGCATGTCCTCGACGGTGTAAAGGTTCGTCCCCTCGAACGCCCTGTTGGCGAAAAAGACCGGCGAAGCATAGGTACTGAACACGGGATCTATCAAAAGGCGTCTGCCGCCGAGCTGCACGAAGTAGGAAGAATGGCCGAGCCAGACGACGGTATCCGTATTCCTGTCGAGCCCCCGCAGGTCGGTTTTCGCTGAAGGAATGGGACGAGTCGGCTTCTGGCCTTCCGTTGACGAAAAAACGTATTTCATCAACGCGCCCACAATGCCGCCGTTCCCCTTTATGGGCGGCAGCGGCTCCGTATTGCGAAAGGCACCGCCCTCATAGTGAGGCGACTGCGATATCGCGTCAAGGCGTTCACCTTCAGGCAACTTGCCGAATGAAGCCTGCGACATGAAAGCATACCCTCCCCCGATAAGAATACAGAGTAAAAGGACCAGACCGAACGCCACGCGCATACCCCTTCTCATGGAATCTCCAGACATTCTCTCTTTTCAGACGCGGACGGGATACGGCAAGGCCGCCCCGACTATTCCTCGGAACCGCCCTACCGTCCCCCGCCGATGCCCTTCGCGCGCATCGGCGGAGATCCCGAATACCTTACACGGTGATCAGATCGTATTGATTGTTCCCCATGCCTTGAAGCTTCATGTACTCGAGTTGGCGCAGGCCACTGCGGGACTCAATGCGTTCCACAAGGTCGCGCCGCTGCGCTTCGGGCAATGCATAAACCATGTCCACCGAAGCCTGATCGACGGCCAGAATATCCGTCGAGGCAATGATCCCCAAATCCGGCGTGGTGGGTGCCGCCGCGCCGAGCCCGGCGCAGTCGCAATCCACGGACATGTTCCGGAGCACGTTGATATAGGTAATATGTTGCCCAAAATGATTGGTAATGGCTTTGCCGCCTTCCACCATCCGTTCCATGAACAGCGGGCCTCCCGGCCAGATCCCGTCGCCCGGCAGCTGATGGATCTGCTGCTTGCCCAGTTTCCCTGAGGCGCAGCCGATGGAAATGTTTTTGAGCGAACCGCCGAAACCGCCCACAGTATGGCCTTTGAAGTGGGTCAGCACCAGCATGGCGTCATAATTCAGGATATGTTTGCCGACGGACAGTTCCGTAAGCCATTTCCCGCCGGGAATGGGAAGGCTTACGTCCCCGTCCTCATCCATGATGTCGACGGGGCAGAAGGTCCAGCCGTTGGTCCTCAGGGTTTCACGATGCCCTTCCGTGGTCTGCCTCGGACTGGGATACAAAACATTGCATTCCACAATGCTGCTGTCCGGAATATTCGCTTGGAATCCCCTGACCATTTCGCGGGGCAAAATATTCGGACCATGCGGTTCGCCCGTATGCAGCTTGATGGCGATCTTGCCGCTCATGCCATGATTGACGCGGGCATAGACCTTCATCAACCCTTCGAGGCTGATGTCCTTCGTGAAAAAGACCTTGGCCTTTTCCTGCGGCGCGGCCATAGCAGCATCGATCCTGGGGAAGCCCCCAAAAGCGAAGGCCCCTACAGTGAGCGCTCCGCCCTTCAGAAAACTCCGGCGGGAAAACTGTTCAGCCATATTATGAACTCCTTGATTGCCTCTCCGCAATGATGCTTGCAACCTTTTTATTCATTCTTCTTTCAAAGAACTCTTATGAGACACCCTACAGCCAGGATGACGGGAAACATATACACACTGCATATGTTCTCCGTGTTCCCAACGCACGGTACACATAAGGCATTGCCCCGCACAATCCGGCCTTTCGGAACAACGGCTCTAATTTCCCGTGTATTGCTCTTCCGTTACTTTTTCCAGCCACTCGACGGTGTTCCCACCCTCTTCTTCAGCCACGGAAATATGGGTCATGGCAACGCCGGGAGCGGCTCCGTGCCAGTGTTTGACGTATGGAGGGAACCAGACCGTATCGCCAGGGCGGACCTCCTGAATCGGCCCACCCTGCACCTGAACCCTGCCGACCCCAGCCGTGATGATCAGAGCCTGCCCCAGAGGATGGGTATGCCATGCCGTACGGGCTCCCGGCTCGAAAGTGACGTAAGCGCTTGAGGCACGTGCCGGCGTATGGGCCGGAAACAGGGGATCGATGCGGACCGTGCCGGTAAACCATGCATGCGGCCCCTTGATGGAAGGCTGCGAACCGTTGCGCAGGATGACCGGTTCGCTTACAGCGGTGGAAAGCATATCTTTTTCCATATGACGGACTCCTTTGCCGACAATTTTTTCTGTAAGAAACATATCCGGTCACTATGCCGAAGAACAGATACGATTCTCTTTTATTCTTGCCTTATTCTCTCAGTGTAGCCTGCCAAGGAAAAACGACGCCTGAGCCTTCCGGAACCCGCCTCAGTTTCGAAACGCACAGGACAGGCGAGTTCCGCAAACGTCCCAGGAGCTTCAAAACAAGACATTCAACACATGGTGAAAGCACAAAGGATCCTGCTGAAAAAAGGGCGAAAAAAAGCGCCGAACTTCTCTCATCAAGAATTCCGGCGCGTTGAAAAATCTCGCGTGCAAAGGCTGGAAACAGCCCAATCTCATTCACTCATCGCATACCTAAAAAGGCCTCAAGTTTGGAGCCGACAATAGCGAGAACGATTCGAACGCACATAAAAAACATGGCCACTCTTCTGAACGCCCGCAGATCACCGGCAGTACGTCTATTGTCCGGCATCGGTTCCTCCATGAGCTTTTGCCAGCGTACAGGGCCTCAAAAGACGATGACGAAAAAACAAAACGGACCGGCAGATTGCTCTACCAGCCCGTTTACTTTCTTATGGTGCCGAAGGGGAGACTCGAACTCCCATGAAGGAACCTTCACTAGACCCTGAACCTAGCGTGTCTACCAATTCCACCACTTCGGCGCGAAGAAATTTCTAGCGAAAAGCCCCTTCCTTGGCAAGATCTTTTTTCGCTTTCGGACAAAAATTTTTTCTCCGAGAAATATGACCATGCTAACACCGCGTTATTCCGCGTTTTCATCAGAACCAGCATGGTGAATAGCTTCTGTCGTTCCGCACCTCCCCTCACTGCGCCGTTCTCCGTATCGCCTTTCCATACGGCCCGAACAGGCTTTCAACGTACTTCCGCTGTGTGGAACGGATCTGGCGGCAACCACTTTGTAAAAATATTTTTACCAAAAAAACGGTAGGTTGTTCTGTTCGAATAGGGTATGAGGCATGTTTCGTGCCGCGCCGGGGAATGTCCCCTCCGCCGCTTTCCGTCATCCGGGAACGGCTCCGCGCGGCGACCGGCGAACTTCAACTCGTTTGCAATGATTCAGGTGTCTGCCCATGCGACGGATTTTATGGTGCATCATCTCCCTGTGCCTTATCCTTCTCAGCCTCGCGCTGCTTCTCCGGTTCCGTGATGATGCCGACCCCCTTCCCGCTCCGCTCGAAAACGTGGTTTCCCACGTGGAAGGGCTGTTGTCCTTGTCTCCCGAACATGCCGTGGACGAATTCAAACAGGATGAAGAGGAAGAGGTGCAAAAAGAGGATGGCGAAGAGGAAGACGCCAAGGAAGCCGACGTCTATGAGGCCAATCCGCGCTATACCATCGAACAGGACCCCGAACAGGGAGAAGTCCTCCGCAGCGAGATCCAGAAAGGCGACACGGCGGGAAAAATCCTTGGGGACTGGATGGATGCAAACGACCTTGCCGAGCTGCTCGCGGCGGCCAAGCCGGTATATGCCTTGACCAAGGTCCGTTTCGGCCAGCCCTTCGCCGTTGTCCGGGATCCGCAGACCAAGGCGTTCCGGTGTTTCAAGTACGAAATCAATCAGGAAAAATACCTCATCGTCGAGAAGAAGGACGACCGTTTCGTCGCCCGGCTTGAAGAAATCGACTACCAGACCTCGCTGGCGGTCATCAAAGGAGAGATCAAGAGCACGCTTTCCGGAGCCGTAACCGAACAAGGCGAAAACGTGGCGCTGGCCATTGCCCTTGCGAACGTCTTCGCTTCCGAAATCAATTTCATCAGCGATCTACGGGAAGGCGACGCCTTCGAGGTGCTGGTGGAAAAGCGTTTCCGCCACGATGCGTTTGAGGGGTATGGACGCGTGCTCGGTGCGAAGTTCACCAATCAAAACAAGCAGCATACGGCCTATCTGTTCCACAACGAACGCGGCCGGGAAACATACTACAATGCGGAAGGCGACAACCTCCATCGGGAACTGCTCAAGGCTCCGCTCTCGTTCCTGCGCGTGACCTCGCGCTACAGCATGGCGCGCCGGCATCCGGTCTTCGGCAACACCCGGCCCCATCAGGGCATCGATTACGGCGCCCCTACCGGAACCCCCATTATGGCCGTGGGCGACGGGGTCATTACCAATATCGGGCGGGCCGGAGGCTACGGCAAACAAGTCATTATCCGCCACGACAACGGGCTGGAGTCGCTCTACGGGCATATGTCCCGTTTTGCCAAAAGCATGAAGAACGGCAAACGCGTCCGGCAGGGGCAAACCATCGGCTACGTGGGTGCGACCGGCACGGCGACCGGCCCCCATCTCGATTTCCGTATCCGGAAGCAAGGGCAGTTCGTCAATCCGGACAAGCTGATCATCCCCCGCGATCAGGCGCTGGAAAAACGACGCATGGCGGACTACAAACTGGTCGTCCATGCCGTGGACGCCTATCTGACGGGCAAGGATACGGCCAGCTACGATCCCGATACATGGTTCAAGGATGAAGATTAACCGGCCTCTCGCATGGCGGCACCGTCTGACAGCAGAGAAGCCCCCGTACTGGCTATTCGCGGTTCCACCCGTGGGGCGCTGAACGTATTCCCGTTTCTCCGCTCGACCGTTCCAATCCGCGAAAAAACCATCTTCCCACTAGACCGCTCATAAAAAACGCCTTGCCGATGGTTTTTCGGCAAGGCGTTTTTTATGGGTGCGTCTCACGGGCTGCTATGAAAGCACCATCTTCTTTTCTCCAGCCTGATATACGGCGGAGAGTTCCGCATACAGGTTCTTGATGTGCTCGAAACGGGCCGCCGCTTCCGGCGTATCGCACAGGCCCATGATGGGGCGGCTTGTGTAATAGCTGGAATCCTCCGCCGGGCTGGTGCAGTGGAACAGTTCCCGGATCATCTTCTGATCGTGGGGGATATGAAAGTCCTTGCTCGTGTTCTCGTAGCCGAACAGATAAAACAGTTCGGGGAAGCCGCTCCACGCGATGGCCGACGCGCACATGCAGCAAGGCTGATGCGTGGCGATGAAAATGCAGTCCTTGGGGTCGGGATGGCCCTGCAACTCCCAGAATTGCTTGATGGCGTAGACTTCGCCGTGCCAGAGCGGGGAAAACGCCTCCATATTGGTTTCGGCGAGGACGAGAGACAGATCGTCCTTCCGCAGCACCGCCGCGCCGAAGACCTTGCAGCCGATGGCGACGCGCTTGCGGGTCAACGGGGCGACGTCGTATTCGATGACGTCCATCAGACGGTTAAACAGCTTTTCCTGCATCGTGTTGCTCCTGTATCCCTGCGGATGGCGCGGGATCATGTTGTTCCGTATTGCCGTTCTCTTCCCTAGCAGATCCGCGCCGCCGGGAAAAGGCCGGACCATGCCCGGCCGGAACCGGAGTCATTTCAGCAGTTCTCCCACAAAAGCTCTGCCTATCCACAGGCAGATCATACGGAGCGCGTTTTGTCCAACCCTTTTTGCCCTCTCCCTTCCATCTTCCTTGATGCGGCGGCATTCTCGCGGAACGGGGCACACTGGATATTTTCCGCAATCCGGTGTAAGGATCGGTTCCGGCGAATCTGCACAACCATCTTTTTTCCATTGAGAATACGCCGGAACCATCACTCTTAACCCAACGGAACTTCACATGATGCGCCGCCTGCTAGTCCTCCTTTCCCTGCTCATCCTTGCCGCCGTCCAGCCCGCGCACAGCGCCCCGCTCAAGCTTGGCGTCCTCCCCGCCGCCGACACCATCGTCCTGCACGTCGCGGCAGACGAAGGCCTGTTCGCCAAACAGGGGCTGGAAGTGGAGCTTGTCCCCTTCCAGAGCGCGCTGGAGCTCGGTGCCGCCATGCGGGCGGGGGCGCTGAGCGGGCATTTCGGGGACATCATCAACGTCCTCATGCAGAATGAAAGCGGCTCGCCGCAAGCTATTGTGGCGACAACCTCGCACTCCTCGCCGGACAACCGCTGTTTCGGGCTCGTCGTCTCCCCCAAGTCCAAAGCGCAAACTCTGGCCGACCTCAAAGGGAAGGACATTGCGGTTTCCAGCGCCACCATCATTGATTTTCTGCTCGCGCAGCTCCTCCTGCAGGAAGGGGCCGCTCCCGATTTCCTGAACCGGCAGGATATCCGCCAGATCCCGGTACGCCTCCAGATGCTCCTGAGCGGGCAGATCGAATCCGCCCTGCTCCCCGAGCCGCTGGTGTCCCTTGTGGAGGCAAAAGGAGCGCGCACCATCCTGAACGACTGCAAGCTGAATACCCCGCTGGCGGTCATCGCCCTGAAGCGCGACGTGCTCGACGCCTCCGACGGCGCACAGACCGTGGCGAAATTCCGCGAGGCCCTCAGGGAAGCGGCGAAGCGCATCAACGAAACCCCCGATGCCTACCGCCCGATCATGGAGGCCAAGGGCCTGCTGCCCAAGGGCGCTTCCGCCAACTACACGATGGTGCGTTTCGACATGACGCACACGCCGACCGGCCTGCCTTCCGAGGCGGACATCAAGACCTTCGCGGACTGGATGAAGGCCAACCGTATCCTCAAGAAAGACCCCGCCTATGGGGATGTGGTCTTTCAGTGAGCCGTGCGTCCGATGCGGGCATCGCCGTCCGTAATCTGAGCAAGGGCTACGGCGAAGGCCCGGTTCTGGACGGCCTTTCCTTTGATCTGCCCTCCGGGGAAACCCTTTCCGTCATCGGCCCTTCGGGATGCGGCAAAAGCACCCTGCTCTACCTCCTCGCGGGGCTGGACAAGCCGGACCGGGGCACGGTAAGTACCGGGGAAGTCAGCAGGCGCGACAAGGGAAGGATTTCGTTCATCCTGCAGGATTATGGGCTCTTTCCGTGGAAGACGGTGCAGGAGAACTTGTCCCTGCCGCTCGAACTCCAGGGAGTCGCACCGTCCACGCGCCGGAAAGCCGTCGCGGACATGTTGGACGAACTGGGGCTGGGCGGCTTGGGGATGCGCTATCCCGCACAACTCTCGGGAGGCCAGCGGCAGCGCGTCGCCATAGGCCGGGCCCTGATTACGGATCCGGACATCCTGCTTATGGACGAGCCTTTTTCTTCCCTCGACGCCCTGACCCGCGAACACCTCCAGACGACCGTGCTGTCGCTGTGGCAACGCCGCCGTCCTACCTGCGTCCTTGTGACGCACAATGTTCCTGAAGCCGTGTTTCTTGGCAAGCACGTCATGGTGATGAACGGCCATCCCGCCCGTAACGTCATGTGGCTGGAAAATCCCTGTTTCGGCGACGCGGACCCCCGCGGCGAGGAACGGTATTTCTCACTGACGAAAAAGGTGTACGCCGCCTTGTCGGAAACGAAGGATTTTTCATGTCCACACTGATCATCCTCTTGCTGTGCGGCGCTGCGGGCGGTTTCATCTTCGAATGGTTCGGCCTTCCCGGTGGGGCCATGACCGGAGCCATCATAGCCGTCATTCTTCTCAAGAGCTTTTCCTCGCTTCCTCAGGCGGCCTTTCCCCGGCCCTTCCAATTCTGTATTTATGCTGGCCTTGGCGTGCTGGTCGGCAACATGTACCGGCCGGAAATGCTGCTGGCGGTCCGGGACACGTGGCCCGTACTGGTGATCAGCACCTTGCTGGTGCTCGTCGCTGGGATGCTCATCGCCATTTTCGTCGTCAAATTCGGCAACCTCGACGTCACCAGCGCCTATCTCGCCACCAGCCCCGGCGGCCTGAACGTGGTGGTCGGCCTTGCCGCCGACATGGGCCCCAACGCTCCCATCGTGCTCGCCTATCAAATGGTCCGGCTTTACACCATCATCCTTACGGTTCCCCTCGCCGCCCGGATTTTGCACAAATTCCTGAGCTGAGGCGGAAAAAACGGAAACGGAAGGGACGTTTTGAAGGGCCTCTTCTGAAATGTCCGGAGCCTTCCCGCGAGGATTCCAATGCAGGAAAACACAGGGAATCCCTTTCAAGTACATACATGAAAGCGTGCCGGGGCGTCCGTTTTCCAGGCGCTTGGATGAGGGCATACGGAAACGTGTTTTCTCCCATCACAGGGCTCCGAAGCATCTTGCAACAGTTATCTACTGATAGGAAAAAATCATGCGTGCCCTCTTCCGTTACCTGCTGGCGCTGGCGGCCTTGTTGGCGATCTGGCAGATCGGATCGCTGGCGCTCGGCGAATTTCTGCTGCCGCGTCCTCTGGACGTGCTGGCTTATTTCGGGGAAGCGCTCACCACAGGCGCATTCTGGCAACATGCCGGGGCCAGCGCCTGGCGGGTGCTCTCCGCCATGAGCCTCGCATGGCTGGTGGCTTTCCCGCTCGGGCTCATTCTGGGCCATGTCCGTTCCGTGGACAATACGTTGTCCCCGATGGTCTTTTTGACCTATCCTCTGCCCAAGATCGTGCTGCTCCCCCTGTTCCTGACCTTGTTCGGGCTCGGGGATCTGCCCCGCGTCCTGCTCATTGCCCTGACCACGGGCTACCAGATCCTCGTCGTCACGCGGGCCAGCGCGCAGGGGCTCGACAAAAAATATCTCGATTCCTTCCGCTCCCTCGGCGGGACGCCGCTGCAGATGCTGCGGCATGTGCTCATCCCCGCCGCCTTGCCCGACGCCATGACCGCGCTCAAGGTCGCCAGCGGCACGGCTGTGGCGGTGCTGTTCATGGCGGAGTCCTTCGCCACGCGGCGCGGCCTTGGCTTTTTGATCATGGATGCGTGGGGACGGGGGGATCAGCTTGAGATGTTTACGGGCATCCTCGCCATGAGCCTGCTGGGGGTGGCCCTCTACGAATTGTGCAATGTGCTCGAAACGCGCAGTTGCCGCTGGCGGAACTTCCACATGGCGGGGAAACGCTGATGATGCCCGCGGAAATGCTCTGCGTGGCGGCTGGCGGGGCGCTTGGCGCGCTGTGCCGCCACGGTGCTTCGCTCTGGTGCGCCGACCGCTTCGGCAAAGCCTTCCCCTGCGGGACGCTGCTCGTCAACGTCTCCGGTTCGCTGCTCATGGGCCTGCTGGCCGGATGCTGGCAGCGATGGGGAACGCCTTCCGCTTTCGCGCTGTTCGCAGGGGCTGGATTCCTCGGCGCGCTGACCACCTTCTCCACCTTCTCAATGGATACCCTCGCCGCTTTCCATGCCGGACATCCCGCCAAGGCAATGCTCAACATCGGGCTGAATACAACGTTATGCCTCACCGCCACGGCTGCGGCCTATTTTCTCATTGTCCCGTAACCGGAATCACGCCATGATCTTCTCCAGAAATGCCCTTGCCGTCATGCTCGGGGGCGGCGCGGGCGCGGTCTGCCGCGTCATGACGGGCTTCGCCGTGATGGAGAAGCTGCCATCCGGATTTCCGCTGGGCGTATTGTGCGTCAACGTGCTCGGCGGGTTCCTGATGGGCCTGCTTCAAGGCTGGATGCGGCGCACGGGCAACACGTTCGCCACGGGTTATTGCCTGCTCGGGACGGGCTTTTTGGGGGGCTTTACCACGTTTTCGACCTTCTCGCTCGACACGTTTCTGCTCTATCGCTCCGGCGATGCATCCTTGGCCGCGCTGAACATAGCCCTTAACATGGTGTTGTGCCTCTGCGCGGTCTGGGGAGGATACGCCCTGCTCGCCCCCCGCCCGGAACGCCCCACCGCGCCCTCTTGAGAAGGATTTCTATACTCTTCCGGCCTTTTCTGATAGAAACTCCCCGTGTATCCCGGAATTCCTCCCGGAAAGGAAACGATATGCGTACTCTGCTGATGCTGCCCCTGCTCCTTCTGCCCTTTACGGCGCAAGCCGCGTCCCTGCTTCCGGGCGGCGACTATCCCGCCCCCGACTGCCGCTCCCCGCTGCGGCCTCTGCCCGGCGACAGCCCGATGGACTGGAGGATGTACCGCTCCGACATGGAAGCCTATCGCCAGTGCGTGGAGGCGTATCTCGCCACTGCCCGGCAAGATGCGGAGCGTATCCGCAAACGGATGGAAAAAGCCGTGCGCGAGTACAATGAAGAGTCAGGGAATCTGTAACAGTACCATCCCACCTCATGCGCACCTGACGTATGGCGGCCCGCTCCGACGTGGGGCGAGCAACGCTGAAAGGCGTTCCTCCTTTTCCGAAGCGCCCCGCATATAAGGACCCACCGATTCCAATCTGTTTGATATCTACTCCGAAGCCTTACGGACGGCGCTGCGCCATCCCGCCGAGGCCGGAGAGCCGTTCCCGCGCGACGCTTTGTTCCGCAGCCGGCCCCCTTTATGCAGCAAACCGACCCGCCGTCATACGGCGAGGAGTTTTCCATGACACGAGTGCTTGCCTGTTTGGCCATCGGAGCTTGGGTTTTCCTGCTCTGGCCTTTTCCGATCACGACGTTTATGGCCACATGCATGGCCTGCGTCACCTATCCGGCATACCGCAAGCTGCACCGGAAAATGTCTCCCTCGTGGGCCATGACAACATACACCGTGGGCCTCGCGACCATCACGATCTTGCCGATCGCCACCGTGGTGTCGCTGGTGACGCCGCAAGCCGTCGCAGGGCTCAAAATTCTCGACGGCCTGCGCGACTCCGGCTGGATACACAGCCCGGAAGCCCAGGCGTGGTTCGCTTCCGTGGACGCATGGCTCAAAAACCTCCCCGGGCTTGAGGGCGGGCTGGATCAGCTTGCCAGTACCGCGGCGGGCCTTGCCGGGACGGCGGCCCGGACCGTGCTTGCGGGCGGCGTGGGCATTGCGGGCGGCGCGTTCCAGGCCGTGCTGGTGCTGTTCCTTTTTGTCATGATCACAATGATGTGCGTAACCCGTGCGGATCTTATCCACGAATTCGCCTGCCGCCTGACCCAGTGGCCTGCCGAGGTCATCGACCGTTTCGTTTCAACCATCCGTAAGGCCATCTTCGGCGTCTTGGTGGGAGTCGTGTTTGTCGCGCTCATTCAGGGGTTCCTTTGCGGTGTGGGCTTCGCCATCGCGGAAGTCCCCCAACCTGCGTTCTGGGGCCTCATTGCCGCGTTCGTGGCTCCCATCCCTTTTGTCGGCACGGCTCTCGTCTGGCTGCCGGTATGCATCTGGCTGTGGCTCACGGGGTCCACGGTGGCCTGCATCGGCCTTGCCATCTGGTGTGCGCTGGTCGTAGCCGGGGTGGACAACCTGCTTCGCCCCTTCTTCCTGAAGACGGGGATCGACGCGTCGGTCGTTACGCTGATCCTCTCCATCCTCTGCGGCCTCGCCGCGTTTGGGCCGGTAGGCGTCTTCGCGGGGCCGGTGCTCGTCGCCGTCGCCATTCAGGCCGGCAACGAGAGTACCCTCTGCCGCAAGCACTGAGCATGATGACGCCATAAATCCGAAAGGCGGGTATCCCCCGCCTTTTTCTTTGGCCGAACGCCACAGGCATTTATCGAAAACATATTGAAATATCATCTCAACTCATTGATGGCAGAGAGAAAACCTCTCTAACCATCCCTACAGGCTATTGTTCTCCATTCTCTTTATCATCATAAGAGCTATTCCATCCCCCGGAAACAACTGTTACCTGCGCGTACGGTTCAAACGTTCCAACGCGTCGTCTACCTTCAACAACTTACATATATACAATAGATTACCCTAAAAAATAGCCATCGGAACACGCTTCCCCCATACCGCTTCCCCGCGCACCGGAAACCTTCGGAGGCAAGAGGGCTGGGAATAAACCTTTCTTCAAAACCGCCTCTCCCCTCCGTATCTCAATAAACTTATCACTCCCACTCTAAATCAGTACAAATTTTTCATCTTCAATAAGTTCTTCATTTTGCACGGTTCGGCAATGAGAGAGCCCGAAACGGCTCCAATAAGCCAAAAAGTAAAGAAGTTTGTACCAAATCAAGGTATTTACAACCTTTTGCCTATGGCTATTATGAAGGAAACAGTTTGACCGAGACTGTCCCCACATATGGTATAAAGGAGTTTTTCACATGTTGCACAAATACAAGATGCTGCCACTCGTTGCTGTCATGCTCGTCATGTCATTGGTCTTTTCGGCACAGGCCGCGCCTGTGGTTCCCGACTTCGTCCCGCTGGTCCAGTCCGCCGGTAAGGCCGTCGTCAATATCAGCACCGAAAAGAAAGTCATGCAGCGGGGCGGTATGCCTTCCGAAATGTTCCGCGGGCTTCCCCCGGAATTTGAGCGTTTTTTTGAACAGTTCGAAGGCAACAGCCGCAATGCCAAGCCCCGTACGCAGCGCTCCCTCGGTACCGGCTTCCTCATTTCCTCCGACGGCTACATCGTGACCAACAACCATGTGGTTGCTGGCGCGGATACCGTTCTCGTCAACCTTCAGGGCAGCACCGGCAAGGAGCATTCCCTCAAGGCTCAGGTCATCGGGACTGACGAAGAAACCGACATCGCCCTGCTCAAGGTAAAGGCCGACGCGCCCCTGCCGTTCCTGAACTTCGGCAACTCCGACAAGATGGAAGTGGGCGAATGGGTCCTCGCCATCGGCAACCCCTTCGGCCTGGGACACACGGTTACCGCGGGCATCCTGAGCGCCAAGGGCCGCAACATCCAGTCCGGGCCGTTTGACAACTTCCTCCAGACGGACGCCTCCATCAACCCCGGCAACAGCGGCGGCCCCCTGATCAACATGGAAGGCAAGGTTATCGGCATCAACACGGCCATCATCGCCAGCGGTCAGGGTATCGGCTTCGCCATCCCGAGCAGCATGGCCGAACGTATCGTCAACCAGCTCAAGCAGGACAAGAAGGTCAGCCGCGGCTGGATCGGCGTTACCATTCAGGACGTGGATGAAAACACCGCCAAGGCCCTCGGCCTGCCCGAAGCCACCGGCGCTCTCATCGGCTCCGTGATGCCCGACGAACCCGCCGCCAAGGGCGGCATGAAGGACGGCGACGTGGTCCTCGAAGTCAACGGTCAGAAGATCGACGACTCCAGCGCTCTGCTCCGCGCCATCGCTACGGAAGCGCCCGGTTCCAAGGTCAACATGGTTGTGTGGCGTGACGGCGAACGCAAGAACATCACCGTCCAGCTCGGCGAACGGAACCTCAAGGCCTCTTCCGGCAAGTCCGGCAGCGCCGTTGAACAGGATGCCCCGTCCATAGGCCTGTCCGTCCGGCCTCTGACCAAGGAAGAAGCCCGTACCGCCAACGTCAAGCCCGGCACCGGCCTCCTCATCGTGGGCGTCGAGCCCGGCAAGCTGGCCGCCGAAGCGGAACTCCGGGAAGGCGACATCATCCTGAGCGCCAACCTGAAGCCCATCAAGTCCGTGGGAGAGTTCAGCAAAATCATCCGTGAAGACGCCAAGAAGCGCGGGGTCGTCATGCTCCAGCTCCAGCGTCAGGGGCAGACCTTCTTCCGCTCGCTGGCTCTGAGCGATACGCCCGACGGCGACAAGAAGTAAATAAACCGCACGTAAACGGATAACCAAGAGGGGGGCGACCCCCTCTTTTTTGTTCCAAGCCCAAGAGAGAGACAGGCTCGTCCCACGAAAAAAGGATCAAGTGCCGGTAAAAAAGAGCGCCCTCCGGCTCAATAAGAGAGCGCCGGACCAGCCTTGCCTTTTCCGCAGGAATGACTATACTTCATCCTACGCGAATGGGGACTTCGTTGTACGGAGTTCCACGTCTGCCTATCCCTTTGGGGGCGCATTGGTTTCGACGGGGATGTTGAAGCCGAAGTGGCAGGCCGAGGCGCCGCTGGCCTCGTTAAAAGCGGCACCATAGTAATTGGCAACGATTACGAATACGCTTACGCTGCTTAATTAAGCGGCACACCGAACCGGCTCACGCCCGATAAGCTGGCAAGGTGTAAAACTATCGGGCTGGCGTGGCGTTGTGTTTGCCGGGCGACGCGCGAGACTTTACGGTGAACTGGCCGACGGACGCCCTGATTGGGGGCCAAGCCTGAGGCGAGATATGATACCCAACCTAAGCCTGTAGATGCTTCGCGTGAATCTTTCTCGGACGGGGGTTCGATTCCCCCCGCCTCCACCAAAAACCTGTTCATAGAAGACTCCTGACGTTCATAGACGTTCAGGAGTTTTTCTTTTTTCAACTGGTTACATTCCGCTATCGTCCATAGATGACCACGAAAGACCGTTGACAGCCACATTTTTTTTGGGGCACATTTGTGGGGCATCTCACGCTTCACAGCCCCCTATGCCCCCCTTTGTGCCCCATCAGGAGATCGTGCGTATGTTGACGGATACTAAAGTTAGACAGGCTAAATCGACGGAAAAAAGCTACAAGATTTATGATGCCGACGGTCTTTACATCGAGATTGCTCCTACGGGCACCCAAAAATGGCGCTGGAAATACCGCTGGCAAGGGAAAGAAAAACGTCTTGGCCTCGGCATCTATCCCGATGTTTCGCTCAAGCTCGCACGAGAAAAGCGTGGTGCCTTAAGAAAGCAACTGGCTTCTGGGGAGGACCTTCCCTCATACGGAAGAAGGAGCACATTGCCAGGTCTGAAGGCTCCAATACATTTCAGTACATGGCTTGAAGAATGGTTTTTGGAATACTCCAATGTATGGTCTGCATCTCATCAACAAACTACCAGAAAACGGCTTGATACCTATCTCCTGCCAGAAATAGGAGATAAGCTCATGGGGGATATAACCCCCTTTATCATACTTGATGTCCTAAAACGGCTAGAGAAAAGGGGGCTATTGGAGACAGCCAACCGACTTTTAGGAATATGTTCCATGGTGTTCCGGTGCGCCGTCGCCCTAGGAAAGGTTCAAAGCAATCCGTGTCGGGATTTGAAAGGTGCACTCGCGCCAGCAAGAGCGAAACATCATGCAGCATTGACAACGAAAGATGGTGCGCGATCTGTCATGAGATCCATTGAGGCATACCAAGGTTCTGCTTCCGTTCGTGCCGCAGTTAGGTTTACAGCCCTGACCTTTGTACGCCAACAGGAACTACGTTTTGCCAAATGGGATGAAATCTTGTGGGAAGATGCGATGTGGCTGATACCAGCCGAAAGAATGAAAGGCAGGAGAGAACATATCGTTCCCTTGTCGAGGCAGGCAATAAAGATACTGCATGACCTGCTCCCCTTAACAGGGAGCAAGACATACATTTTTGTAGGAAGCAAGGGTACCCCTATTTCAGTGAATACAGTGAGATGCGCCTTGCGTTCTATGGGGGTTTTCAAATGATGAAATGACCGCACATGGATTTCGTTCGATGGCTTCAACCCTGTTAAACGAAATGGGATTCCGCTCTGACGTGATAGAAAGACAGCTAGCCCATGTTGAGGGAAATACGGTTAGAGCGGCATACAATCGTGCAGAATACCTCACTGAGCGGCGGGAAATGATGCAGAAGTGGGCTGATTTTCTCGATTCCTTGCTATAATGCTTTGAATATCAGACATTTTCCAAAAACTGGACCGCCCTATTTTTTCAGGTTGAGGAAAAATACCCGCTGTAATTCCATTATACCATGCTGTTTTGCACACGGGAATATATTGCAAAACTTCAGTCAAACGCAGCATCCGATCTTCAACATTGTGGTTGGTCATCTGATTGTCTCCTTTCTTTTCTACGCGGCCTTCTCGTACACCCGCGTCCCGATTTCAGCTATCTGCGGGTCGACATTTTCGAGCGCATTGCACAGCGTGGTCAGCGTCTTGAGCAGGTTGTGCCAGTGAAGGCCCCGGAAGTAGGCGGGGCAAGTGTTCCGGCAGTCCTCAAGGAAGGTCAGCCCGGCCCACACTCCAGAGGCCCACAGGCTCCATTTCTTGACGTCATCGGTTTCAGCGAGTGCAGAATCGACTGTTCCGCGAGGATATGGAACCTCCTGTCGAGATCTTGCTTTGCGCCAGCAGACAGCCTGCGCTGGACATCATCGCTACACCGTTCGATCCAGCGGTCGACCTTCTCGACTTGTCTGCCAAGGTCGCCAAGCTGAGGAAGCGTTTCGGGCTTGAGAAGGGATAGCGCCACGGTAATCATGGACAGGGCCAGAACACAGCGGGTGTGCTGGATGGCCTCGTGCGGGTACG
>OGHO01002085.1_pt1 | contig 16631 bp, 14 predicted proteins | sample 1571421 | NCBI WGS metagenome assembly OGHO01 (sample SAMEA2581937, study PRJEB24529) | metagenome | biome: Human gut stool | place: China | collected 2011
ATAGGTGTAGGTGGTCCCGCCGCCTCTGGGATCGGTGATGGTGAGCACGCGGTCCATCTCATCATAGGTATAAGTGGTAGCGTTGCCCAGAGCGTCGGTCATCTTCACTACACGTCCGCAGTCATCGTAAGCATAGTTGGTTTCTGCGCCTTCCTCGTTGACAACTTTGATCAGCCGGCCATCGGCATCATAGGTCTTGGAGGAAACGCCGCCCTCGGCATCCTTCTTGCCCACCAGCCGGTCCAGACCGTCGTAGGTGTAATAGGTGGTGTTGCCGTTTCCGTTGGTCTCGGAGGTCTTGTTGCCGTTACCATCATAGGTGAAACTGTGGGTGTAGCCCTCAGCGTCCACATACGAGGTCAACTCATTGCGGGCATTGTAGGTATAGGTGATGCTGTGGCCATCGGCCTGAGTCAGCTTTACAACGTTGCCGTTGGCGTCATACTCAGTGGTCGTTACAGCGCCAACGGGATCGGTCATGGTCAACACACGTCCCAAACCATCATAGGTATAGGTAGTGGTGGCCCCATCTGTGTTGGTCTCAGAGATCAGGTTTCCATCTGCATCGTAGACTACGGTGGAGACGCCATTCATGGCATTAATGGTCTTGACCAGATTGCCCACCCGATCATATTCATAGCTGGTTGTGTACCCACGTGCGTTCTTGATGGCAGTCATGCGATTGTTGGCATCGTAGGTGTAGGTGACCACATAGCCCTCTTCGTCCGTTACGGTAAGATTGTTGCCGTTGGCATCATAGGTATAGGCCACCTTGGTGCCGTCCTTGTTGGTCATACCCACCAACTGGCCGGCGGCATCGTAGAAGAAGGTAACTGCATGGCCCATGGGGTCTGTGGTGCTGGAGACCCGATCCATGTTGTCGTACACGTTGCTGGTGGTCAGCCCCATCGGCGTCGTCTCAGAGAGCTGATTCCCGTTTTCGTCATAGGTGTACTGTGTCACATTGCCCAGCGGGTCCGTGGAAGAGATCATATTGCCATCAGCGTCATAGGTATACTTCCGCACGTTCCCGTTCCGGTCGGTCTCCTGGACCAACTGCCCCAGTGCATCGTAAGAGCTGCTGGTAGCATAGTCCAAAGGATCGGTATTCTTGGTCTGGTTCCCCTCATTGTCATACTCGAAGGTCTGCCGGTTGCCATTGGCGTCCGTAGAAGCGACCAGGCGATCCAGTGCGTCATACTCATGCCGCACGACGCCGCCTTCGGCATCGGTAGTCGTAAGAAGATTTCCGTTGGCGTCATAGGTATAAGAGGTGCTGTTGCCGCCGGGAGAGGTCACGGTGGACATTTGGCCCAGGGCATTATAGGTATAGGAAGTCGTATGGCCCTCGGCGTCCGTGGCAGTCGCCTGCTGGTTATCCGCCGTATAGGTGTAGGAAGTCACAAACCCCATGGGATCGGTGATGGACAAGACGTTGCCTACTGCATCATAGGTATAGGAAGTGACTCCGCCCATAGGGTCGGTCATCGTCAGCATTTGGCCGGCGGCATCGTAGGTATAGGAGGTCACACCGGCCAGTGTGTCGGTAGAAGTGAGGACCTGTCCATTGGCGTCATAGGTGTAGCTGACGGTGCTGCCATCCGCATAGGTGGTAGAAATGTTCCGACCCAACACGTCATACTCCATGCCGGTTACGAAGCCGCGGGCATTGGTCACAGCAGTGTTCCGCGAAAGGGCGTCATAGGTGTATGCGGTTGTATTGCCGCCCGCAGTAGTGGAGGAGATGAGATTGCCAATGGCATCATAGGTGCTGCTGGAAGTGCCACCCAGTGCATCCACGGTACCAGTCATCTGATTATTGTCATCGTAGATGTAGGTGGTCGTATTTCCATTGCGATCCTTGACGGATACCAGATTACCGTTTTCATCGTAGGTGTTCACCGTGCTGTTCCCAAGGGCATCGGTGATCTTGGTGTTGTTCCCCACACCATCATAGATGTAGTGGGTGGTATTTCCGTTGGGATCGGTACTGGCGTCCGTCCGGCCCACCTCGTTGTAGCTGGTTCTGGTAACGCCGCCGGCGGGATCGGTGATCGCTACTGTCTGGCTATTATCGTTGTAGGTATATGTCCAGGTGTTCCCCACAGCATTGGTCATGGAGAGCATACGTCCGGAGGCATCATAGGTATACTGAGTGGTATTCCCGTTGGCATCGGTGCTGGAGATCTTGTTACCGCTCTCATCATAGGCATAGGTGGTCGTGCGGCCCAGCGGATCCGTGACCGATGTGACATGATTTTGGGTATCATAGGTATAGGCCGTGATATTACCCATGAAGTCGCTTTCGGTCAGGTTGAAACCGTTGCCATCCACCGTGAATACCTGCTCATTTCCGGCGGCATCGGTGGTTTTGACTAATTTACCTGCCTCGGTGTATTCATACGATGTGACTTGTCCATCCGCATCCGTGGAAGAGATCAGTCGGCCCTGCTCATCATAAGTATACTTGGTCGTGTTGCCATTAGCGTCCGTCTCGGTGAGCCGGTTGCCCTTCCCGTCGTAAGTATACTCAGTGACATTCCCCAGCGCATCGGCGTAGGACACCAGATTTTTGTCGTCATCGTAGTCATAGCGAACGGTATTCCCGCGACCATCGGTAAAGGAAGTTACATATCCCTGAGCATCATAAGTGTAGGAACTGTCGTTTCCGTTGCGATCCTTGATCCAGATAGGCATCCGGTTTTCGTCATACTCAAATTCTTCTGTGGTGCCATCTGGATAAGTAGTACAAGAGATGTTGCCATCTTCGTCGTACTCATAGGAAGTCGTATTTCCTTCACGGTCTGTCCGACTGGTAATCTGATTCAAATTGTTATAAGTGACCTCTTCTTCGCCGCTGGAATCTCTGCGTTTAGTGATGCGGCCCTGTTCGTCAAACCAGATCTCGTTGATATAACCGTCCGCTCCGGTACAGACATTGTGGCGGCTATCAAAGTCGTAAGTAAACTCAAAGGTGCCAAAGTCTGCCGCGTACTGATGAATGACTCGCCCAGCACTATCATATTCATTTTCTACATAAATCTCGCCATTGAAATTCTGGATGGTACTCAGATAACCACCATCATATTCATATAGCAGGCTGTCCCCATCAGGATTCTCCACGGAATTTAACAAATCTCCATCATAGGACAGGGTAATACTGCGCCCAACACTGTCGGTCACCCTGCTGATATTCTCACCAGAATATTCAAAAGTGAATGATCCGGTGGCGTTAGAGACTTGCTGAAGTCGGTCGCCGGAGTACTGGAAGGAGAGGGTATTTCCATCCAAATAGGCAATACTCAGAATTCGCCCATCGCTATCAAACGCATAGGTGGTACCGCTCTTATCCGTCATGACATAGCCGCTGCCCTGCGAGGCCAGCGTATAGTCGCCACACTCGCCATAGCTCCCATCAAAATCAATAGGGAAGTAGAGCAGCGTACCACGGGGGAGATGTGCAAGGACGGAGCGCCCATCGAACTCCAGTGAATAGGAGAAGTTGGAGGTCCAGCCATTACCCAATCCATAATTCTCATCAGCATGGACGGATTCATAATAGCGGGTGAACTCCAGGTCATTCTTTCCGTACAGGGCAAGATCACGATAGTTCCAAGTAAAGCTGCCGCTGAGCAGGTCCACAGGGTCGCCGCTGCAGGCCAGTTCATCCCGGATGGCCATCAGATCTTCCCAAGAATTGATGCTTTCAAAGGTATCCAGCGCCTCACTTTGCTCCGGGACATCAAAACCAAGAAAACTATTATAGATGGAGGTTTCGGGTGTACAGGGCTGCATGACGATCACATAGCGCCCACCTTCGGTGATGCGCGTGATCTCACCATCGTCTGTTTGATAATGTCCATCCCAGAGAACAATATTCTGGATCGATTCATCATCTGTCTCCACCGAGGAAAAGAGCTGATCTTGATCTGGAGGAAATACGGCGCTTTCAGGAAGATAGTGGATTTCCTCCTGTTCCGGGATTTCTGATTCAACAGGAGGTTCCTCTACTGGTTCTTCAGTAATAGGAGGGATAACCTCTGTTGCGGGAGGCGTTTCCGGCTCCGGTGTCTCTTGATCTGTAGTGGGGGTTTCTATATCAGAGTCAGTTTCTGCGTTGGGATCTTTTTCATCCGGGAGTGGTTCTGTTGTGTTATTTCCATCTTCTGGATCTGCCGTCTCGGAAGGAGTTTCCGTTTGAGGTTGCTCCTCATCCGTACGGTCTGCACCTAGTTCAGTGGTATTTCCAGGAGTAGTGGTAATCTCAGTGTCTTTCGAAGAATCATTTTTGTCTTGGATTTCATTGATAACTACCATGGGAGTCTCTTGATTTTGGAACTCAGAGAATTCCGCCATGGACTGGATTTCTGTGGAGTTGGAACTATCAATGCTTTCTTCTTCATGTCCATCGACAGGTTCCTGCGTATCTTCCGGCTGGCTCTCTAAGGGAGGCTCTGCTTCAGACTCAGGGGAAAGAGTGGGTTCGTCATTGGTTTGGGTCTGCTCATTGATGTTGCCGTCCGCTGCACCAGTGTTCTCTTCCTCTAAGGGAATCTCAGTCTCAGGCGTGGGATCTGTCCCATCCACTGCTGGAGGCTCTTCAATAGGAGGCTCTTCAGTTGGGGGCTCATCAAGGACTGGAGCATCTTTGTCAGCATCCAAAATTTCCAGACGATTTCCCTCATAACCGAAAGAATAGAAATTTTGCAGGAGCTGAGGCTTCCGTTCTCCGCTGATTGTATCATAAATGATGTTCAGCCATTCATCTTCTTCGATGGGCTCATATCCGACTTTGGGTGCAGTAAAAATATCGTCGCCCTCATTAAGGGGTACAATATTTTCCTGTACCGGAACTCCTACCAGAACGCCCAAACGCTCTCCAAGAAACTCCTCACCTTGGAGTTTTCCAAAACCGTCTGCTGTATCTGTTGGCAAATAGGGCATAAAAATCCTATCTGTGTCCAAATAGGCTGGGTCATCATTGATCTCATACAGTTCCAGAGTGACTGGCTGGGACTTTTCAATGACGTGGACCAATTTAAACCAAGATTCAGGATAGGAAATATTCGCACCCGTTAAAAATTCTGTTTCCCGAGTTTCGTAGGAGAAATAGGATACACGCCTGCCATTATCGCGCAACGCATATAAGCCCATGATTTTGAAGTCGGCGTTAACAGGCTGCCTGTTTGTGACTTCGGCAGCCAGCGCACTAACCGGGAGCAACGTTAAAATCATGGATAATGTTAATACCCAAGAAATGATGCGCTTTTCTAATTTTCGTACCTTCACATTTCTCGCCTCTTTCTCTTTAATCCTTAAATCAAATCGGTTCCCTGTCTACCCTCCTTTTTGGTTTTCTCTATTATATTCATCTCATGAACTGAGATTTTTGTGACATCATACAATTTAGAGTGGCATTAAGTTTTTGATCAATCCGTCCACACCCTCAGTGTGAATGAAATCAGACGGTAATGGAGGTGTTCTCAACAGTAAGCGTTAGATCCTCACAGATGGATAACTGCTAGGAATCTCTATTGCTCAGAATGTCTATAGGTAAGTGACTATATTTTATATATCCTTTCATCACTCTGCATGATTTTGGATATATCCCACACGATATATCGTACAAGCCATTAAACTATATGTGCATGTGTGAATATCTGTGGAAGGGCGGGGCGTGATGAATGCAAAGGACGCAGTAGCGCGTAGGATACAGACACTTTGTTCAGAGCGTAATATGGCCATCAATGCTTTGGCTAATCGTTGTGGTATCCCACCTTCTACAATTTACAGCATGCTTAGTGCCAAAAGTCAGAATCCCGGTGTGGTATCCATTCAGAAAATATGCGATGGGTTGGAGATCAGTGTGAGGGAATTTTTTGATGATCCTTTGTTTGAGGATTTAGAAGCAGTGGTCAAATAAGCAGCTGATGGAACAATAGATATTCAAGTATCAGGCTGTGAGAAAGTCATCCTTTCTACAGCTAAAGGAGAATAGAGAGAAGCTTGGTCAAATGTTCCAGCTGCTTAGCGTGTTGTTAAGTGGCTGGATTTTTTGTGGAGGAGTAAGAGAGAGGCTATATGGATCGTTTGCAAAATGAGACCATCCATTCTTTGATGGTGCGGCATTCCACCCTCATGGTACAGCTGACTTACCGCCGGATTGGAGATTGGCAGTTGGCGGAGGATCTGGTGCAGGAGACATTCCTGACGGCGTGCTGCAAAGCAGATGTTGTGTGTTCCCATGACAAGCCCGTTGCGTGGCTGTATAAAACATTGGATAATCTGACGTTTCGTGAAAGTCGTCGAAGATACCACAAGTCAGAGATTCCTTTAAGCGACTGGAAGACGGAGACGTGTGAAATGGAGCTTTCCCTAGAATACCATCTTCCTGCTGGGCTAAACGAGCAGGAGCGTAAGCTGCTTGTGGCCCGGATCGAGGAAGAACACTCGATTCCGGAGATTGCAGAGATGCTTGGAATTTCTGAGGCGGCCTGCCGTCAGCGTCTCTCCAGAGCGATTCGAAGATGCCGCAAATTGATGGAGCGTGCCGGCTTGGCGCCAAAATAAAAATTTGATGTCATAAAACACTTGGCTCATGAGATAAACAAGTGGGAGGTAAAGAAATGCGCTATGAACCCCGTTCCAGCAAATCAGGTGCCGGAACATTCCTCAACAAACAAAATCTTGCCCACGAAAAATCAAACACAGAACTTCTTCAGGAAATCGAGGATACACTGCGTTCCGGAACAGTAGAGGATATGGACACGGATAAGATTGAATACTATCTGTCCATCTTGCAAGAGCGTGCTCCAATTGAAGAGGACTATGACCCGGAGCAGCAGTGGTCAGAGCTGCGGGAAGCGCATCCTCTGATTTTTTCAGTCGAAGACACCCCAAGCGAAAAAAAGCGGAAGTATCATCGTCTTTCCCCGCTGCGTACACTGCGGCTGGCTTTGGCGGTCCTTACAATGGTGGTCTGTTTTATGGTTACGGCGAATGCGCTGGGTTTCAACCCTGTACAGTCCGCTATCTCATGGGCCGAAGGTGTGATCCAAACATGCTTCAACCCTTCTGGTATCATGGAGCTACCCGAGGATACCCAGAGTGAGTACCGCTCTCTGAAGGAAGCCCTGACTGCCAACGGCATGGACGCAGATAAACTGCCTGGCTGGATACCAAAGGACTACTCTCTGAACGATGTGACTGTACGACAAATAGATGGCATGACAAAATGTACAGCAGTTTTTGAGTCGGATCGCGGAGAACTTGTCATGCGAGTCAATGAGTTTAACACAAATGACTCAGTGATACTTGGAGAACGTGACGAAGATGGAGATGTCTATTATAGCAATGGCGTCGAATACCAAATTGTTTCTAATTCTGTGTGGAATAAGGCGGGATGGCAAGATAATACGTGTTCTTATACTATTAGTGGACAGGTGTCTGAGGAAGAAATAAAGGAAATCATTAATTCAATCAAATGAGGTGAGCACATGAAAAAGAGACTAGTATCTGTGATGACGGTTTTGACACTTTTGATGAGCATGAATGTGAGCGCATTGGCAGCCGAGACAACAGAAGTCACTGCTTTAGAACCGTCCATGTTTTCTGTGAGGCGTGCTAGTGAATATCTGGATGAATATAGCGTTGGAATTGAAGCACGTGGCAATGGGAAAATAGCTGTTATCATGAATGTCGACGGCACTGGTGTCATGGACAAAATTGGGGTCCGAGAAGTCGAAATCGACTATAAGGAAAACGGGACATGGAAATACTATGATTCTCTGTATGCTGCAGAGCATCCGGAATTCTATGATTATGATTCCCGGGACTTCATGGGTACTACCTATTTTCAGGGAACGCCTGGTGTCCTTTACCGCGTTACGTTGACGGTATATGCAGGCAACAGTACTGGACACGATACCGGTTATATCACTTCGTATGCCGTGACCTGTAAATAAACCTGTGCTGTGTAGTAGGTTATGGCATCTAACCCGATGCCAATATTTCATCAGTTCCTGTACTCTTTATGAGTACAAGGACAATAATCTGAATTATAGTTTGTTTCTTCTCTGTCTTGCTCTCCTTAGAGTGGGTCCTTCTTGTGGGGCCATCCTGGACCGGTCCCCGGTCCTAAAAATAAGCGGACGCTCCCCTTGGCGGGAGCGTCCGTTTTTATCGTCATAGGAGTCGATAGAGATTCGAGGTACATCCTCCGTTACTCCGCTGCCTGGGCAGTTTGGCAATCAGTTTTTCCCGGCATAGTTCAGCCAGCGCCCTCTTGACGGTAGAGCGAGATAAGCCCAGCTCCACCGCAATGGTATTGATCCCGGGCCAGCAGCTCCCGCTGCTGTCTGCCCGGTCCCTCAGATACATATAGACCGCTCTGGCCCGATGGCTCAGGTCAGAGCGGTAGATTTTCTCAAAATACCCCATGGTCACGCTCCTTCTCTGTATCCGTGCGCAGGTCAACCGGTTTCGGCTGCTCCGCATCGTTTTTATCATTCTGCGGATCATCGGCTGCGGGAGCAGGGGCTGTGCCGGCGGCTTCTGCCTGAACTGCCGCTTGATCACGGACATGGGCATCGATGGCCGCCTCCAGTTCCTTCTTGCTGGCATAGGCCACCTTCCGCGCAGCTTTCTCCGGCAGGACATATGGCTCTTCAAAGGTGATCCCCCATTCCAGAAAGAGGCGCAGGCGGGTGCGCATGGGGTGCGTGCCTGTCTTCATCACGATGAAGTGACCCTTGGGGATGGACTTGAGTTCGTCCGGCGTCATCAGTGGCCGCTCGATCATTTGGAGGGACTGGCTGGGATCGTTCTTCCCCCGGCTGATGGAGCCGCTCATGACCGTTCGGTTTCCAAGGGCCTTGGACAGCACCTCCGCAGTCTGACTGTTGGGGGCAAAGCCGCCGAAGATGGTGTCCTGCACGTTATCCTGAATGATCTCCGCACCCTCCTTGCCGTAGTTCTTCTCCAACTGAGCAAGGCTTTGGATGATGGGTACCAGTGTCAGTTTCCGGGACCGGCCGGCAGAGAAGAGGGGCAGGATGTCAAAAGCGGGCATGGTACCCAGCTCGTCACAGAACAGCACTACACGGTTTTTCAGTTTACCGCCATTTTCATCTGCCACCGCAAACAATTCCCGGCTGAGGGTCTGGATCATAAGACCCGCCATAAAATTCTTGCTGGGATCTTCTTCGGGGAGGATGAGGAAAATGGCGGACTTTCTGCTGGCGAAGGATTCGGCGTTGATGGCGCTGTCGAAGCAGAGGACCTGCTCCAACTCTGAATCCAAAAAGGCATTGAGCCGGGAGAGGACGGTAGACATGACGGACATCATCGCCTGATCCGCACTGTTCAAAGCCGCTCCAGCAAACCACCGGGCCTTGTGGGTGTCCGGAAGTTTGTTCATCAGCACTTGGAAACCGTTTTTGCCTTTTGCGGATCTGCTGGGCGCCAGGAGGTCCTGCACCAGCTTGAACACGCTGACGATGTGTCGCTGCTCTGTCCCGGTTTTCTTGTCAGGGGGCAGGTACTCCGCCAGCAGCAGGATCACAGCAGTGAGCAGGCCCTCGGCCGCGTCATAGAAGAAGGCGTTCTGACCGTACTGGGAGGCATCCCCATCTGGATTGACGATGGTCTTGGAAAGGATCTTGGCATACTTCTCCGCCTTGGCACGGGCGGCAAGGTTTTCAGAATCCTCCCGGCAGATATCCATGTAGTGGTTGATGAGCGTCAGCAGATTGTATCCGTCCGAGCGAGTGGGGTTTCGCAGGTCAATGACCGCCACCTGATAGCCGTAGTACCGGGAGGCGATAGTCCCGTAGTTCCGCGCCAGATCTCCTTTGGTATCCAGAGCCAGAAAGCTCATCCCGCAGGCACAGGCGTATTCCAGATTGGAGTAGAGAAAGAAGGCCGTCTTGCCGATGCCGGATGCGCCGATCATCAGGCAGTGGATATCGTCGGTATCCACCAGTGCCTGAACGGCGGGGCGTTCAGGGGCCTTCTTTCTCTGCTTGAACAGAGTGACCCATAATGAACCGATGTCTGGGCCGCCGCCCACACACCCAAGTACCAATCCTTGGTCAGTCGGAAGATTCTTTCCTTTACGCCACGCCTCGGGACGAAAAGGGATGTGCTTAAAGGTCTGCTGGATCTCCTTTTTGGTGGCCCATCGGGCGGTGCCGTGCTGGCCATCGCCCACCGTCTTGGATTTGATGTGGTCCAGATTTCCCTGGCCAGTTGTGTGGGCGACAATGGCAATCAGCAAAAAGGCACCGCCCATGATCACAAGGGGAATGATAGCCTGTATCGTCATGGTATCACCCTATCTGCTGGACCATCTGTACAGCATGATCCCGTTCGGCCAGTTCTGTCAGGTCGTCGTTCCAGTCCTTATTCTCCGAAATCAGGCGGCTTGAGGCGATCTCAAACTGCTCCGCGATCTGTTCGGCCAGACGGAGACTGGCAGTATGGCCCGCCTTGTCGTTGTCCAGACAGAGACAGACATCCCGCAGGACGGGGTTGTGTTCCAGCATCCAGAGCACCGGCAGGCTGGAGGTCCCACAGCAGGCCACGTAGTTGTGCTGCCGCCAGTCCTCTGGGTGGAGCGTGATATAGGAGAGCAGATCGATAGGTCCCTCAAATACATAGAGCCGGTCACTGACACCAGTCCAATGGAAACTGCACCGTGGGTCACTGCCCTCTACATTGATGCGGAAGGTCTTGCCTGTGTCATGGGTGCTGCGCTTGTGGGCATGACGGGCAACGCCGTGTTCATCCTTCCCGACGAACACGGCGTTGTGGTATTTTTCATCTTCGTAGATAAGCCCAGCGTGGACGAAGGCGTTCAGCACGTCACGCTGGATGTGCCGCTTCTTAAGCAGATAGGCATAGACACGGCGCATGGTGTGGTTGGCAGGTGGCAGTTCAAACTGCTTTTTTTCCACCTCAGCCTGCTTCTCTGTTGGTGAGCAGGCGCCTGCCGCCAATCCACCCAGCAGGAGTGTGACGGCATCCGGATAGCTGAGGTGGTAAAAGGTCTGGGCGAAGGAGATCGGGCCTCCGCCTTTTTCCGCCGCATGATCGTACCACTCATTGCCCCGGACTGTGATGCTGTGGTCACTGTCCAGCCGCTTCTCATGGCCGGAGGGAAGCAGTTTCTCTCCACGCTGCCGCAGAAACTCCACCAAGTCCACAGAGGCGGCAAGCCGTTTCTGCTCCTCGGTAAAATGGATGTAGGGCATGATCGTTCACCTCCAAAAAAAAGCCGTGGGCCTGTGCCCACGGCTTAGTTGTTGTTTCAGTCCTCCCGCTGGTAGTGCGGCTGGGGGACATATTTTTCGGTCTGATACTTCTTGTACTTCTCCTGCTGAACTTCAGCGGGAGTTGTGACCTCCAACGCGGACTCATCGTAGAGGATCGGTTCATCACAGACTGCATCCAGCAAGATCCGTTCCAGATGCTCATACTCAGAGAATTGATCCAGCGATGCCATCACCAACGAGTCCCGCACATAGCCGGAGCTGGATGCCAGCAATTCCTGATCCATATAGAATCCGTGATGCTCTACGAAAAAGGTCATCAGCATGACCAGGGTCTGTGTGTTGCCCTCCCGGAACGGGTGTACCTGCCAGATCTTCGGGAAGCCGGTTATCAGGTGGCGGACAAACTCCTGTCTGGAGAACTGCGGCCAGTTCTGCGACAGAAGTTCTTGGAATGCGTTCTCCAGATCCCGGGGGATATCCTCATCATTGCTGTACCATACGCTTCGGCCAGCCAGCAGTTTTTCCCGCTTCTCAATATTGATGATCCTGTACTCTCCGGCCCAGTCGTAGATATCTCCAAACAGAAACCGATGGATCTCACACAAGCCCGCAGGGGTGAAATCAGAAAACCCACGCTCATAGAGCAGCATCATATTGGCGCGGGACTGTTCAGCCTCTACCAGATCCAGCACCTTTTCATCCCGGATGTCCAGTTTGTTTTTCAGGACCGGGGTATCCGCATATAAGTAGGGATCAGCCATGGCGCTGTACCTGCTCTGCCATTTTCCGGTGCGAGGCCAACAGTGCGGCTTTCATCTGCTCGCCGCTCAACTCACCTCTGGCCCAACTGCGCGAAAGCATCCGGGCATAGTTGGATACAGGGACGCCCTCGATTGCATTGATGGCATCCGCCGTTTTTACCGCAGCGATCCGCCGGCTGATTTGTTTGCTCGTCATTGTGAGATCACCTCTTGATCCAGTATAGCATGATGTATGAAAAAAGGGAAGTGGGATTCATTTGGCACCATCAACTCATACGGATCTCCTGATCTTCATGGTCATCCGGCTTGTGGCCCATGGCGATCTTCTTATCCCGGATGCGCTGGCGCAGTTTGCTGTCTGTGAACTGGATCGAGGCAATGTGGCCGTTGGTCGACTGCTCCTGGAAGATCCTGCTCATGTGGTGCAGGAGCCGGGTAGCTGCCGATAGCACAGAGGGGCCACGGAAGCGTTCCATCCGTTCCAGCGTTGCACGGGCAGACTCATTTCCTTGCGCCGCAGACTGCTTCAGCCAACGGACAGCAGCATCATGATCCGGCGGCACCTGCTTTCCCAGCAGGTATACTTTTCCCAATGCATACTGGGCATACGGATCTCCACACTCGGCAGCATCGGTGAGCCAACGGACCGCCGCTGTATTGCTGTCGGCATCGCCACTCTCCAGCAGGAGTTTGCCCAGACGGTACTGGGCCAGCGTGTATCCCAACTCAGCGGACTGCTGAAACCAGCGCATCGCAGTTGAGAGATCATCCTCCGCCAAATAGAGTTTGCCAAGGGCGTACATGGCGCGTCGGTCCCCCTGTTTTGCTGCCTGAGTCAACCAGATCACTGAGCGAAGATGGTTTTTCTCTACGGGGCCGCCGTCTCGGTAGAGCCGCCCCAGCGCATACTGCGCCAGGGCTTGGCCTGCTTCTGCCGTTTGTGTTAACTGCTCCAAGAGCATTTGGACTTGCTCGGGAGGCGTATCGACCGCAGTGAGTGTCTGCCATTCTGGGGAAGGGATCACTGGCTCGTCCGCTTCCAGCGATGGGAACACAGTGCCGATCTCCCCCAGCCGTACTGCCTCTTGGATCACAAGGTTGTGAATCTGGCGGAACTCCTTTTGCCTGGACAGAGGGAGACGCTTCGGCAGGTCTTTCCGATAGGTCCTGAGCACTTCATCCCGGAGTTCGTACCACAGTCCGTAAGCCTGAGAGATCCGCGCATCCTTCTGCAGCTCGTCCACGATCTCATCCACCACAGACTTCAGCGGCGCCTTCAGATATCCGTACTGCTTCTTTCCCTTGGTGGTCTTCAGCTGGTCAGACAGGTATACCATGAGCTGTTCGATCTTGGGATTCTCCAGAGTGCCGTTTTGCATCCGTTTCGTGATCTGCCGCAGGAGTTCTCGGGCGTCCTGTGTGAGTGCATTCCTGCGCATCGTCTGCTGACCATATAGTTCATGGAGTTCCTGACGGAAGATCTCCTTTGCCAGACCTGCCTTGATCTTCTCAATGCCATCCGTGTTGAGATAGCCGGACTTCCCATCTGCGCTGAAGCAGACCATGTGCAGATGAGGGTGGTGGGCTTCATCGTGAAAGGCAGCGTACCAGCGGAACTGCTCCACGGGGATCTTCATGGCCTCCGCCATCTCTGGAGCAAACCCGGTGAGCAATTCCCGCCACTGTGCCGCGTCGTCGTAGCCCAGCCGTGCGGCATCCTCCCGGCGTAGCGAGATGATGGGGAGCCAGATGTTGCCGGGATGATGTGCCACTGCATCAGCGATCTGAGACAGGACCAGAGGTTCATCTGTGTCAGTGAACAGCGCGTGGCTCCCTCTCCGCTGGGCGCGCGGCCGGCTGGCGATATAGTCCACATAGTTTTCCCGTTTGGAGATCTGGTCAGCGTTGTCCTCTAGCGCACGAGTGATGAACTCACTGGCGTTGCCCTGTGTGGGCGCTTCCACATAGTCCTCGTACTCGAACAGCCCACGGCTCAACGGGAAATCCCGGAGGAGCCGCTCCACCAACTGCTTCTGCGGTTCTGTAACAGGACACTGCGCACGGTCTGGAGAGAGATGCTGTGCGCCTTCTCTGGTTGCCATATAGCGCACATAGTTGTTCAGGTGGGAGGCGCTTTTCGCGCCTCCCTTAAGATACGGACACTTGAATATGATCCGCGGCATGGTGCATCACCGCCAGATCACTTGTCACCGTTCTGATAGTCCACAGCGTCATCCATAGTGATACTGCCGTTGGTCTTTTTCACGTTCTCGATGCAGCGCACCCGCAACTCACGCAGCCGTGCTTCCGGGATCTCCATAGCCGCCGCCAGCAGGTTCATCACCATATCCAGTTCCACTGCCAGCTTGAACAGCATGCGGCAGATCCGATTCTCTGTGTCGCGCACGATTCCCCGCATGACCTTGGAGAGTGCAGGCGGGAGATACGCCGTGGCATCCTGTCCGGAAATATATCCGGCATAGAACAGAGCTGCGCGTTCCAGATACTCGCTGCGGCTTTTGCAGTTGGCAGTCTCTGCTGCCCGGTCTACTACCTCCAGCGTGGATGGGTAGAGCCAGACAGGGATGCGGGTTTTGACCTCCTCACGGGGTTCATTTTCTCCAAATAACAGTTTTGCCTTTTTCATGGGAATTTTCCTCCTTTTTGCCTGAAAACCACCTGTCACAGCCACCTTGAGAATGGCCTGATTTGGGTATTTTTTCGCCGTAAACTCGTTTTCCGACCACCTGCCACAGCCAGCAGAGCGTCAAACCGACCACCTTGTCCATCGGTCCCGACCCGCATTGCGGGGCGGTGTGAGGGGCAGGAGGCGCGAAAGCGACCACCTGCCTTTATCCAGCACTAAAATCGACCGGTCCCAGCGCATGGCTCCGAGCGTTGCAGGTATTGGCGCACACACCCGCACAGGGGCGCCTACTTACCGCGATGGTGCTGGGATACCACTCTGCTTGGAGAGCGGGCACACAGCGGGCCACGGGGGGCACAGGGGCGAAATCGTACAGCATCACATCTGTAACTCCTGCCCGTGCCGAGGTTCGGACAGGAAGTCTGCACAGCACTGCTCCAGACTCTGGCCCCACTGCTGCTGACAGTACTCCTTCATCTTGGGCAGCAGGAGCGCCTGCTCCTCCGGGGAGAGCCGGTACTTGAATGCCTGCTCGTCACCATTGACCAGCACCAGATAGACATCCAGCGTATCGCAGACCGCTTGTTCGTCCATATCGTAGTTGGCGTAGATATTCAGCCAGTCATCATTTTCGGTAGTGCAGACATTGGTCCCGAAGACCTTGTCTGCATCGAAACTGACCTCCATGTAGAACTCCAGCAGGTTTTCATTCTGGACGATCTCGTTGGCGAAGGAGATGTCGACTGCTTGGAGTGTTCGGCTGCCGGTGAGATACGCTGGCTCCTCTGACTGTGTGAGCTGCTTGCCGCTCAGGTGGTCCAGAAACACCCGCCATCGTTCATCCATGGAAGCGTCACTGCGCTTGGAAGCGAAGTAGGAGGCAGTACTCACATCCTTGATCCGGAAGCACTGCCAGCCGTCCATGATACTCAGCGCGTCGATGATCCCATTGTCCAGATCGATGTCGAAGGCCCCGGTCACTCTGCCGGTGTTCTCCATCCGCTCAGCAGCGCAGGTTCGGAACTGCTCCTGGGTGATCTGTTGTCCGCGGGAGAACAGTCCGGTAAATTTCAACGGTGGTGCTTCCGGGGCCTTTCGGATGTAGGCTCTCAGTTTTGAGGCGGTCTGGAGAAACTCCAAGGGCGCCTCCACCTGAAAATATTTCTCCTCACCGCACTCTGTCACATGGAAGACAGAGAAGCGGCGGTTGGCCTCCCACTCTTGCTTGCGGAGCTGTTCCTCCTGCCAGATCTCTTGACTGATCCGCTCATACACCCGCTGGGGGAGCTGATTGCACATCTCGTCCACCACATCCTCCAGATGCTCCTCCAATGTTTCGTCCTTCAGCCGCTTGCTCAGTGCGTCGTACCAACGCTCATCGATCCAGAACGATATCTCTCGACTGCTCATATTTCCTCCTTCCTTAATTCAGGTACGGGAGCCACCGCAGGCTGTGGTGCCCGGTTGGGCTTAGTCGTCCGCTTGGGCCGTGCCGGAACCGTCTTCCGGTCAATGTACTCCCGCACCTCCTCCGGGACCAGCGTTTCATAGAGCTGTCCCAGAGCTGCTTCCATTTTCTTCTGCACGGTGGAGTTCTCTTTCTTGAGATAGAATTCCATCGCTTCCACTCTCTCGTCATCATAGGAGAGTGTGATCTCGATCTTCTGCGCCATGTGTTCCTCCTCTCTATCATGGCAGATAACTTCTGGGATTGACCCTGTCACCGTTGACGCGAACCTCGAAGTGGAGGTGCGGGCCGGTGGAGCGCCCAGTGGAGCCGGACATGGCGACCACGGTCCCAGCCTCCACCGCTCTGCCCACCGATACCATCAGCTGGGAGCAGTGTCCATACAGGGTCGTGAGCCCATTGCCGTGGTCGATCATGACATGGTACCCATAACCGCCCCGGTCATAACTGGACACTGTCACCGTTCCCGGCAGGGCGGCACG
>OGHO01002091.1_pt1 | contig 16595 bp, 7 predicted proteins | sample 1571421 | NCBI WGS metagenome assembly OGHO01 (sample SAMEA2581937, study PRJEB24529) | metagenome | biome: Human gut stool | place: China | collected 2011
AGACGCAAGTGCGGCGCCGGGAGCGGCATGCCGCTCCCCTACAATGGCGTGTGCGGTCGACGAGAGTGCACGGAAATTTACCGTTGCGCCACGAGACGTCGAGGACGCCGTCCCCTACAACGCACGGCCGGCAGCCTTGGCAAGTTCTCCGCTTTCCGCTTGCCCCGTGCCTTTCTGTCCTGTCAGATACAAAAATCGGACCGGCTCATTTGGGTGAGCCGGTCCGGTTTTTATGGCAATACCGCATAATTCAACAAGAGCATTCGGCGAGAGATTTTTTGCCGATACAAGGTTTGAAAAGTGCAGGAATACTTTGTGTATTTCAAACTTTTCGAACCGCAGAATCGGCGAAAAATATCCGGCGAAGGCCGAAGAGGAATTATGCGGTGTTGCCTTATATCACGGCGCTTCTTCATCGCCGCCGGTGGACTCGGTCGGGGCGTCCGTGGGCGGTTCCGTCGGCTCCGGCTCCGTGGGCTTTTCCGTCGGGCTTTCCGTCGGGCTTTCCGTCGGCTCCGTCGGCGCCTCCGTGGGGGGCTCCGTCTCCTCGACGAGCTTGGCGACCAGACGGTTGCGCCAGTCGTAGCTCGAGTGGTTGACCTTCTCCGTGGACAGCAGCTTGCCGTTCTTGTCGTACTTCATGCGGTAGGTATCGACCTCATAGCCGTCGTAGCCGACCTGGATGCGCTCGCCGTCCTTATAGTCCTTGTACTTGTCGTAGTTCTTCATGCCCTTGGAGATCTCGACCTCCTCGGTCTTGCTCTTGTGGGTCATCGCGGCCTTGTAGTCCAGCTCCACGGTGTAATCCTTCGTCTCCGTGCCCATGAAGCGCACGCGGACATAGCCGCCGGAGGCCTCCGCCAGAATGCGGATGGGATAGGTCGTGTTGTTGCGGAACTTATAGTCGAGGCTGCCCCAGTAGATCGTGGCGTCCATGCCCCAGGGGATATAGTCCGGCACATACTGGTGCTCCTGCCGCGCGATGACCTCGAGGTCGGATTTCAGCGTGCAGTAGTACAGCACGGACGCGACCTGGCAGACGCCGCCGCCGAGCTGCTGGACGGTCTCGCCGCCGACATACACGCCGCCCTCCTTGTAGCCCTTGGCCGCCGTGCGCTCGCCGACGACACCGTTGAACGAGAACGTCTCGCCGGGCTTGAGCACATAGCCGTTGATGGCCAGGCAGGCCAGACGCAGGTTCTCACTTCGGCCGATGAGACCGGCGTTGTACGGGCTGTCGTAGCCGGCAAGCTCATCGTGGAACAGCTTCTCCTGCAGGGATTCCTTCGTGTACTGCGGCTTGATGACGTCGAGCGTCAGCGTGACCTCGCCGCCGGGGCCTGCCTTCTCCAGCTCGTCCATGGCCTTTTTGATGTCGAAGCCGTAGCCGTCCGAGCCGTCGGTCACTTCATAGGTGTCCTCGTTGCACACGGCGTTCACCGGCGCAACATAATACTTGTGGTACAGGGCGTCGAGGTCAAAGGCCTTCGGCAGGTCCTCCTCCACCACATACTGCATCTCGAAATTTGCGTCGGCATAGGCGGTGAGCACGGCCTTGTACAGCTCGTCCGTGTTGATCTCGCGGCCCGCGCTGCCGAGCTTGACCGTCAGGGTCTTGAGCTCGCGCTCCTCGCCCTCGTCGTCCGTCACGGTCGTCGTGCCCTCGGTGACGGAGGGCTCCGTCTTTTCGCTCACGGCGTCCTTGGCATATTCGTCCAGCATCGTGCGGACGTAGTTTTCATCGAGCGTGAGGAAATCGGCGACGTTCAGATCGGTGCGCTCCGTCAGCGCGTTCTTCTTCACGCGGGAGAACAGGCCGCCGCCGCGGCCGTAGGCATAGGCAGCCTCCACGGCCTTGTCGAGGTCGAGGCGGACCGCCGTGTCCGACGGCGTCAGGCACAGCTTTGTCAGCAGCGTCATCGGCTTGCCGTCCTCGTCGCGCGGGGTGTTCGGGTCCTCGGTCGGCTCCGTCGCCTCGGTCTGCGCGGAGGCATCGAGCGGCTTGCCGAAAATGTCGACGAGCGGGATCTGCGCCGGGTCATATGTCGAGGTGAACGTGTCATAGGGGCGCGTGTAGAGCGCGACGTTCATATTTTCCTTCCCGTAGACACTCACGCCCTTTTCGAGCGCGGCGCGCGCCTCCTCCTTCGTCATGCCGCTGAGATCGACGCCCGCGACATAGAGGTTGTTGACGATCCTGCCGTCGTCGCGCAGGAACATATAGCCCACGCCGCAGCCGACGAGCACGACGGCTGCAGCCAGCAGCGCGACGATCAGGCCGAGGCGGGACTGCTTTTTCTGTTTTTTCTTTTTCGGCGCACGCTGCGGCTCGGCATAGGACTGAGCCTGCGTCGGGCGTTTGCCTTTTTCAAATTTACCCATTTGAATCTCCTTCTCCGGTGGTTCTACGGCAGAATGCCGCCTATTCTCCAGACGGCATCCGCCGCCGTTTGTTCCTATCCTATTATACCGGGAAGCCGCCAAAATGCAACAACGTTTTGCCAACAAAAGCGTTACAATTGTGAACTTTATGTAAACCACCAGAGCAGGATCATGGCGGCTGCCCCCCGAAGTGCCGCTGCGAGGCCGCGGAAAGTGGTATCATAAACGGACACTGACTTTCTGCTAGGCAGGGTTTTTGAGAGTCTAAACAGCCCCACAGAAACACTTCTGTGGGGCTGCTTTTGCACTTTGTTTTTTTGTCAAGCCCTGGGGCTTGCGCCGTGCTCACCGCGGGGCAATACGCCCCCGGTAAGCACGCCGTTTCGGATAGAAATCAGTGAATGCTCTGGCAGTATCTGGCGACCACTGCCGCAAGCTGGGCACGGGTGGCCGTAGCCATGGGCTCCAGCTTGCCCGTTTCTGTGCCGAGAATAAAGCCGTTGGCAACAGCCCACTGCATGGATTCCACAGCATAGGAGGAGATACGATCTCTGTCAGAGAAGCTGCTCAGGTCTTCGGACACCTTTTCATAGGCGTCGGTCACCTTGGCATACCGAGCGAGGAAGGAAACCATCTGCTCGCGCGTCACGCAGTCGTCAGGCGCAAAGGTATCCGCGCTGACACCGGTGGTGATGCCGTTCTGGTAAGCCCAACGCAGGGCGCTGCCGTACCAGCTCTCCAGATTCACGTCGGTGAAGGGCAGAGCCTTGGAATCATCCACAGCAGGTTCTCCCGCAATGCGATAGAGCAGCGTCACCACCTGGGCACGGGTCGCGGTCTCATCGGGGCGGAAGGTGCCGTCGCCGTAGCCCTGCATAATGCCCTTAGACAACACATAGTCCACGGACTCATGATACCAAGCCGTTGTGCTGAGATCCTGGAATTCCTTCGACGGGCACGGATCATCACGGTTGCTGTTTGCCGTCAGATGCTCCACCTCATCGATCCGCTGTTCATTTCGCTCTGTCTTTTGGACCGTGAACCGAGGATCGGCGTCCTTGCCGGCATTCGTCCTGGTGAACGTCAGCTCTGCGACTTGTTCTCCGGCAGGCATGCTGTCCACGGAAACATAACCAAGCGTTACCTTTCCGGCTTCAGCCTTGTAGGAGAAATACTGCGCGTTTCCAATGACATCCTTCAGCTCCCAGCCGGCAGCATCGTAGCTGACGCTCATAAGCCCGTTCGTGGTGGGGGTCGTTCCTCCCGGCACCAGCTTCAGGGTGACCGTGTTCTGATCCTCCGAGGTAATGATCTCCGAGGATGCAGTCTGTTCGCTCGCGATGTCAGCCGCCGGTTTCGCCGATGCGGTTTTTTCTGCTGCTGTATTAAGCGCACCATAAGACGCGGCCGCTTCTTCAACCGCAGCAGAATTGAGCATGTCTGTCAAATCCTGAGACTGTACCGTGTGGGAGCCAAGCGGCAGATTGCTTACGATCTGCTCCAGCTCCGTCTGGCTGGCCTCATGATTGTCGATCTTCAGGATCGTTGCCGGATATACATTCTCGCCGAAGCTGGCCAGCTTTTCGCCGGTCCAGAAGTTCTTGGCGGAATCGTATGTCAGACGGTAGAGCTCATTGGCCTTGCCGGTAAAGTAGGACAAATACAATGCCAGCTGTCCATTGACCGTCGTGGGAACCATAGAGCACAGCGGCGTGCCGTTATTGTCGCCCATGAAGTACATTTTAAATGCACTGGTCAGGTTAGACTTTGCGATCTCATATTTGCCTGTCGTACTGCTGTAGTCGATCCCGTCATAAATCTGGAAGGTCCACACGTTGCCGCGGTTATCCAGCAGCAGCAGCACCTCCGCATCCGTTTCCGCAGTGCCGTCCTGATCCAGATCAAGCTTTGTCTTGCCGAGCGAGGTCATCGCCGTAAACTTATCGGCTCCGTTTCCGTAAAGCAGGAAATCAATGAACAGCATGAAGCCGTCCGTGCGGATGCTGCCCAGTTCCGCAGGCTTGTTGAGCATAAAGTTATAGATACTGTAGCAGGCCGGTACGTCGCCCTTGGTAAACAGCTCGCTGTATTCCAGATCAAACAGCGGCACATTAAAGTTACCGCCCGCAACGGCATCATAGTCCGCCAGAACCTTGCCGCTCTCCATGTCGACCTGATGGAGCTTCCGTTCATTTCCGTCAACCACAATGACATTGTTGCGATCCGTGTCATATGCGGTAGAGGTAATGCCCTCGACATCCATCACAGCCCCCGGCGTCCATGTAGTATCATTTTCCATATCCCACGTATAGAACTGGGAGGTGGAGGAGCCATCCATCAGCGCGCCGGTCAGCGTAACCTTCAAAACCTCAACGGTAACCGTGCAGGCTGCGCTCTTGGTGGGATCCTTTACAGAGGTTGCCGTGATCGTGGCAGTGCCATCGCCAATGCCGGTAACCGTACCGTCTTCGTCCACGGTAGCCACATTCGTATTGTCGCTGGTCCAGGTCACCGTATCGGGATGGATGCCGAAAGGCGTAACTTCCGCCTCCAGCGTCGCCGTGCCGCCCTTGAAAAGCTTCAGCGTGCTGCGATTCAAGGAAACCTCAACAGGATCATTCAGCTCAGACTTGTTCAGATTGATCTTGTAGGTACTGCAGTTGTTTGCGTAGTCATATACCTGCAGCAGCAGATGTGCTGCATTTGCTGTTCCGTTTGCATCCAACGACATGGTAACAGCCTCGCCGCGGCTTGCTCCCTTCGGAGAACCGCCCGTCCTCGCAAGGATTTTCCCGGTCGAGTAATCGTACAGCACCGCTGCTGCAACATATCTGTTGTCGGAGGCCGTAACGGTCATGACCCGTCCGTCGTTGATCAGGTCCTCGGAAAGCGTAATGTCGGTCAGCGTAGGAGCAGTCTTGTCAACAAACATCGTATAGGTCTGACTTGCTCCCTCACCAAGCGCATCCCAATCCGTCGAAAGCGTCGAGCCGCTGTAATCCACATAATACTCCGGCGCCATGGTAAGCTTCACAGTCAGCTTTTCGCCTTCCGCGGCATCCGGCGCACAATCCACGGACAAGCCGCTCTGCACCTGCATCCACGTCTTCTGGTTCGAGAAATAGTAGGCGCCAATGATCGGAGCCTGAGTCTCCTTGTTGAGATATACCGTACCGTCCTCGCCGGTCACAGTGATCCGGCCATTGGCCGCATTTCGGATCAGGCAGAAATAAATATCAGAGATCTTTGCGGTATCCGGGTTGATGGAGTAACGATCTGCATCGTAGAATCCGTCGTCTACATACAGATTTCCGCCAAGGGAATAGGAGTCATCCACGCCTTTGTATTTTATGGTCAGCGACTGGAGCTGCGCTGCCTGCTGAATTGCAGCGAGCATGTAGGGAGGACGGGTCTCCATGCCGTAGTGATACTGAATAAAGCTGCCGACATCAAACATGGAGGCATCGGTCCAATTTCCGTAGTAGCCCAGCACCGGGATAGAATGGCTGGTCCCTTCGACACCCTCTTTACTGCTTACCTCGTTGGCAAATACATAACCCTCGACATAAGCGCCTGCACCGCCGTTCTTTTCGTCGTAGCTGTCCAGACCAAGGACCTTTGCATGAATCGTGACGTGAATCTTTCCGTTTGCAGGAACCGTCACGGCAGCACTGCTCAAGCGGGAGAAGAACAGGTAAGCATCATAGGTATCGATGTCTCCGTCCTTATCCAGATCCGCACAGCTCTTGCCGCTGATCTCGGTCCGCACGCCGGTCACATAGTCCAGCAGCGCCTGACCGTCATCCGCGGTTACCTTGCCGCTTCCGTCAAAGTCGCAGCCGTCCAGCTCCGCAGGCATTTCCGGCTTCAGCGTTTTCCCATCCACGTCCCAGACAACGTCTGCGGCTAATGCGGCAGTCTTTTTGTCCGAGAAATTCATGACTTGCCCGTTCCCGTTATTGAGCTCGCCCTGAAGTGCCGCCTGCGTAAAGAAATCAGCGCTTAAGGTAAACGTGCTGTCCGTATTCTCCAGATTGTACAGCGTAAAGCCAAAGGAATACTCACCGGTGCGCTGGGGATCGTCTCCCAGCTCGGCTTTGATCTTTCCGTCTGCATACGAATCTGTTGCAACCTGATCCATCATCAAATAGCTTCCGCTATTTACAGCCGCGCCGATATTTGCAAGGCCTGCACCCTGCTGCAGAACAGAGTAGTAACCCTCCAGTGTCTTCCCCTGCTCATCAACACCCTGCTTCTCAACGATCGGCTGAGCAGTTGACATCAGCAGGCTTTGGGCCAGCGTACGCACAGCCAGTCCCGTCTTTTCGGCCAGATCGTTCTGCTTAATGTACTCAGCGACCAGCGCCGCCATTCCGGCTACCTGCGGAGAAGCCATAGAGGTACCGGACATATTCTGATACTCTCCGCCGTCCTTCAGGGAGTAGATCCGGCCGCCGGGCGCCGTGATCTCCGGCTTCATCGTCAGGGCGCCGGGAATGCCCCAGCTGGAGAAGCTGCTCATCGTATAGTAGTCTTCTCCCAGATCCCAGGACTCCCGCTCGGAGCTCACAAACATCTCACCGCTATAATACAGAACACTGCCATCCTGGCTCGTCACCTTCGTGGAGCTTTCACGCAGGAACGCGCCATCCGTCTGAGAAATAGAGACGCAGGGCTCCGTTTTTTTATAATCGGTCAGATCCATATAATTGGAGCCCGGCTGATTATTGACGATAATGGTCGCAATTGCGCCATTGGCAACCGCGGCTTCTGCCTTCTCGTAAAATGAGGTATCGCCTCGATTGCAAATTGCAATTTTTCCTGCCAGGACATCCTTGACTGCTGCAAACTCTTCCGCGGTACCGATCTTGTCCAGATAAATATACTCATGGCTTCCGCCGATGGTATAGATCGGTTTGTTCTGATAGCTTTTTTCCGTGTAGGTCATGTTATGACCTTTCACCTTCAGATAATTGTCTGTAACGCCCGCGTTATCGACGGAGGCTACACACAGCGAGTTAACATAGGAGCCGGGGCTGCCGTTTGTAGCCCAGTTCACACTGCCCGCATAGGGTAGGCCAAACGCAGTTTGGTCAAACCAGCTGCCGGAATTACCTGCAGAAATTGTGACAACCATGCCGCTGCCAACGATTTCATCAAGAATATGACGGTATTTCTCTTCCGTATACTCGGAGTAGCCCGGGAAGCTTCCGCCCAGAGAGAGGTTCGCTGCGTCCGCGCCCAGCACCATGGCGTCTTCAATCGCGACCATGTAGTCTGAATCATAGGCGCCGCCGCGCTTGCCGAAGACCTTCATCGTCAGGATCTGCGCATCGGGCGCCACGCCCTGCGTCATGACGGAGTCCAACGCTGCGACATAGTTTCCGGCTTCGTCCTTAACAAAACGGTTTCCCGCCGCGATGCCGGTCACGTGCGAGCCGTGATCGCCCTGCGTATCATTATCATGCGTGATATCCGTGTCCGCATCCACATAGTTAAAGCCAAACGGGATCTTCTCGTTGACATAAAAATCTGCTGCGGTCAGTCCGGCCTTGCGAGTATATGCATTTAGCTGATTCAGCACCTCATCGGTCAAGTCAGCCTCCGTCATGATCGTCGCATTACTCCCCTGCAAGGCATATTTCAGCGCATCCGGATCCAGAGAGGGATGATCCACATCGGCGCCCGTGTCGATAATTGCGATCCGGCTTCCTGCGCCGGTATAGCCTGCCGCCCACGCAGCGCTGGAGCCGATCATCTTATCGGAGGTGGCCATATTGGGATCCGCCGTCTCCTCCTGCTTCACCACGCAGGGCTCATACCGGTTCTCAAGAATGACCTCCTGCACACCGGCAACTTCCTTGATTTTCTCGATCTGCCCATATTGGACATTTGCAGAAATGATATTGGCTGCCAATGTCAAATTCCAAACAACATCCAGCGTTGCACCATTCAGTGCCTGCTTGGAGATGGCGGCAGCCATGCTGTCCTGCTGCTTCTCCAGCTTCCGCCGATATTGCATGGCGCTGCGATCAGCAGCTGCGATCTCATCAGAGGTAAAGCCCTTTTCCAGGGTAGAGGCGTCCTTTAGAATAATGGAGACACGAACCATATCGGTGTCTTCGTGTTCTACCGTCTTTTCCACTACGCTGGTATTCGCCTGAATGGGGGACTCTACCTGAACAGAGCTGCTGTCTATTTCCTCCCAAGTCAGTCCGTTGCTGCCTGATTTCGAGACGCCTGTTTCCTCAATTGCCAGAGATGGCGCAGCTAAACTAACAGCTAACACCACGGCCAGCAATGCAGCCACAATGCGTTTTCTTAAGTGTGTGCTTTTCATAAACCTACCTTCTTTCTTTATTTTGGTATGTCCACAAGCCGGGCATGCGGCCGCTTCTACACCAATGGTGTTCTGTATATATTATCACAAACATCCGGTATATGCAATTAAAAATACACATACAGAGATGCCGTGCAGTTCTAAATATCGGCCGGAAACATGTCTGATTTTTTCCATTATTTACAAATTCTGGAAATATTCAATCGTTACTGCAGAAACGCCGGCATCGGCCGGCAAAGGCTTGCCGTCATGATAAAAATCCGAAAAGCTGCCGTTCCAGCTCCTCATATCATAAGAGCTTTTTGCTTCTCCCGGTGATGTTATTTGCCTTTGCCACGCCGGACAGACTGTTTTGTTCCATGCTTCGTGATCAGTCCGCGGCATTCGATGCGCCTTTTTTATCCGATTTTGTTTGTTCCGACAAGAGAATACGGTCATTGTCCAGGGCCTTGCCAGCACCGCTTTTGAACTTAGCCAGCAGGTCCTCCACGGTCATGCCCGCCCGTTCCGCTCCGGCAACATCCAGAATGATATGGCCTCTGTCCATCATCAATGTGCGGTTGCCAAGCTCCAGGGCCTGGTGCATATTGTGGGTGACCATGAGGGTGGTGATACGGTTCTCCGAGACGGTCTGACGGGTGATTTCCAGCACCTTTTCTGCCGTGGCGGGGTCCAGAGCAGCGGTATGCTCATCCAGCAGCAGGAGCTTCGGCGGCTTGAAGGTGGCCATCACCAGCGTCAGCGCCTGACGCTGGCCGCCGGAAAGCAGCCCCACGGGCTGCTTCATCCGGTCCTCCAGGCCCATGTCCAGCTGAGCCAGCTTTTCCCGGAAGGCGGCTTTTTCCGCCCGGGTCACATGGCTGAGCCAGCCGCCGGAGGCCGCCGCCAGAGAGAGGTTTTCCTCAATGGTCATGTGGGGGGCGCTGCCGCGCATAGGATCCTGGAACAGACGGCCGATTTGGTGGGAGCGCTGATATTCCGGCAGGAAGGTGATATTTCTTCCGTCCAGATAAATGCTGCCGCTGTCGGGGAAAAAGCTGCCGCTGATGGCGTTAAGGAGGGTGGATTTGCCTGCGCCGTTGGAGCCGATGATGGTGACGAAATCTCCTGGGAGCAGGTGCAGGCTCAGGCCCTGCAGGGCTGCCTTTTCATGGATGGTGCCGGGGTTGAAGGTCTTGGATATTTTTTCAATCTTCAGCATGAAGGCGGGCCTCCTTTCGCGCAGCCATGCGGCGGCGCAGCATGGGCAGCTGCTTTTTGAAATAGGGGGCGGCGATGGCCAGCACCACGATCACCGAGGACACCAGCTTCAGCATGAAGGCGGGCATATCCAGCCGCAGGGCGATGGTATACACCATGCGGAAGGCAAAGGCGCCCACCACCATGCCGACGGCCCGCTTGAGAATGCTGCCCTTGCCCAGCAGCACCTGTCCCATGAGCAGGGAGGCCAGGGCAATGGTCACCATGCCGGTGCCGATGTCGATGCTGACGGATTTTTGACTTTGGGCCAGCAGGCAGCCGGACAGCCCCGTGAAGGCATTGGCTACGCACAGGCCTACGATGGTGGTAAAGGTGGGATTGATAGAGGAGGAGCGGACCATGTCGGGATTGTCGCCGGTGGCGCGGATAGCCAGACCCAGGCGGGTGTGCAGAAACAGGGCCAAAAAAACGATCACGGCAATCACGGCGATGGCCGCCACAAGCAGCTTATACTGCTCAGCCAGGAAGGTGCCCTGCAGCAGAGCCCGGGCCTTGGTGAATACGGTCTCGGTTTTGTTCATATTCAGCAGGGAGGAGCCGCCCATGACGGCGATATTGACGGAGTAGAGCCCGGTGTTGACGATGATGCCCGCAAGGAGGCTGTCAATGCCCATTTTCGTTTGCAGCAGGGCGGTGATAAAGCCGGAGAGGACTCCGGCGGCCATGGCGGCCAGGAGGGCCAGATAGGGATGCCCGGCAATGGCTACCATAGCACCCACAGCCGCACCCAGAGTGAAGCAGCCGTCGGTGGAAAGGTCGCATACATTGAGCATGGAGTAGCTCAAAAACAGTGCCAGCACGGTCAGCGAGCAGATGAGGCCCAGCTCCAGGGCGGTTTGGACCAGAGAAAAAATGTTCATGAGAGACTTCTCCTTTCATGCAGAATGGTTTTGTTTCCCGAGTGGGCGGCGCGAGGGTCATCAGCGGGGGCCCGCTGATGGATGTTTGATTTCTTATTGATTCAAATCGTCGAAGCTCTCGGCGGTGACGATGGACTGGACCTTGGTGCACAGAGGGGCGAAGGCCTCGGCCAGCTCGTCATAGTTCAGGCCCAGCTCCCTGCAGATGTCGGTGTTGATGGTGGCGGTGCCATTGTCGAAGGTCAGCACGGGGGTGGCGGAGGGCTTGCTGCCGTCCAGGAGAATGCCGGAGACCGTGTTGGCGGTTTCCACGCCCAGGTTGGCATAGTCTACGCCGTAGCCCAGGAACGCACCGTTCAGGGCGAAGGAGTCAGCACCGGTATAGTGGGGGATGCCGGCCCCGGCCAGAGCCTCGTAAATGGCCAGCTCTGCGGTCATCACGGTGTTGTCGGTGGGGGTGAACACGGCGTCGGCTTTGTCGGCCACGATGCTGCTGACGGCCAGGCTGATCTCGTCGGTGGTGGTGCCGTTATACTCCTTGTAGGACACGCCCCTCTTGTCCAGGTACGCCTTGGCATTCTTGATGGGAGCGGTGGAGGAGTCCTGCCCCAGGTCATACAGCAGGGCGATGCTCTTGGCGTCAGGGTCGGCGGCGAAAATCAGGTCCAGGATGGCATCGGTGTCCAGATAGTCGGAGGTACCGGTGATGTTGGCGCCGGGGGCCTCCAGACTTTCCACCAGACCCGCACCCACAGGGTCGGACACGGCGGCAAAGACCACGGGAATGTCAGTTCCCTCGGTGGCGGCCTGCATGGCCACGGCCACGGGAGTGGCTACGCCGATCATCAGGTCCACCTTGTCGGCCATGAAGTTGGCGATGATCTGATTCAGCACGGCGGAATCGGCGTTGCAGTTATCATAGCTGATCTCGAAGGTGACGCCCTTCTCCTGGCCGATGGCCTTGAGCCGGGACTCGATGTTGTCCACGATCTGGTTCAGGGATGCATCGTCCGCATAGCTGCAGATGCCGACCTTATAGGATGCGGCACCGGAGGAGCCGGTGGAATTGTCATCGCTTTTTTTGCCGCAGGCGAAGAGAGACAGGGCCAGCAGGGCGGCCAGGGCCAGGGTCAGCACACGGCTCAGAATGTTCTTTTTCATTTTTGTTTTCCTCCAAAATTTTGTATCGGTATTTTGGGCGGCGGATGGAGGGACCGGTGCCGGCGGCCTGGATTTTAAAAACAAAAAAGGCTTCTGCCCCACATGGGACAAAAGCCTTTGCTTCTGCGATACCACCCAAATTGACATCTTGCGATGTCCACTCGCTTTTACGCACCATCATGCGTACCCCACGGATAACGGGAGGGTTCCCGTCGGACCCTACTTGGGAAAATTTCCCGTTCAAGCCGCCCTCGGAAGGCCATTCACACCGCTGCGCACCGCTCCGATCTCACCACCCGAAGCTCTCTTGGGATGCCCTGTGCTGTGCTACTCTTCTTCCTCACAGGTTTGTCGTTTGAAATTAAGTGCATTATAATCATATTTTTTGCCTTTGTCAAGAGGGGAAGGCGAAGAATTTTTTGAGAAAATTTTCGGGGCGGTAAGCAAGAAAATGTCATGTACAGCGCAGCAATATGGCGAGCATATCTGCAAAAACAATGTATACAGCATCCTGCATCGACGCGGCTGCATCTGCATTGAGGAGTCCCGGAAGTGCGGGGCGCTCACGCGGTCCGAGAAGGATGCCTGCAACGACATATGGCAGGCGGATCTCAAGGGCGGGTTCCGGAGGGAGGACGGCAATTACGGCTGTCCACTCACCATTCCGGACGATCAAGGCACGTTATGATTCACCGAACGATCGCAAGGCTGTGAATTGTGTACCATGTCTGTATACCGCTGTATCCCGTGTTGCTCTTGCCGCTGCAAAGCGTGCAGCGTCTACTCTCCCTGATAGGTCTTTACGAACCTTTCCGCGGCCTGCAGGGGATCCTCCTTCGCGGTCAGCTGGAGCGTGATGGCAGGCTCTTCGCTCTTCGGCTCGACGAACATGCGCTTCTGGTACTGCCCGGCCACGCGGGAGACGACGGCAAAGTCGAACTGCGCCAGCCGGAAGCGGAGCGTGCGGCCCTTCTGGGCGATGTCGCGGATGCCGGCGGCGCTGGCGCGGGCGCGCAGCAGCGCAATGGCGATGAGGTTCATGACGCCCCTGGGCGGGTCGCCGTAGCGGTCGACGATCTCGTCGAGCAGCTCGTCGGCGTCGCTCTGCGAGCGGATGCCCGCCATGCGGCGGTAGAGGTCCATGCGCTGCTCGCCCGAGGTCACATAGGCCTTGTCGATGTTCGCCGTGACATCGAGGTCGGCCGTGCAGGCGCTCTCCTCCGGCGACGGCTCGCCGCGCTCCTCGAGCACGGCCTCCTCGAGCAGCTTGAGATAGAGGTCATAGCCGACGGAGATCATGTGGCCGGACTGCGCCGCGCCGAGCAGGTTGCCCGCGCCGCGAATTTCAAGGTCGCGCATGGCGATCTTGAAGCCGGAGCCGAACTCCGCATAGTCGCGGATGGCGTTCAGCCGCTTTTCGGCGATCTCCGTGAGGACCTTGCCGCGGCGGAACGTCAGGTAGGCATAGGCATGGCGGCTGCTGCGGCCGACGCGCCCGCGGATCTGATGCAGCTGGGCAAGGCCGAGCTTATCGGCGTCCTCAATGATCAAGGTATTGACATTCGGAATGTCGATGCCCGTTTCGATGATGGTCGTGCAGACGAGGATCTGCACCTCGCCCTCGTCCATGCGCTGCATGACGTCGCTGAGCTCCTCCTCGCTCATTTTGCCGTGGGCGACGGCGATCTCGGCGTCCGGCAGGGCGCGCTTGATGCGCGCGGCGCACTGCTCGATGCTCTCGACGCGGTTGTGCAGATAATACACCTGCCCGCCGCGCTCGATCTCGCGCCGCATGGCGTCGATCAGCACCGGCTCGGCATATTCCAGCACGAACGTCTGCACGGGGTAGCGGTCGTGCGGCGGCTCCTCGATGGTGGACATGTCGCGCAGGCCGGACAGGGCCATGTTGAGCGTGCGCGGGATGGGCGTGGCCGAGAGCGTGAGCACGTCGACGCCGCGGGCCAGCTCCTTGAGCTTTTCCTTATGCGTCACGCCGAAGCGCTGCTCCTCGTCCACGATGAGAAGGCCGAGGTCGTGGAACTCCACGTCCTTCTGCAGCAGCTTGTGCGTGCCGACCACGAGGTCGAGCGTGCCCGTGCGCAGATCGGACAGGACCTTGCGCTGCTGCTGCGGGGTGGAAAAGCGCGAAAGCGCGCCGATGTTCACGGGGAAGCCGCGGAAGCGGTTGAGGGCCGTCGTGTAATGCTGCTGCGCCAGCACGGTCGTCGGCACGAGGATGGCGACCTGCTTTCCGTCGAGCACGGCCTTCATGGCCGCGCGCAGCGCGACCTCGGTCTTGCCGAAGCCGACGTCGCCGCACAGCAGGCGGTCCATAGGCTGCGGCGACTCCATGTCCGCCTTGATCTCCTCGATGCAGCGCAGCTGGTCGTCCGTCTCGGCGTAGGGGAAGTTGTCCTCGAACTCCGCCTGCCACGGCGTGTCGGCCGCGAAGGCGTAGCCCATGCGGCGCTTGCGCTCGGCATAGAGCTGGATGAGCCCGGCGGCAAGGTCCTTGGCCGCGGATTTTGCGCGGGCCTTCGTCTTCTGCCACTGGTCGCCGCTGAGCTTGTTGAGCTTGACGACCGTGTCCTCGCCGCCGCCAATGTATTTGGAGATGAGATCGAGCTGCGTCGCCGGGACATACAGCGTGTCCGTGCCCTGATAGGCGATCTTGACATAGTCCTTGATGATGCCGTCGACGCGGATCTGCTCCATGCCGACATAGCGGCCGATGCCGTGGTACTCATGCACGATGAGGTCGCCCGGCGAAAGGTCCGTAAACGAGCTGAGTTTCTGCCGATTGGTCGCTTTTTGATGCTTTTTGCGCGGTTTTTGAGCGGTCTGCGCCAGCAGTTGGCCTTCCGTCAGGATGGCGAAGCGCAGGTCGGGGTATTCCATGCCGAACGGAAGCGCGCCGTCCGTCAGTAAAATCTGCCCCGGTGCGGGGAGCTTTGCCAGCGGGAAGGCGAGGAAGGCGGAAAGATGCTTCTCCCGCAGCTGCTGGGCGAGGATCTCACCGCGGCGGCGGTTGCCGCACAGCACAAGGGAGGCATAGTCATTTTTCTGATAGAACGCGAGGTCCGAGGCTGCCGCATCCAGATTGCCGCCGTAGGACGGCAGCTGCTTGGCCGTGACATTCACGAGCAGCGACGGCTGCAGGCTCTGCGGGTAGCTCGCGGCGAGGAACGAGTCGAAGAACGCCGCGCCGTGCCCGGCCACGCGGCCGCACAGCTGCTCCCAGTCTGCGGAAAAATCGCACAGCTCGCCGCACAGCAGGCCGGACTGCAGCAGGCTGTCGAGCATCATGCCCAGCTCCTCCTGCGCGCGCTGCGCGCTGCGGCGGAGGTTGCCGTGGTCGCAGAAGAACACCAGCGCCTCGGCGGGCAGGTAGTCGGCTGCGCAGGCGAACTCCGGATAGATGAGGGCCTGATAGCGGTCGGCCGCCGAGAAGGCAAGGCCGCCCCGCAGCGCGTCGGCGTCAGCCTGCAGCGTGCGCATCAGAGCCTCGTTCGGCGTTTTGCGGCGGCGCTGGCGGGCCAGCAGGCCGTCCAGCTCCCGCGCCAGCCCCTCGATGCCGCCGGGGTGCAGGGCAGGCAGCGTCTCGGCCACGGGCAGGATGACGAGCTCGTCGGCATTTTCGACGCGCCGCTGCGTGACGGGGTCAAAATAGCCCATGGTGTCGATCTCGTCGCCGAAGAACTCCAGACGCACCGGGCGCTCCTCCGCCGGGGAGAAGATATCCACGATGCCGCCGCGCACGCTGAACTGGCCCGCGCCCTCCACGAGGGAGCAGCGGGAATAGCCCGCGTGCAGCAGGCGGGAGATCAGCTCCTCCAGCTCGAGCTGCGCGCCGGGCAGCAGGCGCATCGCGGCGGAGAACAGCTGCGCCTTCGGCATCGTGCGCAGGGAAAACGCCTCGAGCGTCGTCAGGAGCAGGGGCGTTTTGCCGCGCGCCAGATCGTAAAGGCAGCGCAGGCGCTTCTGCTCCCAGCCGCGCGAGATGGCGGAGGCGTCATAAAACATCAGGTCGCGCGTCGGCAGAATGGGGGCCTCCGCGCCGAGGAAGGCGGCAAGCTCACTCTGTGTGCGCCGTGCGGCCATTTCATCCTGGCAGACGACCACGGCGGGCCGGGCCGTGTCGCGGCAGAGGGCCGCGATGAGATGGGAACGGTTGATCTGCGCCGCGCCGGATACGCCGACAGCCTGCGCGCTCTCCAGCGCGGTCCGCAGGCGGGGATAATTGGGCAGCCGCCGCAGAAGATCGAGGATCAGCTCCATGATACACCTCCGGAAAAAGGAATTTTGAGCATGTCAAAATGCGGAAAGCAGGGATTTTCCCACTTTCCGTCAGAATTTCGGATATGATTTGTTTTGTAGGGGAGGGGACAGCCAGGCCCGGCGGTAAACCGCCGATTCGAACCGGCTATCGTAAAAACGGTAGGGCCCCCGATTTGTCATTGCGAGGAGGCCAACGGCCGACGTGGCAATCTCGGGGAGGCACTCACAGTTCGTACCGGCTGCCGTGAAAACGCTGTGCACCGATTGCGTCTGTAGCGGCGCTCACTGCGCAGCCGTTGGCGGCTTTGCCGCCT
>OGHO01002108.1_pt1 | contig 16477 bp, 18 predicted proteins | sample 1571421 | NCBI WGS metagenome assembly OGHO01 (sample SAMEA2581937, study PRJEB24529) | metagenome | biome: Human gut stool | place: China | collected 2011
GCCCCTTTAAATTTCTTTGAAAGTTACCATTTCCCCCAACCAATCAGCTAACCTTAACACCTATTTGTTGTTAAGAAATAACACTTGACAAAAAGTGACCCATATGTTATAATAGAATTGATACCCTAAAATACCTTATTTAATGTTAACAAATTGTTCACATTTAAGCTCTTGACAAACACAGGCTTAGGGTATATAATAAATATAGAAACAACATAAATCATCTTAACCGAAAGGGAACAGAATAAGCAGGAAATGCAGGGTAAGCGTTTGGGGCTACATCATGAGTAATTGGTAATTTGCCGTGATGAACGTGAAAGCGGTTCAAATGTCACATAGTGACATGTAGCGGACGGAATGATGTGTAAAGACTTGTAACCCGGCAAAATGTGTCGAAAGTACGAACAAGAGTTGAATAGGTGCAAAGTGAGCGAGTAGTTGAGAGACGTTGGAAAGTTCAGGGTTGACCGCAACCACACCAAGATTATGAACTTGTTAAGCGAACAGACACTAAGCGAGATGACACAGCAATCTGTTTCCTTTGGTCAAGAAGGTTTGGGTTATTCTAATATAAACAATAACAAAAAAAAAAAAACAGAAAGGGATAAGAAAATGGAAAAGAGATACAATCCGTGCGAAACATGTGCTTTTGGCGAATTAGAGGAAGATTTACACCCTTGCGATAGTTGTTGGGCGGCAGATAGTCATTATATTAACATTAACAGATGTAAATATCATCATACATCTAAATCATTTGGTTATGTTGGAGTAAATGAGCGAATAATAGAACCTTATTCTGGACGTTTTGGCAAAGGTTATATCATTAAAAAGCATAATCCACACAGCACAAGATTTTATCTTAAAGAATATTATATATTCGAATAAAAGGAGGAACCAACAATGACAAAGCAAAACAAGGAGAAAAAATTATGGTTAGAATTATCGCTAATAACGTAAAAAAGATTTTGCATAATAGCTTTAAAGGTGAAATAAATGTTCACATTATCAATATTGACACGTTGACTATAGATATATACAACAAAGGTTTTTACTATCATACGGTTATAGATAGCGTATACATGTTAATGTACAATAGTTACACTAGTATAGACATAGCTAATATAATAAGCAAGGAATATAGAGATAAAATAAACGAGTTATTCTTTAAATAAAGTTTACAATTTATTCATACTTTGTTCATATTTACTTGATATAATGAAATCATAAGGAGGTGAACATAAGATGCTAAAGACATTATTTGAGCAGATGATTGAACAATACGGAAATTGGAATTTTTACAAGATACCCCGTTCTGATTCGCCTTTTACCAAATACATGTTCACCCCTCAAGGCGACACATTCATGATGATAGTTGAACTTGACATGATGTATCATGAGAAAGAATTACCAGTATTACTCACATTGATAAACAGAGATATTTACAAAATTTTGTCCATCAAATTTTACTAACCAGTTGTCAACGCCTACACCCAACCAATAACAATTCACAGAAACCTCACTCACAGAGATGCGTATAAAATGTCAAGTAGGCGTTAACATAAAGAAGCCATTAACTAAATCAAACAAGAAAAGGAGAGAAACATCATGGCAAAAGAATCAATGGTAACAAGAACAATCATCAGCACCCAGGTAACTGTATTAGGCGTAGACGAGGTAGCTGGGGAAGCGACAAACGAAACCTACAACCTACCCGGAGATTACACCGATAAGGCAAAGGCCCTTAAGGCAGTAATCAAAGCCAACACTGTAGAAACCTACCACCCCTCTGTCGTAGTAGACATGAAAAAGGAAGAGCGTGTTTTAGGTATCCCTGTATCCAAGTTCATGGAACTTGCGGTAGAGGTAGAACGTCCGAAGTCCCAGCAGAAGAAAGAAGCATAACCAACAACCAAAGCAATTAAAGAAAAGGAGATTAAATTATGATTATCACATCTAAGAGTAGCGAGAGTTTCACAAAAGCAGAGCTTTACAGAATGACCAAAAGCCCATCCATCGTTTCAGTAAAGACCGTTGCCGACGGCACAACCATGACACCAATCGGCTGGTTAACCTTTGACGACGAGAACAACAAAGGTGAAGTCTCTCACATGATGTCCATCATAGGCATAGGAGAGGACGACCAGGAAACTGTCTGGTCTTGTCAGTCACAGACATTCAAGAACAGTTTCTTTGACCTGTGGGAACTGTTTAAGGGTGACACATTCAGGATTAAGAAGTTATCAGGCGAAACTAAAGCAGGACGTGAGTACGTCAACTGTGACCTCGCATAATAGGACGGAATAACCAGGGGAGGGAAACCTCCCCAATATTTTATCATTTTATTTAGTTAAGGAGGGAAAATAAATGATTGATACATCTTCACTCGTATTTGGTTTAATCTTAGGATTTATTGTATTTGCTCTGGTAAAGTATATTAATGATTAAGGAGGTTACTCATGGCAAGGAAACCTAAAACATCTGATGTGAGCAAGAAGCAGTTATCCGATGTACAACAGGCATATCGCAAGGAACGTCGTAGGATTCAGCGTCAGATACGCCGAATGGAGAACCGAGCTTATGACGTTCCATCGCTACTCCCTGATATACCTAAACGCATCACGCAAGCCAGTGTAAACCGCCTAAAGAAGATAAGCACAGAATATCTGTACAAACATTCACGCTACATTGACACCGACACCGGGGAAATCCTAACAGGCGAACAGGGAAGAAAACAGGAGCGAAAGGAAGTGGCGCAGAGAGCATCCGCGACACGAAGAGAGCGTAAGAAGGAAGTAGTTACACCCCCTTCACAGCCAATAACACCCCCAGCAGAGGTCGATTATGTAGATTTCACGACCCAGGTATTTATGGTATTCCAGATGGAAATGACACAGATATACGGACGCAACGAGAAACTGTTTAACTATATTTCAGCCTGGTTTAACAAGTCCAGGGCCAGATACGGTGATGAAGATTTTGCGGAAGCACTGGAACAGTCGAAAGCCGAGGGAATGTGGCCTGGATGGGAAGGAGTATCTGACACTGAAATACTGGTAGGTAAACTTACAGGTATTCTTGAGTTAATAGGTGGCACAGCGGGCGGTCGAGAGGAAATAATCGAGAGCCTGGAAGCAGGTGAGGAATGGGAAGAAGTCTGACCGAATTTATAGACCCACAACTATTGGAGGATTATAAGAATGTGCGAACACGCAATTATGAGTACTACGTTTGTGACTTTGAAACAACAGTCTTTAAAGGCCAAACCTATACAGAAGTATGGGCCGCCGCATTGGTCAAACTCTGGTCAGAAGATGTAGAAATTTATCAATCTATCAGCGAGTTTCTGGATGGAGTATTTGACTTAGGATGTAATGTAATAGGATACTTCCATAATCTTAAGTTTGATGGTAATTTTATCATAGATTACCTTCTGCGAAACAATTACAAGTGGAACAGAACATCCGAACGTAATATGAACAACAATGATTTTAAGTGTGCCATCAGTGATAGAGGCGCATGGTATACCATTACTATTAAGCATAAGAACAACATCATTGAGTTTAGGGATTCGTTAAAGCTTTTACCGTTTAGTGTAGAACGCATTGGAAAGTCATTCAAGACGGAACACAAGAAGCTTAACATGGAATACGAGGGATTCAGATTTGCAGGATGCGTGATAACTCCAGAGGAAAAGGAGTATATAGCTAATGACGTATTAGTAGTTAAAGAAGCACTTGAAATCATGTTTGAGAGGGGTCATCAAAAACTAACAATTGGTTCCTGCTGTCTGGAGGAGTTTAAGCAGACATACGACAAGCAGGATTATCAGAACTTTTTCCCTGATTTAACGGAGGTGGAAATAGATGAACAGACATATGGGGAACGAACAGCCGATGCATACATCCGCCATAGTTACCGTGGAGGATATTGCTACCTTGTTAAAGGAAAAGAGAATCGTATGTACAACCGAGGATGGACAGCAGATATCAATAGTTCTTACCCTTCAAACATGTCATCAGAATCAGGAAACTACTACCCTGTTGGCAAACCGCAGTTCTGGACAGGAGAAATTCCAGAGGTGGCTAAAGAAAACTATTATTTTGTCAGAATCAGATGTAGATTCCAGGTAAAACCAGGGATGTTACCAACGGTACAGATTAAAGGAAGTTTTCTGTACGTAGGTACAGACTACCTAACTACAAGCGATTATTATGATTATAGCACGGGAACATACAAACGTTATTACATGAAAAATGGGAAGTTGCATGATAGCTATGTAACCATGACCATGACAGGTGTTGACTATGAGTTGTTCCTTAAGCACTACAATGTATTTGACTTAAAAATACTGGACGGGTGCTGGTTCCGACAGGAGATTGGGTTATTTGATGAGTACATGTATAAGTATAAGCAGATTAAGGAGAACAGCAAGGATGCTGAAAGGGAGTTAGCAAAGCTTTACCTTAATAACCTGTATGGCAAGTTCTCATCTAATGACCTTTCAAGTTACAAGGTGCCATATATTAACGAAAAGAATGTTTTAGGTTTTGAAATAGTAGAAGAGCACGAGAAGAAGCCGGGATTCATAGCAGTCGGAAGTGCCATCACATCATACGCAAGGAGGTTCGTAATCAATGCCGCACAAGTTAATTATCAAGGGCCGGACAGGGACGGTTTCATATACTGCGATACAGATTCCATTCATTGTAGTGGCAATCCTAATGACGCCAAAGGAATTAAGATTCATCCTACAAATTTCTGCGCGTGGAAACTCGAGAGTTATTGGGACAAAGCGATTTTTGTTCGGCAGAAAACGTATATTGAGCATGTCACTCATAACGATGGGGAACCCGTAGAACCATATTACTCAATCAGGTGTGCCGGTATGGGTGAGAAAGCAAAACAGGAGTTTCTCGAAGAGCATGATATACACGAGTTTAAAGAAGGTCTTAAGCTTAATAATATGTTAAAACCTGTTAGGATGCCGGGTGGTATTGTGTTGGTCAATAAAGGATACCAGATGACACCAAAGAAAATAAATAAGTTTAAGGAGTGGTTATATGAATAAGAAAACAATAGTGTTTGATTTTGATGGAGTTATACATAGTTACACAAGTGGTTGGCAGGGTATATCAGTTATACAAGACCCGGTTGTACCAGATATACGGGAAGCAATAAATTACTTGCGTATGGATGGATATGAGGTAATTGTGGTATCTACCAGATGCGCAAGACCAGATGGTAAGCTTGCAGTTATACGATATCTGATAGATAACCATATTGTAGTTGATGATGTTGTAGCTTACAAACCACCAGCTATTTGCTATATAGATGATAGGGCAATTTGCTTTGACGGAGATGCGCTGGGGCTTATTAGTAAGATTAGAAAATTCAAACCGTGGTATCAAAGAGCTAAAACAGAAACCGAATACGGAAAAACAGTAAACAGTGAACGCATTAACTAATACAATAACAATATTTGCGCAAGTATTGTTAAAGGGAGGATAATTATTATCCTCCCTTCTATATCTTAACAGATGGTCTATAGAGTGGGTTTCCAGTACCCTATACCCCAGCGGCACGTTTTACCGTGTGGATTCCGCCAGCGGCAAACTATAGATAACACCTGTAGATACTAATATGATAGTAACTTTATGAGCATCTGTTTACAGTCCAGGTTCTTAAATCGGAAACATCCCTGGTTGAACAGCATACGGAAATGATTGATTAACAAAGCATTCTTTGCTATCATAACATAGTTGATGTTGTGGTCGTCAGTAGTCAATGAAAGCTTATTGGGAAAGCTACTGTCATAGTTATCAGTAACATACATGATGCCCAATCCGTCATACTCATAGATTGCGTAGTGCTTCTTAAGGTATTTGACCGTGTAGCAATACCTTCCACGCCCCTCAGGCTTATCGATGAACGAGAAATTATCATTAAGATATACATTCTGACTTGCATACATCACATAGTCACTGGACGCAAAAGCCCTGTTAAAACCAGAATCAAGCTGAGCATCACTAGCAGACTGGATGAATCCCTGTTCCAATACAAACCCATCACCCCTAAGGAAATTGGTTTCTTTCTTAAGCCTGTCACTGATTCCTAGACTAGCATAGTAAGGATTAAGCAGGCTTACCGTGTTACCGCACATGTACACAGGAACATAACGAATCTGTTTTCCGTTCCCTCGCGCGATGCTTGTGTGTACTGATAAGAGCTTACGTATCTCATCTGTGCAGTATTTGTTTGTCTCGCTTTGGAACTCGTCCATCAACATCCGTTCAACGTCGTTAAATAGGTGACTGTATTTCTTGATTGCATCAGCATTGTTAAGAGCAATCGCGTACCCACACGGCACATCATTTAAGAACATTTCGTGGAATATTCCCTTTGCCATAGGGCGGCTTGTCATTTCATCATCAGGGAAGAACAATCCGTGGATATCTTTAAAGAACTTTTCTGCGCAGTCGGAAAGTTCATAATTAAATCTATATATAAGGCAGAATTTCCCCTTGCCTTGTTTGAATTTCTTAACAAGGTATCGGCTGAACCATGTTGTCTTACCGCCTGTACGGTTAGTTGTAACCATAAACAATTCTGGTTCACGACCGTTAAGGTCTTTCATGGACAACAACTTTGTTCCATCATAGTAAGCCATACCTAACTCCTTTCAAACCATAGATTCTCTTATTATTATAGCATGTTTTCATTGACAAGTCAAGATAAATTTGATATAATAAAAGGTAGAAAGGGGGTGCCACATGAATGATATTGTAAGTATCATCAGTACGGTTGGTTTCCCAATTGCGCTTACCCTGATTTTGTTATGGTACATCTATGACAGCAACAATAAGCACAAGGAAGAAATCGACAAAATGTCAGAAGCATTGAATAACAACACCATTGCGCTGACAAAACTGTTAGACAGAATGGAGAGTGACAAGCATGTTTAAGGGGATTGATGTTTCCAGACACCAAGGTGAGATTGATTGGGAGAAAGTAATCGGTTCTGAGCATTCAGATTTCGCTATCATCCGTGCTGGGTTTGGAAACAATAACATTGACGCGCAAGCGGCAAGAAACGTGGAATGGTGCGAGAAGCTAGGCATACCATATGGGTTATACTGGTTCAGCTATGCGTTACACCCTGGCATGGCTAAACGTGAAGCAGAACATCTGATTAACTTTGTTGGCTCAAGAAGGCCATCATATCCACTGGTCTATGACTTTGAGTATGATAGCGTTACGCACTGCACCAAGAACGGCGTTAAGGTAACAAGGGATTTTGTACTTAAATGCACAGAAGCATTCTGTGAACGCCTGGAAGAAGCAGGATTCTACGCTATGTTCTACTCTAACAACGACTATTACCAGAGGTATTACCAGGGTTCCAGATGCGCAGAAAAGTATGACATGTGGTTCGCGCGTTACGCCGCTAATCCCGGCAGACCAGTAACCTTATGGCAAACATCAGAATCCGGTAAGATACCGGGCATAGCTGGACGGTGCGACCTTGACCAGACAGAAAGGGATTACCCTTCTATCATTATCCGTAACAACCTTAATAATTGGAAGGATGTTTTATATGGCTAATATCCAGGTTGCCTATAATTGGGCCATAGAAGTATGCAACAAACCGAATGTCGGATACTCTCAGCAGTACCGAAACCAGCGCACTGTTAACGGCATAACCTATTATGATTGTTCATCATTCATATGGTATGCGCTGATAGCAGGAGGTTGGAATTTAGAATCGAAATACGGAACATGGCCCTTTACCACATCCACCATGGGGAATATATTATTGCAGGAGGGATTTACCCGGCACGACCCATCAATCCCCTGGTTGATGGGGGACATATTATTGCGGTCGACCCACACAGAAATGGCTTTTGATGCGACCCACACAATGGGCGCGCATACAAGTTCAGTTCCGTTGGACCAACAGGTATCAATCAACGCTAACGATTCGCGGGGAAACTGGTTACACCTGTATCGATATGGACAGGGGGCAGTGAGCGAGTGGATTAAAGGCAACCGATATCTTGCTATAGGCGAGATGCAGAACAACGCCACCATCCAGTTTTCGTATTTCCTTTCAAAGGGATGGACGGCTAACGCCGTGGCAGGAATGCTGGGCAACCAGCAAGTGGAATCAACCCTTAACCCCGGTATATGGCAGGACCTTAAACCAGGGGTAGGTGGTTTTGGTTTAGTACAATGGACTCCTTCAACCAACTACACCGATTGGGCCGACCAGCATGGTTATGCCCACGATGATGGTAACGGTCAGATGGAATGGATAGACACAGAAACCGTGCCATTCGGTCAATGGATACCTACATCACAATACCCGGAGACATTCGCAGAGTTCAAGGTAAGCACACAGACACCGGAATATCTTGCAGACTGTTTCCTAAAGAATTTTGAGCGTCCGTCGGAAATCGACCAACCGATACGGCAGGAATACGCTAGGTATTGGTATGACTGGTATGAAGGGCACTACGTTCCGCCGCCTAATCCTAAACCGGAACCGGATTGGCGGCACCGTATGCCGTTGTACATGTATTTAAGAAAATTTTAAAGGAGGTAAACATGGCTGTTTTAGACAGGGACAAATTTTTTGAACGCATCAGGGAACGTCTTGGAGAAGATGATTCCGAAGAAGCCTTATCCTATCTCGAGGATATGACCGACACATGGGAGGACATGGAACGTAGGGCTAGCCGCGAGGGGGAGGAGAATTGGGAGGAGAAATACAACAACCTCGATGCTGAGTGGCGAAAGCGTTATAGGGATAGGTTCTTTAACACCCCGGAAGGTGCAAAGGAGGACCAGGAAGAGGATGTTAAGGACGACGGTAAAGTACGTAGCTTTGAAACATTATTTGAAGAAAGGGAGGGCGAGTAAATGCCTATTAAACCAGAGAAAGTCACAATGAACACCGTGACCGCAAATGCGGCACAGCAGTACAGGGCAGAAGCGACTAACGCAAACCTCGAGGGTGTAAGCAACATGAGGTTAGCAACAGCGCAGATTCTTAACACAATCAGGGACAATGCATCTACTAACTATAGGGATTACATCCCAGAAGCAGACCCCATCAGTCAGGCAAGCGTAAGACAGATTGGGGGCATAATCATGAACTACCCGGCCTTACAGAATGAGTTCCTTAACGCACTCATGAACCGTATCGGTCGTGTGCTGATAACTTCCAAGATGTTTTACAACCCATGGTCTGGTCTTAAGAAAGGCCTGCTTGAGTTTGGCGAGACAGTGGAAGAGATTTTTGTGAACATAGCAAAGCCTTTCCAGTTCGACCCAGCAGTAGCTGAGACTGATGTATTTAAGCGTGAAATCCCGGACGTGCGTGCGGCTTTCCACATCCTTAACTATCAGAAGTTTTATAAAGCCACAATCAGCAATGACCAGCTTAGACAGGCGTTCCTGTCATGGCAGGGAATCACAGACCTGATTGCAAAGATTGTTGACAGCATGTATACAGGCGCAAACTACGATGAGTTCCTGACCATGAAATACATGTTGGCTCGCAACATATTACAGGGCCGCATGAACGTGACTGAGATTGCGCCCGTGACCGCAGAGAACGCAAAAACCATCGTTTCAACCATTAAGGGTGTAAGCAACGTGTGGGAGTTCCCATCCACAAACTACAACCTGTCAGGCGTTACTACCCAGACTGAGAAGCGTGACCAGATTCTGTTGATTAACGCAAAGTTTGATGCGCTGATGGACGTTGAAGTCCTTGCCGCCGCATTCAACATGGAGAAGGCAGAGTTCATGGGCAATCGTGTACTGGTTGACAGCTTCGGCTCGCTCGATACGGCAAGACTGGAAATCCTATTTAAGGATGACCCAAACTTTGTTCCGATTAGTCGGGCAGAGTTACAGGCCCTTGATGCAATTCCTGTAGTTATGGTTGATAGGGATTGGTTCATGATTTTTGACAACTTCTACAACTTCACCGAGAACTACAACGGACAGGGGCTGTACTGGAACTACTTCTATCACACCTGGAAAACGTTCAGCGTTTCACCGTTTGCCAACAACACCATTTACGTAGGAGGCGCACCAAGCGTGACAAGCGTAACCGTTTCTCCTGCAACCGCCGCAGTCGTTAAAGGACAGACCATTAAACTTGCCGCAACCGTGGTGACGACAAACTTTGCCCCTAAGTCAGTGTTATGGACATTGACAGGTGCTACTTCTGCCGATACACACATTGACATTTACGGTAACCTTTATGTGGGTGAGAATGAAACAGCCGATACCATAACGGTTACTGCAACATCAACCTTTGACAGCACAAAGGCTGGAAGCGCAACCATTACCGTCACGGAATAATATGATTAAGGCCCCTGGTTCTCCGGGGGCCAATGGAGGATTAAGAATGTATGTAGCACCTAATAGTAATGTCAGGATACTTAAAAACGTACCTCTTGACAATACTTACAGGAACACAATATATTTTACCACAGCTTCTGCACAGGCAGCTTACTTTAGCACACTCGCAAAGTTTAACAATCCTGCGCTATCATATGTTAATCTTAATGAGCCAATCATGATTGGGATAAATGCTGAACAGCTGTATGACTGTAACTACATGATGTTTCAGAATGCTTCCTTTGGAACTAAATGGTTTTACGCATTCATAACATCTGTTAAGTATATTAACAACGAAACCTCAGAAATAACGATGGAAATTGACGTTATGCAGACATGGTTCTTTGACTACACCGTTAATCCATCATTTGTAGTTAGGGAACACTCACTAACAGACGCTATAGGTGAGAACCTTGTTCCAGAGGATTTAGAGTTAGGTGAATACATCTTTGACACAGCATACAGGACCGACTACATGAATGATTATTCTGTAGTAGTAGCCGCAACCGTTGACAGCACAGGTCAGCCCGGAACCAGTACAGGCGGATATGGAAATATCTATTCTGGTTGTTGGCTTCACGTATTCGACACGTTTCCAGCAGTAGCGGCATTCTTGGATAAGCTGGTTGATGATAACAAGGCTGATGCGGTTGTATCTATTTTCATGATGCCGTCAAGTTTCACAACCAGCATGGGTTCCCCCGCTAAACATTACACCGTGGAACGTGATAAACAGCGTGGCACAATCGATGGATATGTGCCAAAGAATAATAAGTTATTTACCTACCCATATTGTTTCCTCTATGTAACCAATCTAATGGGGAACAGCGCAACCTACAAATATGAGTATTTTAACACAGCTAACTGCGTCTTTGACTTTGCCATGGATATGTCCCCTAACCCAACCGGGATGCTTACCCCCTTAGGTTATAAAAACGTTGGGGCTAACTACAACGAAGCGATGACAATCAGTGGTTTCCCACAGTGCTCATTCACAACTGACACGTACCGTGCGTGGCTTGCGCAGAACGGTTCCAGCATGACCATTGACATGTTAGGTAGTGCCATGGCGGCTTCGGTCGGTGCACTTGCAGGTGGCCCTATCGGTGCGATTGGTGCAGTAGGTGGATTTACCAATGTGGCTAAAACGCTAGCGCGTGTTAACGCTATATCTGCACAGCCGCCACAGTCACACGGTTCTCAGTCCAACACCGCACAGGTTGCCTTTTCAATTAAGGATTTCTGGTTCCTAAACTACCATGTTCGTGCAGAGTTTGCCAAAATCATAGATGATTACTTCAACACCTATGGTTACGCAACTCATCGAGTTAAGGTGCCGAACCGCAGTCAGCGACCACACTGGAACTATGTTAAGACACAAAACTCTAACCTTACAGGTAGCGTCCCGGCTGAGGACATGGCTAAACTTAGGGGAATATACGACAACGGAATTACGTTCTGGAAGAACGGCTCAGAAGTTGGTAACTATGGTCTTGATAACAGAGTGGGAGGAGGTGCATAATGTCAAGAGGACGGAATAACATAAACAGCCCTAAAGGGGATAGGGAGTTCTGGAACGCAAAGAAGTGCAATGACTGGACGTTCATACAGTACTACAACCGCTTGGTTGACCTGTGCATATCTCAGTTTGAATGGATTAACTTACCACCAACCTGTGATAGGAGGTTCTTGGAACTTACACTCATGGCAGATGGTATGGCTGTGTTCTTTAGGGATGAAATCATGGGTTACCTGACATTACAGTGCATGATATCGGGGCCCCTGGATGTGTACAGGATACCTATCTTGCGTAGGGGCTATGCCAGCAACGGCTATCAAATGCCACTGGATAATCTTAACAGCGTACTTATCTTTAATAACTCACTGCATACTAACAGTCAGTTGGACATTGAGATGTACGCTTGGAGATTATACGAGGTACAGAGAGCGATTGATACTAACATTAAATTGCAGAAAACCCCAAAGATTGTTAAGTGTTCGGAAAACCAGCGATTGACCATCATCAATCTGTTTAAACAGTACGATGGCAACTACCCATTCATATTTGCTGATAAGGCCATGGACTTGAAGGGGGTGGAATCCATAGACATAGCCGCACCTTATGTGGCTGACAAGTTGATGGTAATCAAACAGCAGATATGGTGTGAGGCTATGACATACCTTGGTATTGCTAACACTAACACGTCAAAACGAGAAAGACTTAACACGTCTGAGATACTTGTAGGGATTGGTGACGTTGAGGCACAAAGATATACCAGATTGATTGAAAGGGAGATGGCGGTTGAAAGGATTAATGATATGTTTGGTCTTGACTTAGAAGTAAGATACAAACAGGTTATACCAACATTACCTGATAACCTGGAAGAGGGTGAGGAAGGAAAAACTGAGGAAAAGGAGGTTGACGAATGAGCGTATACACGACACAGGTAAGGTTTATATGCGAAGCGGAAGCTGGACTTAAGAAAAGCGTTGGTTATAATGATGTAAATACAGTCATTCAGAATGCCATCCCTAAGATATTCAGTTTTGATTGGCCCATCTTCGATGAGACTTATAGGAACGTGCTTGAGACAAAAATACTTAAGCACTATTACACAAGGGAGATTGGGTTAGAGACTTATGGGCTTTGGAAACTTAAACTTGACACAAAGCTTAACGAGATTATGCCTTACTATAATCAGTTATACAAAAGCGCACTGTTGGAGTTCAACCCGTTTTACGATGTTGACCTGACCAGGAATCACACGGGTAAGAAAACAGGCACAGAGGCTTTGAAGGGCAACGTGGATATTAATGGACAGGTAATAGTTGACAACCATGGAAATGTTAACACAACAGACAATACCTCGGTAAACAATACAACTACATCTGAAAACTTGGATAAATATTCGGCAACCCCTCAGGGTATATTAGATAACTTAAAGAACGACAAGTATCTGACAAATGCAAGAATGATTACAGATGCAAATAACAGCAACGGGACAACAAACGGAAAAACAGATACCAGCACGGACAGCACATCGGACACGACTACAAACACAACAACTGTCACGAATAATAACACAACCATAAACAATACTGAAGATTATTTAGAAACAGTTAAGGGCAAACAAGGAACTCAAAGTTACTCTGGATTGCTGTTGGAGTTTAGGGAAACTTTCCTTAACATAGATATGATGGTGATAGAGGACTTGAGCGAATTGTTTATGAATATATGGACAGGAGGTTATCCATTTTGACTACTACGACAAACTTTAAAAGTATACCATTGCTCAGACAGTGGTGCATGTTAACGCTTCCAACAGTGTTTAATGACGCGTTAAGTTACGATGAACAGGTCTGCAAGCTGACTCAGGCAATCAATGAAATGGCTACCACGATTAACGGTTTACCTGACTACATCATTGAGTTAGTCAAGGAACTGTTAGACCAGATGAACCTGGAAGAAATTGTTAAACAGGTACTTGCTGATTACTTCTTCATCAACGTTAAAAATCCTCCTGCCCCGCTGGTTGCGGCAAAAGGCGATGGAGTTACAGATGATACGGTTGCTATTCAGGCAATGATTAATTATGTTAACGGAAAGAGTAATTATCTGTTTTTCCCAGCTGGAACGTACAGCGTTCAGGGGTTAACAATGGTTCCTGGGGTGTCATTAATCGGCATGGACCGATATAAGACAATAGTCATGTTAAGAGCCGCTAGTAATAAGGATTTACTTAGCGGTGACTTGGGAAACTGTACGATTGCTAATGTCACTCTTAATGCTAACATGCCCGGCCAGACAGCTAACTGCTCAATTTATTCTGGCAACGCTACGGATATGCTTATCAGTGATGTGATATTTAAAAACGGATATGACATGCTGTCTATTAATAACGATGGGATTGTCCAGATGGATAATGTTGTGTTCGACGGTACACAGGGGAATGGATTGGCTATTGGTGGCGTAAGGGCTTCTGTTAATAACATTAATTTTGTTAATAACTCTAAGCTTAATGCTGGGACGCTTATTTCAATCACTGGTAATAACAACAGCATAGTGCAGATTCTGAATACTGAATATGCAGAAAATGGGATTGTAATCGCTGGTGATAACAATGTTGTTGAAGGTTGGATGAGTGAGACGACAATGGCTCTATCTGATTCGGGGGTTGGTAATGCTATTAACTTGTATACGGGGCGGGGCAGGATTGTTAAAAATATTAACTGGAATGAAACTGATAGTGGTAATAAAATAGTTAATGTTGGTGGACAGAGTATTACTACGGTTAATGGTAAGTACCAGACTATAGCCAATGCTGGATATCAAGAAGATATCACAGGGAGTAAAGTTGAAAATATTAGCAATAATTATACACTGACTGTTGGAAGTAGCTGTATTGAAACTATAACCGGAACCAAAAAAATTACAGCTAAGAAGGTTAATCTTACTGGTGATGAAAAAACCACTGTTTCGGGACTGGATGTGCAGTTAAACCCCACAAATCCACTAACTTACAATACCCCCACTACTTTAGATAAAAACTTTAAATCAATAAAGTTTAAAGACCCATTAGGAACACCGTATGATGTCCTAGTTTATAACGGTGAGTTAAATCTTGAAGGAGATTTTGCAAATATTGTGGATTATGGGGCTATCGCAGAACAGGATTGCACGGAAGCAATTAGAGCCGCTTTTGCTAGTGAAAAAGGTATTGTATATATTCCACGCGGTAACTGGTTGCTTAATGGTACAGTCACAATTACAAATAAAAATGTGATATGTGACGGAAATATATCATATACTGGTAGCGACAAGTTTGCTTTTATTGTGACAGCAAATAATTTATGGTGGAAGGGCGGAGTAGTTGCTTGCCGTTCTACAAACGTGACAGCAGACGTTTATGGTTTCCTTCTTGCATTAAATTACAATCCTACTACAAAAACATGTGAATGGGGTATTAAATATACCATGACAGGTGTGTCCATGTGGGGTTGGGAATATGCAGTTGTGGGTATGCAGAACTTTAACTGTAGGTTTGAAATGTGTAGTTGGAATACAGGCGGTGCTTTTTACGGACTGAATTTCATGAACGGTACACATGATGATAATATCTATAACGGACACACAACATTTGCCAACTGCTATTTCGTGGAATCAAAAAGATATATAGGTGACACGAAAGAACGTGCGTTGGTGGTGTTGGCGAGTCCTAAAGAATACTACTTTGACAATGTGTCATTTGAAACTTGCCCATATGCTGTTAACATCTTTAGAAGTGACTCTGTCTTGCTTAACAATATTTTTAATCTTTGTCATTTCGAAGGTATAACAAAAAATGCTTTTGCATCGATTCCTATAAATGACCCTTATAACCGACCTTACGATAGAGCATATGCTGTTAATGTTAACTGGACAAATACCTTCTGCCGTCCAATGCCTGGAAAAATGAGTAGCTTAAACCAATATTGGAATAACACCATAGAGGATGTTCCTTGGATTGAAAATGGTGGAACCGTAACTCAGTATTATAAAGATTTAGTAAGTAATAACACTTCTACCTATCCGGTAATGGGAAAACGTGCTCAGTGGGGAGGTCATTCTTTCCCAATAGAAAGAGTGTTCCCTGATTTGTCCGCGATAGATACAAAGAGAACTAATTGTAAAACGATTACACTTAATGCATCTACTAAAACTTTACGGTATTCTACGTTTAACTTATTCGGTTTTGACGGTAGCACAAATGGCGGTTTACATTATGTTAAAATATATGCTTATGCATATAATACTGCAGATTCCCTGTATGGTGTGTACGAGGGTTGTGTATTTGCAACTGGTAAGGGGTTCATCACAACAATAAAAGAAGTAAAAACTAATGAGTCGATAACCGATTTCACTATTACAGGAAGCGGTGGTAATGACCAGCTTGATATTAATATGGCGTTGGGTAATACGTATACAAACGCAACCATATTTATTACAGGAAATATTATAGGTGTTCAGCCATAAGGAGGATTAATATGGATATGTATGATAACTATAGGCTCATTGAAGCAACTA
>OGHO01002130.1_pt1 | contig 16342 bp, 19 predicted proteins | sample 1571421 | NCBI WGS metagenome assembly OGHO01 (sample SAMEA2581937, study PRJEB24529) | metagenome | biome: Human gut stool | place: China | collected 2011
GCGGGAGTAAAGGGCTGTAATTTTGCTATAATCAGTCATGTGCATAACCTCCTGTGCGTCCATGTATGTGTCATTTACACTTAAAATTATGCACTCCACCGGGCGCTGCCGTACTCGATGCCCTTGCGGTATTTGCGGGCGTTTTTCCCTTTGGCGTACACCGCCAGCCGGACAATGACAGCCCCGGCAATACCTGCCAACAGGTCCAGGGAATGCAGGCTGGGCAGGCCAGAAGAAAACGCCTCCGTAAAGCCCTGGCTCAAATGCAGGAACTTTTCAGAGGCGTCAAGACCGGGCGCAAGGCGCACCGCCTGGCAGAGCTTATCAAAAAGATACACGAACAGCAGATATGGGAGGTTGGGGAGCAGTTTCTTTTTCCAGTTAACCGTCATAATTCCACACCCCGGTCTTTGGTCTTGACCTTCTCCCGCTGGCGGTGCTGGGCTTTGGACTGCTGCTTTGCCTGCTCCAGTTCCTTGCGGATGGAGGGCTTTTTCTCTTTCTCCAGGTTCTTTGCGGAGAACTCCCGGAAGGCCGCCGTGATAACGTCGGCATCCCGGCCCTTGAAAAACACCAGATAGCGGGGTATCTCTCCGCTGGTGTCCTTTTTCAGCGCGAAGTCAATGCCGTACTTCTTGGCGGTGGCGGAAAAGGCCCGGATGTTCTGGTCGGTGATCTCGATATTGGAAACGCCGGTGTTGTGCTTCATAAGCTGCCGGAGGGTCTGTTTTCCGTGGTGCAGCTTGGTCTTGTGGTCGGTCACGCCTTTCTGCATCTCGTCCAGCACTTTTTTCATGGCCTGTTGCAGCATCCCGGCGGAGAGCTTGGTGGCCTCCACACAGAGGGCAACGGTGCGCTGGGTGACTTCTTCCTGCATAAGTCATCATCTCCTTTCTCCGCTGCCGTACAGGTCGTGGTTCACCAGGGATGCATAGTAGCTGTCGATGGTGGCCGGGGCGTTATACAGGGCAGCTAGCAGATATTTTTTGATGTTGCGGACATAGGTGGTGTTCTCCCGCATACGGTCCAACACATACTCGATGTGAGAACTGTTCAGCTTCAGGAACCGGGATTTGACCACCTCCGCCGGATAGTCGTCCCCGGCAATGCGGATCATCTCCCGATTGGAGCACACCGTGTCCACCATGAGCTCCACCAGCTCGTCCAAGCGATCCCGGTCAAGGCGGTGGTTCTGGATGAGACAGTCATACTCGATGTTCTCCAAAATCAATTCCCGATAGCTCTCTCGCTCCCGCATCCAATCCCGTCCGGCCCTATCCGAGCCCCTGGGGGTTTGGGGGCTTGATAGGATAGGATTTGATCCTTCCGTACTTGATAAATCTTTTTTTGATTTATCTTTACTTGATTCTTTAGTATTTAATTGTGCGGGGTTTTCCTGTTCAGGTTCTCCCAAGACAGGGTAAGCCTGTTTAGGATTATCCAAGACTGGATTTTCCCGTTCAGGTTTTCCCGGTTTAGGTTCCGGCGGTCTGGGCTGCTCCAGAATCGTGTACTCGATGGCACCGAGCTGACCGTTTGCGTTGCGGACTCGCTGGCGGATCACATAGCCGTGTTCCTCCAGCTCCCGCACCCCGGCGCAGATGCTGTCAACGCCATCTTTGCAGATCCGAGCCAGCCCCTTGGTGGTATAGTCCCATTCCTCCGGCAAGGAGAGCATGAGGGAGAGAAGGCCCTTCGCTTTCAGCGAGAGCGACCTGTCCCGCAGGTGATGGTTGGACATCACCGTATAATCACGGGTTTTCTCAATGCGGAATACCGCCATGTTGGATACCTCCTTCCTTCGGTTTTGAAAAGTGTTCGTTTCGACGGATTTTGCCCCTGTATCACCGCCCCGCCTCCCATGAGGGAAAGGATATGGGGGACTTCGTTCGCGCCGCCCACAGGAGAAAAAACAGGGGATTTTCCACCCTAAAACGCACACTGGATTTAGGGGCAGAAAAAGGGCGGCTGCTTTAAAACAGCCGCCCTAATGAGGGGGGATATACAAGATGTTTTTCTGTTCGGATGCCCGAAAACCATTGATATTACTGGGTTTTCCAAAAAGTTCTGTATCGCCACTCGGACCAAACAATGATAATCCGAACTACATTCTCTAAGTGATGAATGTGTTCGGATTTATCATTTCTGCTGAAAATGTACTTTGATTAGCAAGAATTGGGGGATTGGGAACAACATTCCAAATCCTTGCTTTTTGTTGTACTTCTTATTATAATTTATAAAACAATACATCATTTTGTCTGCCGATTTACTCCAAGAAATTCCTCAAAAATGTTACATTTAGAGCAGTATGATATCGCTGAACGGAGGTTAATATGAAAAGAAACGTAGTTATTGTGACCATATGTTTGCTTGTATCATTCGCATTTTCCGCTTGCGTACCTGCAACCCCTAGCGACCAAACACCTGAATTTTTTAATGACATTGGAAAAACACTTAGTGAATTAAGAAATGAGTATCCCGAAGGCGAATTTATTGTAAGATTAGATGGATTCCCGGATTGTGCTGCTATATGTTTTGGGGATCCGGAGGCGGAATACGTTTCCTACTTTTTCGGAACACAGAGCGGTGATGCTGAAAAGGCTATGAACGAATATGAAGACCAGTTAAAATGCGCTGGTTTCATCACAACAGCAAATGTACTTTTTCCAGACATGGAAGATGACATGTCCTTTGAAGATTTCTTCTCCTTAATTGGTGTCGATGATTATGAGTCCTTCGGAGAAGACACGATAACCGCAGAAGGCTGGTTAAGATTCATGTATAGTGATATGGAAGTAATGGTGAACACAAACGAAGCCGTTGCTGGCGGCGGATGGGATATCACAGGAGCAGAAAGAGTAAAGAGTAATGCTTCGGTATCTGTTGTAGACCAAGAAATATCAAATACCAATCTAGACTTAGCTGAGACGGTTATGTTCGATTAAACTGTGGCATGAGAACACATCACTGCAACTGGCGTGTATTTAATCCTTGAGGGATTAACGGAAAACAGGAATTTATCGTAACTCAGTAGGAGTGATAGAGGTGCAGAAAGAGAAAGCGGTGGTAGGAAAGGACTAAGGAATCAAAACGGCGTGGATAGAGCCGGCTGACGGAATTTGAATTACACGTTTGATGTGTCGTCTGTGAGAAATAAAGGAGGGCTATGCCCGCATAGAGACAACCACCAGCGAAGCTGGTGGTTGTGTTCTTATGGAGCGGTCAGCCAGGCCCCCACCAGAACAGCGGCCAGTTGTTTCTGATAATCTGGATCCAACAGTTGTGCCTCCTCTTCTGGATTCGTTAAAAATCCACACTCCACCAGGACGGCTGGACAACTAATATGATTCATAAGATAGACCGTATCCGGAATTTGCTTTACCGACCGCTCATTTTCTGGCTGGAGTGTCCCCTTGACTACCGCCTGAATATGTTCCGCCAGTTCCTTAGAGCCCTCTGTGGGCGCATAGAATACCTGTGCGCCGTGATAGCGATTATTCGGATAAGTATTCTGATGGATACTAAGCAGAGTGGCACTTCTTTGTCCCTCAATAGCAGCCACTCTATTTTTTAGATCAGATACCTTCTTTTCACGCAGTGAAACCGCACTGTTGTCGTGGAGGGAAATGTCTTCTTCTCGAAGGACCATGGGAGATACTCCGTAAAAGGCCAAAATATCCCGCATCCTCAATACCACTGCCAGATTAATCTGACTTTCCGGCATACCAGTGAGTGAGACAGCACCCCCATCTTCTCCACCATGCCCGGCATCCAGAATCAGATTGGCCTGGCTATTTACTAAAGAGGAAGATGACGCTATTCTATCCATTCTCCCCATGCATAAGCGCAGCGACCAGTTCAGCAAAAACAATACTGTCACGATAGCCAATCCTAGCAATAACATCCGCCGCCTCATAAGACCACCTCGACCTAACATATGGAGACGGACAAGAGCAATATTCCCTATTTAAAATAAAATTTATTTTGGCCACCAAATCTTGTCTTCCTTGGTAAAGAAATAGAGAAGATAACCAGAAAGCCCAAAAGTTCCATCCTTGACTCCCTTTTTCTCCAGGGACCACGTTACCGGTCAGACCATACACTGGGATGAGGGCCCATCCGCCCCTCAAATCCAACCAAGGAGGGAATCCCTTTGAATCAAGAGATCGGTAGTTCCTGCCCCCTGCAGACTAGCTGCCCTGATAATTATGGTACTCTGCCGTCCTGTGCAGGACTGGCAGTCCCTTACGTCCCATTTCAGCAGGATAGACCCAATAAATATTCCCAAAGTGAGGCTCTGAGCAACGGTACACTCTTTCCAGGCCTCAACCTCCCCTTCCATTTGAAGGTGGAAGGTTCCACTTTGCCCACAAATCCGCTGGTAGAGCTCCAGGCTCTGGAATTCGTCGTACTAGAACTTGGGATTTATCTTGACACCCATCCTGACGATACGGAGGCATTCACCCTTTTCAAGCAGTATGCCGCCATGGAAAAGTCGGCCAAAGCCGCTTACGAAAGCAAATTCGGACCCCTGACCAAAGCCGCGGCGGCGACTGGAGAGCGATACAACTGGCTCCAGGAGCCCTGGCCTTGGAATTTCCAGCAGAATGAGGTGAAGTAAATGTTTATTTATGAAAAGAAGCTTCAATTTCCAGTAAAAATTGCCACTCCAAATCCTAAGTTGGCCGCTTTTATTATCAGTCAATATGGTGGTCCAGATGGAGAACTAGGTGCCTCTATGCGCTATCTGTCCCAGCGTTATGCCATGCCTTATGCTGAGGCAAAAGGCGTATTGACGGACATCGGCACTGAGGAGCTGGGCCATATGGAGATGGTAGCCGCCATCGTTCACCAACTGACTCGAAACCTCACCGACGAAGATGTGCGAAATAATCCAACCTTTGCTCCTTATTTCGTAGACCACACCACAGGTGTCTATCCTACTGCCGCTTCCGGGTTCCCTTGGAGCGCCGGCTCTATCCAATCTACCGGCGATGTCATTGCCGACTTGACTGAAGACTTGGCGGCCGAGCAAAAGGCCCGCCTCACCTATGATAACATTCTCCGCCTTTCCGATGACCCAGATGTCAACAACGTCATCCGTTTTCTGCGAGAGCGGGAAATTGTCCACTTCCAGCGATTTGGCGAGTGTTTGCGCCTGTGCAAAGAGAAGATGGACGCAAGAAACGTCTACCTTACTAACCCGGCCTTTGACAAAGCACAACCCAGGACTCCTGCTAGAGGTTAAAAAAACAGCCAGGCTCCCCTTTATTAGGGGGCCTGGCTCTTCTCAAAGCTGATAGAAACTGTCCGTACAGATTTACAATAAGGCGAAAACCTGCTAGAATAAAATAAATCAAACTCGGCACCAGAAGGAGCAGGACGATGAAAGCAAAGACTCTCTTTTACTGTACAGAATGCGGGAACGAGATGCCAAAATGGCAGGGGAAATGTCCTGCCTGCGGCGCATGGAATACGGTGGTAGAGCAACCCACAGAAAAGCCCGTCAAAAAAGCAGGAATTAACCATCCCAGAGGTTCCGCGGCTGGCGTGGCCGGTCACCGTCCCAAACTCATGAAAGATGTGGAGATCACAGATGAGCTGAGATTTTGTACAGGAATGGGAGAGCTGGACCGGGTTCTGGGAGGCGGTGCGGTCAAGGGATCGCTGGTTCTGATAGGCGGTGCACCTGGCATTGGAAAGTCCACACTTATGCTGCAGATCTGCGATAATCTGTGCCGGTTTGCCACAGTTTTGTATGTATCAGGAGAGGAATCCGAACGGCAGATCAAACTCCGAGCGCAGAGGCTAAACGTGGCAGAGGAGGGGCTTCATCTGCTGGCGGAAACCGATCTGGAGAACATGATTGATTCAGTTCATCATCTCCAGCCTGATGTGCTCATTGTGGATTCTATTCAGACTTTATACCACGGGGATGTGAATGCCGCCCCTGGAAGCGTAAGCCAAGTAAAGGAATGCACACTGGCGTTGATGCAGCTTGCAAAGGGAGAGGGAATTACTGTTTTTGTCATCGGACATGTGAACAAAGAGGGCTTTATTGCCGGGCCTAAGGTGCTGGAGCATATGGTAGACTGTGTCCTTTATTTTGAAGGTGAGAGGCATATGGCCTACCGCATTTTAAGGGCGGCCAAGAACCGCTTTGGCGCGACCAATGAGATTGGTGTTTTTGAGATGGAGGATGGTGGACTGTGTGAAGTGCCAAACCCCTCGGAAACTCTGTTAGCTGGCCGTCCCATGGATGCTCCGGGTACCTGTGTTACCTGTGTTATGGAGGGAGTACGCCCGGTGCTGGCAGAGATCCAGGCCCTAGTGGTGCCCAGCAGCCTAGGAAATCCTAGAAGAGTGAGCAATGGCTTCGAATATAACCGCACCATGTTGTTGCTGGCCGTGCTGGAAAAACGCGGCGGCCTTTTACTGGGAAATTGTGACAGCTATCTAAATGTCATTGGAGGGCTAACATTAGACGAACCAGCGGCAGATTTAGCAGTTGTGTTGGCTATGGCCTCCAGTTTTCGGGACAGACCGGTACCTCATGATCTTGCTGCTATTGGGGAAGTGGGGCTGACCGGAGAACTTCGGGCAGTCAGTGCGTTAGGCCAACGCCTGTCCGAAGTCCAGCGGCTAGGCTTTACAAAATGTCTGATTCCAAAGCGTGTCCAGGGCAAACTAATTGCTCCGGAGGGACTAGAGTTAATCCGGGTTTCCAGTATTCGGGAGGCTCTGGCGACGTTGCTGTAAAGCTTTTTTACTTAAGGGAACAAAATTAATACAGCTGGAGCTAGAAGTTAACCCGGAGGAGGCGGCTCGGTAGAGAGAACAGTATCCGTCCTTCTGATAAACACAGGAATCAGTGCACACGATCAAGCTCATTCTTTTCACCTCCAGTATCGAGAGTAAGTAGTATGTCCTAGAGTGGAAAAGATATGAGATTTGGTTTGGAAGCTTGACGGATATATAGAAAGATACAAATTCAGTGACACGTCTCTAATTTTAAATATAAGGAAAACTTACAAAAACCAAAGGTCTAGCAGAAAAATCTGGCTTTTTTCACCACTTTTGATTCGTTTTCCTAGATCCAGGAGTTCTTCATTCAACTGCTCTGACAAAAGTTCAGCGGCATAACGGCTGTTTCCAGTTCCGGAAAAATATAAGATCATTAGGACTTCTCCCCCATCTCAATAGCCACTTTTATCACGTTATCCCGCCGATGTTCAAAGAGGTCATAGGCCGCCTCAATCTCCTCTAGGTGAAAGGTATGGGTGATTAACGGCGTGGTGTCCAGCATTCCCTCCTTGATCAGCTTTAATATCTCCGCACAGCTGCAACCATCCACACCACCAGTCTTGAAGGTCAGATTTTTCCCGTACATTTCGGGCAAGGGCAGCTGCTGAGGACCGTCATACAGCGCCACTACTGCCACAGTGCCATTGGGTCTGGCACACTGCCAGGCCATACGAAAGGTTTCCGCTCCACCAGCGACCTCGAGCACTACATCCGCGCCGCCGTGGTCGCTGTTTCGCCGTACATAGTCCAGTGCTTTTTCCGGTGTGGTCGCCAGCACCTGAGGATAGTAACGGTGGAGAAACTGGAGGCGCTGTTCTTCCCGCTCACATACAATCACACGTTTTGGACTTTTTAACAAAACACACTGTAAGGTACATATACCTGTCGGGCCGGCCCCGATGATAAGCACAGTGTCATCAGGGCTGATATCTGATATCTGGGCCGCCCAATAACCTGTAGACAGAATGTCACCTACAAAAAGGGCCTGACGGTCAGTCACGGAATCAGGGATCTTATCCAAGCTCTGGTCCGCATAGGGAACTCTCACATATTCTGCCTGCCCGCCATCGATGCGGCAGCCCAAGGCCCAGCCACCATTTGGGTCTATGCAGTTATTCACCCAGCCATGCTGGCAGAAAAAACAGTGCCCACAGAAAGTCTCTACATTTACGGTGACCCTGTCACCAGGCTTCACTGATAATACAGCAGGACCAGCCTTCTCTACTACGCCCACCATCTCATGGCCGACCGTAATACCTGGCACTGCTCTTGGTACAGAGCCATGCTTGATGTGGAGGTCACTGGTACAAATGCTGGCTAAGGTGACCCGCACGATCGCGTCTCGGTCATCCAAGATCACTGGTCTCTCTTTCTCCAACAATTTGAATGTTCCTTGTTCCAAAAAAGTATAGGCTAACATATTCATTATCCGCTCCATTGTAGTTTCTTGATTCCAGCATAGCATTTTCCAAAATAAAATTCAAGGGAATCAAAACAAAGGCAGAGGCCCTGTCCCCAGACAAGGCCCCTGCCCTTCATTTGATCATAGATTTAGATTCAAAATCCCAGGCCCTGAATATAGCCCTGGATGCGCTCAAAGCCCCTCTTAATATTTTCGTCAGAGGTGGCGTAGGTAATTCGGATGAATCCTTCCCCACTGTCACCGAATCCGGATCCAGGGACAGTAACGACCCCGGTCTTCTTCAGTAGATCCATACACAAGTCACGGGAATTCATCCCGGTGAACTCTGTCAGTTCCTTGGCATTGACAAAGGCATAGAAGGCGCCCTTTGGCTTTTTAATAGACAGACCAGGTGTCTGGTCAATCAGTGAACAGATCAGGTCACGGCGGCGAAGATAGCTCTGCCGCATATTCTCAATCTCAGACTGGCACTGACGTAGCCCACAGGCGGCCGCAATCTGGCTGGGGGCCGGCAGACAGGAAGCGCCGTTCTCGTGCAGTTTAGTCATGTTACGGATAATATCAGGCTGGGAGATCGCATAACCAAGGCGCCAGCCAGTCATGGCAAACATTTTGGAGAAGCCGCTAATGTACACAGTCTTTTCCATGATTCCATCAAAGGAGGTAATGCTGGTATAGCCCGCATCATCATAAACTAACCGGCTGTATATCTCATCGGCAATGATAAAGATATCCCGCTCGCGGAGCAGGTCAGCCAGGGCTTTGCAAGTATCCTTGTCAATCACCGCACCGGTAGGATTAGAGGGTGAGTTGAGAATGATAGCTTTTGTTTTAGGTGTGATCGCGGCCTTGATGTCATCAGGATCTGGGATAAATCCGTTTTCCTCACGTGCTGGGACACAGATCATTCTGGCGCCCACCATACCAATCTGTCCAAAATAATTAGGCCAGGCCGGTGTGATTACGATGACTTCATCACCGGGATTTACCAAGGTGAACAAAGCCATCTGGATCGCCTCAGTGGCACCGCAGGACACCATAATCTGGTTTGTGGGATCAGGCTTCAGATCATTGGCATGGTACTCCGCAATCGCTTGGCGCAGTTCCAACACGCCACTGTTCGGGGTATAGTGAGTCATACCGGACTCCCAGCATCGGCATGCCTCTTCAATGATGGGGCGCGGAGTGATAAAGTCCGGCTCGCCAACTGTAAAGCTGATAGTATCCTCCATTTTCAAGGCCTCATTGAACATCTCCCGAATGACTGATCCACCCAGATTTTGGGCCAAATTTGACAACTGCATCGTTCATTCACTCCTACAAATCAGTTTGTTGTATATGCTTAGGCACCCAGATAGGCTGCCTTCACACGCTCATCAGCTAGCAAATCCTGAGAGGCACCTTGCATGGTAATTTTCCCCGTCTCCAGCACATAAGCGTGGGAGGCCGTATTCAGAGCTAAAAAGGCGTTCTGTTCGATGAGCAAGATGCTAGTGCCAGTTTCATTAATTTGCCTGATGACGCGAAAAATATCTTCTACAACAATAGGAGCCAGCCCCATGGAAGGCTCGTCTAGCATTAACAGGCTTCCGTTGGTCATCAAGGCCCGGCCTAACGCCAGCATCTGCTGCTCACCTCCAGAAAGTGTCCCAGCCTGCTGCTTTTCACGCTCTTTCAGTCGTGGAAAGATAGTAAATACCCGTTCCAGACCATCTTTTATGAAAGCTCTATCTTTTATCAGATTGGCTCCCATAGTCAGGTTTTCAGTGACGGACATCTTCGAAAATACCCGGCGGCCTTCTGGCACATGGGCAATGCCCTGTTCTACAACCTTATGGGGCTTCATCTTGGTCAATTCTGTTCCCTGAAACAGAATTGACCCGCTTTTTGCGTGCTCCAGACCAGAGATGGTGCGCAGAATGGTGGACTTTCCAGCGCCATTGGACCCAATCAACGCCACAATCTCCCCTTTTTCCATCGAGAAGGAAACGCCTTGTACCGCATTAATGGCTCCATAGGACACATGAAGATCCCGAATCTCAAGTAGCGACATTCTGATAGCCTCCTCCTAAGTATGCCTCGATAACCTTCGGATTGGCCTGCACTTCGGCGGGCACCCCTTCCGCTATGGTCTTACCAAAGTCTAAGACTTTGATGCGGTCCGCAATAGGCATTACAAAGTTCATGTGGTGCTCGATCAAAATGATAGTCACACCAAAGTCCTTGCGAATCTGTGCTACCAGGTTCGCCATATCCTCCAGTTCAGTGGTAATCATACCAGCTACTGGCTCATCCAACAACAGGATCTTGGGATCCGTCATCAGGGCACGTGCAATTTCCAGACGGCGCTGATCGCCATAGGGCAGATTTTTTGCTAGTAAATTTGCTTTGTCGGCCAGTCCCAGACGGTCTAACAGACCCATGACCTTCTCATCCAGCTCCCTTTCGCTCTTCACCATGCCCGGTGTACGCAAAAAACATTTGGCTAGATTCTGGTCGTTATGCATAGTATGGGCCATCTTTACATTGTCCGCCACACTGGCATTAGAGAACAGGCGGATGTTCTGGAAAGTTCGGGTAATCCCCTGTCGCGCAAACTGATAGGGTTTAAGCCCTACCATATCCACCCCATCTAGCTTAATGGTACCGGTGGTGGGTTTGTAAATACCGGTCAGCATATTAAATACGGTTGTCTTTCCTGCACCGTTTGGCCCAATAATGGCAATTAATTCGCCCTTTTCAACTTCCAAATTAAAATTATCCACGGCGCAAAGCCCACCGAACATGATAGAGAGGTTTTTGACCTCAAGAAGACTCATATCACCACTTCTCCCTTCTCAGGACTTAGAGACACCCGCAGGCTCTTTATCCTTCTTTGAGCCAAACAGCGGAGTCTCGTACAGGGACGCACGAGAAATACGCATAAAGGGAACTTCCTTGCCACCACAAAGCCCCTCTGAGCGATAGAGCATCACAATGACCAGAATAGCCGCATACACCGCCAGGCGCCAGTCGGCCAAAAAGCGGAGAACCTCAGGCAGGATGGTCAACAGTGTGGCGCCCAAAATAGAACCAGTCAGAGATCCGGAACCCCCGGCATACAAGTAGACCAAGAAATCGGAGCTCTTTGTAAAGCTAAAGGAGTCCGGCTGAATGAAGGCTAGCACATGAGCATACAGGCCGCCTGCTACGCCGGCAATAAAGGCAGCGATACAGAACGATGTGATCTTGTAGCGGGTAGTATTGATGCCCATGGCATCTGCAGCAATCTCATTGTCCCGAATTGCGATAAAGGCGCGGCCGTAGGGAGAATAGATAAGGTTACGCAATAGATATAACGTCAACGCCATAAAGAATAAGATCCAGGCAAAATTGGAGTAATTTGGAATGCCAATCATGCCTCTGGCTCCGCCAATCGGCTGGATCAGACGAAGGATAGCGCGGACAATTTCACCAAAGGCCAGAGTAACAATGGCCAAATAGTCCCCCTTTAGCTTTAGGGAGGGCATCCCAATCAGCACTCCTACCAAGGCAGCCACACACCCTCCTACCAGTAGGCCTAACAAAAAGACAGGGACCTGGGCAACTACCGGAATATTCTTACCATCAAATACCATGGTGGTAATGACCGCGGCTCCATAAGCACCTAGGGACATAAAGCCAGCGTGGCCAATACAGAACTGTCCAGTAAAGCCATTGACCAAGTTCAGACTGGCTGTCATCATAATGTTGATGCCGGCAAACATCATGACTTGAATATAATAGCCATTTAGGATACCCACAGAGCGCAGGACCGTTACAACTACATATAAAAGGACAACAATTAAGGCGGGGTAAATCGACTTAATCAATTTCTTTATATTCATAAAGATCACCCCTCCTTAAACTTTCTCTATGACCAGCTTGCCCATGATACCGGCAGGCTTGACCAAAAGGATAACAATCAAAATAATGAATCCGACAGCATAGCCGAAGGTAGAGTTCAAAGCGGTAGCAAATATTTGGGCGATTCCAAGGATAAAGCCCCCCAACATGGCCCCCCTAATATCACCGATACCACCCAGAACGGCTGCGACAAATGACATATTGCCCAGCCAGGAACCCATATACACATCAACCTGAGGATAGGCACTGGCATAGCAAATACCAGACACTGCGGCCAGAGCGCCGCCTACGAAGAATGTGATGGAAATGACGCGGTTGACATTGATACCCATCAAAGAAGCTGCATCCTTGTCCATACTGACGGCCCTCATCTGTCCACCAATCTTTGTGCCATTCACCATGAAATATAGTGCCATCATAGTAACAGCAGCCAATATGATCATGATAATCTGGGTCGAAGTGATAGACGCCCCTAAAACATTAAAGGTTTTGGGCGTAAATAGTGTGGGGAACGAGCGAGGATTCGGGCCAATAAAAGGTAAGGCCCTTGGAAAGTTCTCCAAAAACATGGAGACACCTACAGCTGTGATCAACGCGATCATTCTAGGTTTATTGCGCAGAGGTCTGTAAGCAATCGCCTCAGTCGCTACAGCGATTCCGCCAGTGCCCAGCATAGCAATCAATATGATAATCCCTACAATAAGCATTGGGAATGTTCCATCAATCTGATAGCTGGAGAAAAGTTGAGCAATAAAATAGGTGCCCAATGCACCAATCATCAAAAAGTCACCATGAGCAAAATTGATCATGCCAACAATCCCATAGACCATGGTATAGCCCAATGCAAGCAACGCATATACGCTGCCCAATTGCAAGCCGTAAACTAAGTATTGTAGGATCGTAGCCACAGGAACGCCTCCTATCATGTCTAAAAAATGGATTTACTAAGAAAGGAAATGTGCCGGCTGGTATCAAACGCAGCCGGCACATTCAGTTATGCCTAAGAAAGAATTGCTGCCCTATGTCACCGATGAAAAATCCAAAAGAAATCAGCTAGGATTGATGGAAGAAACATAATGGGAAACACCATCAGCATCATACTGCATAACCACGCCACCCTTAATGGGGTTACGATCCTCACCCATCGTCATAGGACCAGAGGGCAGTTGAAGATTCTCAATAGAAGCCAGAGCGTCACGGACACCATCGCGGGTCAGCTCTTCTGCATTCTGCAACGCATAGAGAACCATCATAGTAGCTTCATAAGCCAGTTCAGCATTGGAATTGGGTTGCTCATCGGGATGCAGGGCAGTGTACTTCTCAACAAACTCAACAGCAGCGGGATCGGTAGACTCAGCAGAAAAAGCGGAAACATAGGCTACGCCATCCACAGCAGCACCAGCCACCTGTCCGACTTCAGGAGTATCAGCAGAGTCACCACAGATAATGGGGCAAGTGATGCCAGCGGAGCGGGCCTGCTGGATCTGGAGGCCGAGCTCACTCAGCAGGTTGGGGAAAAATACACTCTCTGCATTGGCAGCGGCCAGCTTCGTCAACTGGACGTTATAGTCCTTAACATCAGAGCCGGAATACTCTTCGATAGCCAAGATTTGACCGCCCAGCGCTTCATAGCTTTCAATAAATGCGTCCTTCAGTCCAGTCGCATAGGCATCAGCGTTGTTGAACATAATGCTGGCAGTCTCATATCCGGACTCCCAGATATACTGGGCAGCCATCTGCCCTTGGAAAGGATCAATAAAGCAGGCCCGGAAAATATAGTCGCCTACCTCAGTAACCGCAGTGTTAGTCGCAAAGGTAGTAACGATGGGGCATTTGGCATTCTGAGCAATCGGACCAGCAGCCAATGCGCATTTGGACATATCAGGGCCGACTATAGCAATAACCTTTTCTTCCTCAATTAATTTCTGAAACACATTTGTTGTTTTTTCCTCGGATGCCTCATTGTCCATGTAAATGAACTCGATGTTATACTCTTTGCCCTTAATGTCGATCTTACCGCCTAGCTCGTTCTCTACAACCTCGACACCATTCGTAATGTACTTTCCAGCAATAGCAGAGACACCAGAAATGGGGCAAACAACGCCAATTTTTAATGTTTCTACCTCATCTCCGCCGCTGTTGGTAGAGCCGCTATTACTACCGTTTCCACAGCCGGCCATGGAAAACACCATCGCCAAAGCCATCGCAAATGCAAGAACCTTTTTCATTGTTTTCCTCCTGTTTGATCAAATATTATACTAAAGAGAGACTTCTCTTTAATATCGTTTTTTCATATTATGAAATATTATCTCTTATTATGGAATCAAATTCTTGTTGTTTATTTTAATATCAGTACATGCAAAATGTCAACGCTAACATTTCTATATTTATTCTTTTTGTATGATATGTCAAATTTGTAGCCAAAATTTGTTTAAGTCGTAAAGATAAAATTATTGTAATTGAAACTCAGTCATATTATAATGAAATTTAATGGCTGCATTCTTGCATTACCCTATGAGTCTGTAGGCAGTTCAATTTTTATTCAAAGTGAAGTGGCATCTAAATCAGTTGACAATCATTGGTCCGCAATATATTATTATTGTTGTTAACTTTTATTTCGCTAAACAGTATTTTAGGAGGAACCCATGCCTACCGCATTCCTTGATTCCTTTCAATTAATCGTTGCTTTTTATTTGTTTTATGTTTCAATTAAAGGTTCTGGACAGATGTACCGTTTTTTTGATATTTCAGAGGAAGATCAGATGCGAGTCCGCCTCCCTCTGCGCCTCATCTATGCTATTGCTGGCATTATCGCTCTGGTGGAATCTGCTGTTTGTATGCTGCAGAATCAAATGTTTACTCAGACCATTACCGAGAATGGTGTCATTATCATACAGAATTTCTCCATTGAAGTTCTTCCTTTTCTCACCTATGATATGATGTCTACTATTAGTTCGGCTTTGACTCTTGTTATCGTTCTTCTGCTGGCCGGAGTGGTGATCTGGTTGAGGAAACTAAGCCATCGCAATTCAAAGAAGCATTAAAAAAGCACCCAAAGTATCTACTTTGGGTGCTTTTTAATGGTATCTTTCATCCCCATTGATATGTACCTAAGATATGGATACATCTTAGCTGTACATAAGGATAGGTGCTCAAGGGACGAAAATCCGTGTCCTGACTATGCGCGGCCACAAGAATAGAGCCCGGCCCATTCTCTCTTTTTATCTCTACCACGATTGGATTATGGCTAAATTCCTGATGTCCGGAGAAACGAAGCTGGATAAAATCGCCCGGTTCCACCTGCTCCAGCAGGACCTCTCTCCCAAATGGACCGGGTGTCTTTTGCTTCCTCGTTAAAAAGTTAAAAAAATAAGGTACCCCTGTCCACGCCGGAGCCCTGTCTTTCCCGCTGTTGTAGTACCAGCCAAAGGTGGGTGTGAAGTTCATGACTCCAGCCCCGGCATAGAGGCACTGGGAAGCAAAGTTAGTACAATCCCCTCCTAATTCATCGAAATTCATATATTTAGGGTTTCTTTCATAGGCCCAGCGGTGCGCATAGGAAACTCCAGCAAAACGGTCATAAGGTATGATTTTTAGCATTCTTCCTCCCCCCTTCTCTCATCTTATGCAGAGAGATCAGAAAAGGGCCCCAGACCCGCCGTAGCGGATCTGGGGCCGGAGTCGTTGCTTTTTGAAAATTATCAGGCCTTACCGTCGCAGCCCAAAACATCAATCAGCTTATGCTTAACCATAGCCTGGATAGCGGCACGGGCAGGCTTTAGATACTCACGGGGATCAAACTTATCAGGGTGTTCAGCCATGAACTTGCGGATGGTTCCAGTCATGGCCAGACGCAGGTCGGAGTCAATATTGATCTTACACACAGCGCCACGGGCGGCCTGACGGAGCTGCTCCTCAGGAATACCGACGGCATCGGGCATCTTTCCGCCGTTCTCATTAATCATCTTGACAAACTCCTGCGGCACGGAAGAGGAGCCATGAAGCACAATGGGGAAGCCGGGCAGGCGCTTCACAACTTCATCCAAGATGTCAAATCGCAGGGGCGGAGGCACCAGTTCGCCCTTCTCGTTACGGGTGCACTGAGCGGCGGTGAACTTATAGGCGCCGTGACTGGTGCCGATAGCAATGGCCAAAGAGTCACAGCCAGTCTTGGACACAAACTCTTCCACCTCTTCGGGGCGGGTATAATGGGAGGCCTCAGCAGACACA
>OGHO01002132.1_pt1 | contig 16323 bp, 8 predicted proteins | sample 1571421 | NCBI WGS metagenome assembly OGHO01 (sample SAMEA2581937, study PRJEB24529) | metagenome | biome: Human gut stool | place: China | collected 2011
AGGAGCCGTATGTGAAGCTTTACCAATACCAATATACTGACGATAAAAATCAGGCGCATACCATCACATTTGATTCGCTGGATGAGGGTCTGTCAAAAATTTCTGATCCTGTGAAGCGCAAAGAATTTGCCATGAATGTAAACCTGAATCAGGATGGCAGTATTGATACAAGTAACAGCACCGGAATCAAGCAGATTAAAAATGTATGCTATCAAACTGGATCAAGTACAGGACAATCATCAGATTATCCTCTTTCCTATAGTGATTATCAGGAAAAATATTTCCTTACCCAGGAAGAAAAGAACTCAAACTCATGGAAAGAAATCAAACAATTTTTAGATCCGGTCACTGATAAACCTATAACATATACAGTAAAGATAAATGGAACCTATCAGGAAAATCCAGCCGGAACTGGTGACTATACTAAGAAGGAACAGCAGTATTATCCGATTCGTGAAAAGGCAAATGACACAGATACAGGAGATGCAGATAATCCAAATGCCAAATACAGAGAAAATATTCAGAATTTTTACTATGCTGACAGTGATGGGGCAAATGCACCTTATTTTCTGGAATTTTCCGAAGTAGAGAATACTACTGTAAACAATGCGTTGAAAGATTCTTCTGATCAGGGAAAGAAAACAATTCTGCCGGAATATAATTATGACAATGGCAAATATGGATATTACGAAAATGTTTACAGCGACCTGACTACTGAAATTGCAAATAATATTTTCAACAAGAATTATACCTTCCCTGGCGAAAACCCTGCCAGCCCAGATGGAAATAAGCTTCTTATTCAGAATAATACATCTGCTGAAAATGCTTTTTCATCAGGCGGTGAGGAATTTACATCTTTAGATGAAGGAAATGGGACAGAGCAAAGCAACACAGAAGACAATATAACCGGACAAAATCAGCAGGATGTTGTTATGAGTGAACCTCAGATAGATTCAGGAGCAGCAGATGCGGGATTTTCCGATGGTGAATTTTCTTCTGAAGAATTAAACGCAGGAGAAAGTGACGTAAGTTCCACGGACAGCAATGGACAGGATAATAATGTATCTTCCGCTCCGGAAGAGGAAATCGTTACTGATAATGAGGCAACAAAACAGGGAGATACTGATAAAACCGGACAAAACAAAGAACGATTAATCGAATATACACCATTAATAGAAAACGGTATAGCAGTAGCTGTCAGTACGCCTGGAGATCCTCTGGTATATTATGGTATTACTATAGACCAGTATCCGTTTTATCAGTACAAGTTAATCAGTAATCTGAATACGATCAAAACAAAGGCAATTAACGTTGATGCAATTACAGATCCTAATTTCAAACTTGAAGAAAAACTGGAAGAAACCAAAATTGAGACAACTGAGAAAACTCAATACTGTAATATCACGATTCAGGATGGACAGTACTGGTTCTGGTTATGGAACAAGGGTGAAAGTGTCAACAATGCTGTTAAATACCCGATATCTATTGTAACCCAGCGTCAGCCTGTAGCATACAGTGATATCCGTCAGCTCCCGGAGGATTTGGGATACAATTACTATTATAAGGTAGATAAAGTCTATTTTTGCTGTAAAAAGGATGAAACTGCGGCAGCAGGAGATTCCCATGCCTATAAATATTATGGCTGGTATTCTCCTTCCTATGCGGATGAGAATAATCCGTATATTCTGGCAGAAAACGGAAAAACAGCAACTCATTATATTTCCGATGCAGAGTATAAATTAACTCCGGGCACAGGAAATTACGACTTCGTACCTGATGATACTGCCCCAGAACAGACAGTGGAAGTAGATCATATGTATTATCAGGGGGGATATACAAATCATGACTGGTTTAAGCAGTATGTGTTCCATCTGGAACCGGGTGATGAGGGAAGTGATGAGAGGAAACAGTTTGATGCCTTTAAAATTGAGGTAACTACCATAACGGCAAAAGAGTTTAATGAGAAATATGGAAGTGCTGAGGAAACGGCATCTGGTGACAGTGAAGCTACGGAAACAACTGGTGACGGCGATAGCACTGATCCCGATCATTCATCAGCAGATGATAGCGCAAACTCAGATGATGTACAGGCAGATAACTCTCAGACAGAAGATAACCAGTTGGATGATGTGCAGACAGACAATACCTCTGATGAGCAAAATACCGACACTCAGAATGCAAACGAAACCCAGGCAGAAGATCAGGCAGTAGCTCAGAATGAAGTAGATACTTCAGAAGTAGATCCAATGGTCAGCGAAGCCGGAGTTGAACTGGTGTCTATTGAAAAGGAATTTAGTGACAGTACAGACAATGAGGAGAATCAGGAAGAAAGTTTTCAGGATGGCACAGAAAATGAGGTCATGCCGGAGGCAGAAAGTAGTTCTGATGAGTCATTTTCTGCCGGAGATACAGCTTCTGATTCCGGGAAAACAAAGCTGGAAGATTATGATCTGATTTATTTAAATGGAACCAGATTAAATGAATCTTCCTACCAAAAGATTCTCGACATAGTTTCCCCTCAGAAATCAAAGAAAAAACCATGTATTATTAATCAGACAAAATTACAGAATAATGAAACTTTTAAGAGTAGTTTTGCATCAATCATGAATGATAGCGATACGGATGGTCATTACGTGAATTGCAATGTATATTTCTTTAAAAATAGTTTCTTATCTGATGATCAGGATTCAGGCAGCCTGTTGAATGTATTATTTGACAAAAATTTTAATCCCGCTTATACGGAAGAGTCTGACAGTTTTTCGGATGGTAATAATAGTCTGATGGAAGGTTTTGAAGAAATTCTGAAGTATATAGAAAAGGAGAATAAATACAGAAAAATAAAAGAAAACTCGACAAATAAAGATAATACAGAAAATCAGGAGAATCAGGAGGAAAAAAAGGTTACTCTTCTAAGTACCAAAATCAGCCAGGCCAGAGCCATTGAGTATATTATAAATTACAGACTGAAAAGAAATGATCTGCCTACCGGAAAAATCAGGGTACTGGAACTTCAGCCAGCCCGCAGTCAGGGCGAGATTACGAGTTCACAGGTATTAGGATGGCTTGGACATGAAATGACAGTGATAAGTTGTTGTAATCATACAGGAGAACCTGCGGCGAATGTGCTGAACGATGAAGAATCAATATGGCATTCGGCATATACTTCTAGTGATAATAACTATAATCATAAAGGTAAGCATTATCTGGAAATATCCTTTACGAATCCAGAAGACGTTGATGGGTTTATTTACAGAGCTAGACCAACTGGCAAGAATGGTGCAATATATAAATATATATTGGAATTATATGATGAGAACAATAATAAGATAGCTCAAATACCAGGAAATTTTGACCGTAAGGAGATAGATAGAGAAAGTGCAACGATTAAATTTGAAAAGACATATTCCAACGTAAAATCTATGAAATTGATTTTTGAGAGTACATTTGCTGATAATATCAATTATATAGACAAATTTGCCAGTGCCAGAAAATTTCTCCCCATTTTTCATAATAAACAGGCAAATGTAGAAATAACCACTATGACAACATCTGAATTTGTCGGACATATTGATGACTTAAATACAAAGTATGACATGATTTATCTGGGGGATGATGATAAGGATTTGGTTTATGATGGTAATTTCCGACCAGGTGATAAGGTGCTTTATTATCATGTTGGTGGAAATAAATTGGCACGCTATGAATTACAGGGCTTGATGAATCATGACTATGTCACGAATGGGAGTCAAAAGAAAGCCGCTAAGGTGGGAGATAAAGATTCGGCTACAGGTACTACTATTGGCTCTGTTCGTGGTTCTGGAAATGATATTACGAAAGAAATAAAAAATAAACTGGTGAATTTTGCAAAAAGCGGGTATCCGGTAGTAGTTGCAGGAAATATTTATGGTGAGAATAAAAAAACGATATCTACAACTCTGGTAGACAATTCTTCCTATATTTATGATTTCCTTAATGAAGTAAAAGGATTTGATAATGTATACAAAGAGGGAGAGATTACAGCAGATGAGGATATAAATTTCTATGCGGAACTTCCAAAACCAAAGATTGAATTGAGCAGTTACCCTCCTTCTGCAATTGGAACAGGGGATGGCCCATCGAATGAATTTCTTACTGGAGAAAATATGACTTTTCAGTTTCAGATTATTGACGAGGCGCAGGCTTCACCTGCTAATGCAGAATATAATTGTGAATTGTATATTGATCTGAACTGTGATGGTAATTTCTCAAAATCTGAGAAGCTGGATGATATTGCAGTCATGCAAAATGGAAATGTTATAAAAAAGGAGAATGGGATATATCAACTTTCCCTTAATACAACGTATACAGTTTCAAGAAAAATCCCGCAGGAATATATCAAACTAATGCCGTGGAAACTGGTAGTCACCAACAATAATAACAGCGAGATCCGAACGTCTGAGATTGGATATACAAAAAGACAAAATACAACTTCAACCAAAAATACAATTAATGTATTGCAAATTATTCCAAATAATAGTGCCGAATGTACATGGAATTTGGCTACAGATACTACGTTTCAAAATCTGTTTGATAAAGTAAAAGATTTTAATGTTAAGATTAGTACAATTACTGTAGGACAATATGAAACCCATTATTCTGCAAATGCAACCTATCTGAATCAATATAACATGTTGATCATTGGATTTTGCGATGGTGCTGGTTATGGAAGTAATTATGGAGGAAATAATCCTACAAACTTTTCAGAGAATGGCGCTCTGAGAATCCTGGAATTTGCAAATACAGGAAAGAGTGTGATTTTGGCTCATGATAATACGTCATCCTCTGTGTATGATAGAACTGCGCAGAATGGAGGTATTAGTGGTGATTCTACGTGGAAAGGTTGGGCATACTTTTTTAACCAGACACTTCGCAGAGCTTCAGGTATGGATAGGTATGGCATCACTGCCCCGCAGTCAACTTCTGATATATTAAAACAGGCAAAAGAATTAGATACAAATGCACAGTCTACAGATTGGAATGCTATTTCTAAGAATTCCAGTGATATGGCATATTATCTGAACAAAAACAAAGAAAAAACGTATTCAGAAACGCAGGGATTCACCAATGGAAAATTAAGAATTGCAAATACAACACGAGAAACCGGAAGTACGGAAGTAACAACTACAGCATCTCAGGTAAATGAAGGTGCAATAACAGAATATCCATATAAAATTGATAAAAAAATAACCGTTGCCCCCACACATTTCCAATATTATCAATTGGCATTGGAAGAAAATGCAGATGAGGATGATTCAGGTGATCTTGTAGTGTGGTATTGCCTTGGCGATAAAGATAATAAAACCGGAAATGGATATTATGCTCATTCACCCAATGATGTCAGAAATAATTATTATATCTATAGCTATAAAAATATAATTTATACAGGTGTAGGGCATAAGCCTGTTACTAATAATGGTAATCTTATGGAGAAAAAGTTGTTTGTCAATACTATCATAGCCGCATATAATGCACAGGCGGTTAATCCGGAATTGATGTTTGTAAAGCAGTCAGACAGAAATGCTGCACAGGAAAAGACTGTTTATTACACTCTCGACAATGTTAACTTCAATGAATCCCAGGAGCTTATTAAAAACAAACCACTTGAGTTCCATTTGAAAGTGACAGATTCCAACCTGGTCGGTACTTCCTTTGCCGGAACAAATACAAAAGACTTAAAACTTCAACTGTACATAGAGTCTGATAACGGTACAAAATTTGAAGGAATTGGAGGAGAAAACACAAAAGTGGTGCCGATAGATGTTCCGGTATATGAGGCTGGTAATAAGGATTCATTGGAGAAAGATTCCAACGGATGCATCTATGTCAACAGCGGAAAGGTATATGATTTTACCTTAAATGATCTGCCAGACTATGAGAATTATTTAAAAACAAGTGCAGGTTATAAGGGAAAGGTTACCTTGTATGCCAAAATTTCATGCAAGTACATTTACTACGGCACAGAAAAAGAAGCACAATCCGTTGCGCAAATAAACATCTGTCAACGCCAGCTTTTTGATTTGGATTGATGTAAAAACTTTATAACTCCAAATTCTGAAAGCCTCAGACTGGTACAGCACAGCTACCCCGGTCCGGGGCTTTTGGCATCTGACAATTTTTACAAAAATGCCTTGAAACCATCAGAGAAGCATGCTAGTATAAAACCAAAGCATATTTCTCTTAAGTTTCAAGGCATTTTGCCGTCTTATATTCTAAATTCATTTTAGAAATCCATGCTTTTGATTCCAATTAAATTAGAAAAGCAGGAGTTCTGAACAGTTTAGAAAAGAGTAGTATGTTCTTACTCTCCTGCTGACACAGGAGCTATTGTCTATGAAAAAAAGAAAGAACAAAAAAGTCACTGCAACAGGAAATTGATGGAGCAGTGCAGGATTCTTGGAGAATATGCGCAATATGTAGAAAAAGTACGTGAAAATGCGGAGATTATTGCGATGAGTATATTTGAATATGACAAAGAGGAAGAGGAACAGAAACTGCAGGCAATTTATGAAAAGCAGGGTGAATTAAGAAAGGCAAAAAGCATAGCCATCTCGCTTGCTCAGGAAGGAGAATCCATAGAAAGAATAGCAAGAATCCTTGGTGAAACGGAAAAAACGATTAAAGAATGGCTGGCTGAAACGCATTAAAATTGGTTCCGCAGTATCATCAACTGAATGTTACTGTGGAACCTTTTTATATCTGTCTGCTATTTTAGCCGGGTAAGTCGGATTTTATCTGCGTATCCCTGACAGTTCGTCTTCTATCCACTTATCTGTGTTGAAGTTACTGTCAAAGAACCTGACGATCACGCCGTAAGGCTCTGTATCGCTGTTGAATGCGTTGGCTTCATCAGTGTCTACGTGCATTGCCAGGTGATAATTTCTGTGGACTCTGACTACTACATCTGCGTAGATAAGTGCGCGTCCGTAGCTTTTGGTCAGGACGAAGACTTCGTCATTGTCTTTGATATGCAGGGCAAGTGCTTCATCCGGAGTCATGTGGATGTGGCGTTTGGCTACGATGACCCCTCTGGGGATTTCGATATCACCGCATGGACCGGATAAAATACAGCCGGGAGTTCCTTCGATATCACCGGACTGGCGTATTACGCTTGGAATCCCCAGTTTTCTGGTGTCTGTAAGGGACATTTCTACCTGCGTGTCGCTGCGGAAAGGACCGAGAAGTGCCATATTTTCGAAGGTACCTTTCGGTCCTTTGACAGTCACTCGTTCCTGGCACAGATATTGTCCGGGCTGGCTTAATTCTTTGATAAAATGTGGTTTGCTTCCTTCTCCGAATAATTTTTCAAAATCTTTCTGTGAGATATGCAGATGTCTGGCAGAAGTTTCTATAGGTATTTTGATGCTCATTTATTACAATACTCCCTCAATATGTTAATTGTATATGTCTGTCCGACATCCTGTTGTCTGATGGGATACAGAGCAGTTATACTTACTTTTTAGTGTATCTCTTTAATTGGAAATATGCAATGTTTATCTTGTAAGAAGGACAATTTTTATTATAAAATAGTGTTAACTTATTTTTATCGGTTTACAAGGAGAAGTGTTCTGGGCTATAATAAGATACATTAGAATAACAGTTACTGTTCACACACCACTATCCCGAGACATACAAGCCAAAATTCCATTGCCGCAGGCAATTTGGAATGAATTTTGGCTAAGTTACTGTGAACGGAGTGAACAGTAACGAATAACAATTCTAAATGTGACAAAACAGAATGAAATAGTAATGTAATATCAGACTTATAGAATAATAACCAAGAAGGATTATTGAATGAGCAAAAAGAGATTTTCCGGGCTGCGTCTGATTCTTATGGTGCCTGTGGTGGTGCTTCTGGCCGGTGGACTGATCATCGGCGGAAGAGCTTTGCAGGAACCGGGGGAAGTAAGGACTCTTAAGAGACAGGAGGTAGCGCAGGCGGATGAAGGACATCAGGAGTATTATTTCGGCCTTCTTAATGAGAATGAACAGAGAGGCTACCGCGAGATCCTGGAAGGGATCAGAAGCTTTGAGGATAAATTTTATCTGTCTCTCTCAGGAGATAATGAGATAGACAGAGTGTATCATGCAGTGCTGAAGGATCATCCGGAGCTGTTCTGGGTACATAACCGGGAGAAAGTTTATAAGACGACTTATTCGGGCAGAGATTACTGTCAGTTTTCTCCGGGATATACTTATACAGAGGAGCAGAGACAGGAGATCACGCAGGCTATGGAGAATGCGTATCAGGAGGTGTTATCGCAGATTCCGGATGGTGCTGATGATTACACGAAGGTAATGACTGTTTATACTTATGTCATAGACAATACAGAATATGTGATCTCTGATGATGACCAGAGTATAGCAGGAGCTTTCTGGAAGAAACAGGCGGTATGTGCGGGCTATGCGGGAGCAGTGCAGTATCTGCTGGAGCGTCTGGATATCCCCTGTATTTATGTGGAGGGTGATGCTGCAAACAGTACCCAGGGACATGCCTGGAATATTGTAGAGCTGAACGGACAGTATTATTATGTGGATGCCACCAATGGGGACCAGCCGGACTTTCTGGAGGGTGATGCCACGCTGCTGGCAGAGCATAAGACAACGATCTATGATTATCTGTGTCCGTTCCCACAGGAGTACGAGGAGAATTATACGGCCTCTGATGAGTTCCCTGTTCCTGTGTGTACAGCGACTGACATGAATTTCTATGTGAGAAACGGCGCCTGTTTTGATACCTATGACTGGAGCAGTGTATATGACCTGTGCAGACTGCGCATTGACAGTGATGCTGCGGTGGTACGCTTTAAGTTTGGCAGCCAGGTGGCTTATGATGAGGCATATATGGATCTGATCGACAGTAATCATATCCAGGATATCGCAAAATATTATATGGAAGTCCATGGGCTGTCACAGATTTCCTATCATTACGGCGTGATCGACAATATGAAGACCTTATACTTCATGTTCTGACGGGTTTAGCTCAGATGTGTCAGTTGATGATAAGGAACGCTATAAATATATAACTAAAAGGAGTGACTGAAAATTATGGTTAATATGACAGATATATTTGGAAATGCGCTGAGTATTGCCGGGAGTTTTATGGATTCAGATCTGGTGAACCGTTTTATGATGGTAATATTTGCAGTGATTCTTGTGTTTGGAGTGCTGAACTGTATTCTGGGATACAGGCTTCTGCGTTTCTGGATGATGCTGGGAGGTTTTCTGGTAGGCGGCGGTCTTGCGCTGGTGGTTGTACATACAATGGGAATACAGGAGAAATCAACAATGCTGATCGCGGCACTGGCGGCGGGAGTTGTGTTCGCAGTGATCGCATTTCTGATCTATAAGGCAGGTGTGTTTATCCTGGCAGCAGGTATCGGCTGGGCGGCCAGTATTTATTTCCTGCATCCTACCAGCTCTGCAGTATTTTTTGCATGTATTCTGATCGGCGTAGCTCTTGGTTCCATGGCAGTGAAATACTGCAGGGAAGTGCTGATCGTGGCTACAAGTCTGATCGGTGGTATTATGGCAGGGGTTTCCCTTGCGCAGCTTGGAAATCTGGCAGATATCCCCTATGGTCTGGGAATGAGTGTAGGGTTTGCGGTTCTGGGTATGCTGATCCAGTTTGCCATCAACAAACCGGTTTCTGATGAAGAGAATGAAGAACCGGTTGATGAAGAAAACACTGAGCAGATTTACAGGCGAAATCAGGAACTGAGACAAGACCAGAGTTTTGAGCAGTCTCAGGACAGAGACATGGAGGAATCAATATATGCCAGAGGACAGAAAGGACAGGCGAGAAAAAATGGCAAAAGAAGCTAAGACAAATGCAATGAGAATGCTGGACAGACAGAAGGTTAAATATGAGGCGTTCTCCTATGAATGTGATGAATTTATTGACGGGATCCACAGTGCGGATAAGATTGGTGCTCCCTATGACCAGTCTTTTAAGACTCTGGTAATGGAAGGAAAGAGCGGCGGTTATTTCGTTTTTGTAGTTCCGATTGAAAAGGAAGTTGACCGTAAGGCGGCTGCAAAGGCTGTCGGTGAGAAGACAGTGGACATGATTCATGTAAAGGATATCACAAAGATTACCGGATATGTGAGAGGCGGCTGTAGCCCGCTGGGAATGAAGAAACCTTATCCTGTTGTGTTTGATGCATCTGCAGGAGAATTTGAGGAGATTTTTGTGAGTGGCGGCCGTATCGGACTGACACTGAAGGTTCCCCTTGCTGATCTGCTTAAGGTGACAGGCGGAAAGCTGGCGGATATTACCATGAAGACAGAATAAAATAACAGGGTACGGCTTAGCCGTACCCTGTTATTTTATTCTTTAGTTATCGGAGGCGTCCTCTTCGTTGATCTCGAATACGTGACGTTTCTTAGCCATCTCATCACTTGCCAGATATTCATCGTAAGTAGTGATCTTGTCAATCATGGTTCCGTTTGGAAGGATTTCCATGATACGGTTGGCTGTTGTCTGTACGAACTGATGGTCATGTGAGGTGAAAAGGATAACACCCGGGAATTTGATCAGACCGTTGTTCAGTGCTGTGATGCTCTCCATGTCGAGGTGGTTGGTAGGCTCATCCAGGATCAGGATATTTGCACCGGAGATCATCATCTTGGAAAGAAGACAGCGGACTTTCTCACCACCGGAAAGAACACGTACACGTTTGATGCCGTCTTCACCGGGGAAGAGCATACGTCCGAGGAAGCCACGAACATAAGTAGCATCCTTGATCTCGGAATACTGTGTCAGCCAGTCTGTAATAGTAAGGTCATTATCGAACTCTGCAGTGTTGTCCTTAGGGAAATATGCCTGGGAAGTGGTAACACCCCATTTATAATTTCCTTCATCCGGTTCCATTTCACCAACTAAGATCTTGAACAGAGTAGTGATTGCCTGTTCGTTGGCACCGACGAAAGCTACCTTGTCATCATGTCCGAGTGTGAAAGAAATGTTATCCAGAACTTTTACACCGTCGATGGTCTTGGAAAGGTTCTCTACCATAAGGACCTCATTACCGATCTCGCGGTTTGGACGGAAGTCGATGTATGGGTATTTACGGCTGGACGGACGCATATCGTCAAGCTGGATCTTTTCCAGGGCACGCTTACGGGAAGTCGCCTGTTTGGACTTGGAAGCGTTGGCACTGAATCGGGAAATAAACTCCTGAAGTTCTTTGATCTTTTCTTCTTTCTTCTTGTTGGCTTCCTTCATCTGTTTGATGAGGAGCTGGCTGGACTCAAACCAGAAGTCATAGTTTCCGGCATAGAGCTGAATCTTGCCGTAGTCGATGTCTGCTGTATGAGTACATACTTTATTTAAGAAGTAACGGTCATGGGATACAACGATGACAGTGTTGTCAAAGTTGATCAGGAATTCTTCGAGCCATTCAATAGCAGGCAGGTCAAGGTGGTTGGTAGGCTCATCCAGAAGAAGAATGTCCGGATTACCAAACAGTGCCTGCGCCAGAAGAACTTTGACCTTCTGGCTTCCTGTAAGGTCAGCCATCTGGGAATAGTGGAGATCGGTTTCAATTCCAAGACCATTCAGAAGAGTAGCAGCATCAGATTCTGCTTCCCATCCGTTCATCTCTGCAAATTCACCTTCCAGTTCGCTGGCACGGATACCGTCTTCATCAGTGAAGTCCGCTTTTGCATAGATAGCATCTTTTTCTTTCATGATCTCATACAGTCTCTTGTTACCCATGATAACAGTATCCAGAACTGTATATGCATCATATTTGAAGTGATCCTGCTGCAGGAAAGAGAGACGCTGGCCAGGAGTGATAACAACGTCACCGTTGGTAGGCTCTAACTGTCCGGAAAGGATCTTAAGGAATGTGGACTTACCGGCACCGTTTGCACCGATGAGACCGTAGCAGTTGCCCTCAGTAAATTTGATATTTACATCTTCGAAGAGGGCCTTTTTACCTACGCGCAATGTAATATTGTTTGCTGAAATCATATCATACCTCTTTTTCGTGAAATTATTGTTTTGCAGTAACTGTCCGGCAGATTGTTTATGGAAAACGTATCTTTCGCAGGAAACAGTTACATTATTTCCTATTATATAAGTTACAACCGTTTATCATTGTACCGTAAATTGGGAAATTTGCAACTGTTTTTTGCTTTTTTGGGTTCTTTTATTTACAAAAAAAAGAAGCACTGTTATAATATAGAATAAATATAGCCTCTTGACAGACAGAAATATGAGGCATTGATATGACAGAAATAACGATTACTGTTTCCATTGTTTTATACAGAACAGCGATGTGGACAGTAAAGGATAATTAATTTTAGAGAGGTTGCAAAGACTATGTTTATTACAAGAGAGTGCGATTATGCAGTTCGAGTGGTACGTGCGCTTTGGGGAGAGAGCAGACTGAGCGTATCCGATATCTGTGAGAAAGAAGCAATTACAGCTCCTTTTGCCTATAAGATCCTGAAGAAACTTCAGAAGGCAGAGATCGTGAAGGGATACAGAGGCGTACATGGTGGTTATTCTCTGAACAGGGGACTGGATGAGCTGACTTTATATGAGGTTTATTCGGCGATTGATCCGGATATGTTTATCATCGAATGTCTGGATCCGAAATATAACTGTGTCAGAGACGGACAGGATGGATTGCCATGTCTGGTACATAAGGAACTGTTATCTGTACAGGATGAGCTGATAAGTCTCCTTAAGAGAAAAACAATACAGCAGATCATGGAGGAGGCGTAGAGCCTCCTTTTTTTACTTTTATCTGCCTGATTCGTCCCAAATTTGGCATATCTGCATAATGTTAGTTATAAGCAACTTGAAAAATGCACATATTTGCTACTGAAATAACAGAAAATCTCTGCTTTGTACCTCAGAAGATACAAAATATGTCAAAACAAATTGGACACAGGCAGAAGATTATGTTATAATCTACAATGAAATTTGAGGTATATTTTACTTATGCCTTGAAATAAATAATTAATTTTCATCAACCTTTAAGGAGGAAAAACAAACTATGGCAAGAAAGATGAAAACCATGGATGGTAACCATGCAGCTGCTCATGCTTCATATGCATACTCAGATGTAGCCGCTATTTACCCGATCACTCCTTCATCTGTTATGGCGGAAGCAACAGATGAATGGGCAACCCAGGGAAGAAAGAACATTTTCGGACAGGAAGTTCAGGTAACTGAAATGCAGTCTGAGGCTGGTGCAGCAGGTGCTGTACACGGATCTCTGGCAGCAGGTGCTTTAACAACAACATATACAGCATCTCAGGGTCTGTTACTTATGATCCCGAACCTTTACAAAATTGCCGGTGAGCAGTTACCTGCAGTATTCAACGTATCTGCACGTGCACTTGCTTCCCACGCACTTTCAATCTTCGGTGATCACTCCGACGTTATGGCCTGTCGTCAGACCGGATGCGCAATGCTCTGCGAATCTTCTGTACAGGAAGTTATGGACTTAACACCTGTTGCTCACCTTGCAGCAATCAAAGGTAAAGTTCCGTTTATCAACTTCTTCGACGGATTCCGTACATCTCACGAGATCCAGAAGATCGAGACATGGGATTATGAAGATCTTAAGGATATGGCAGATCTGGAAGCAATCGCTGAATTCCGTAACCATGCCCTGAATCCAAATCACCCATGCCAGAGAGGTTCCGCTCAGAACCCTGATATCTTCTTCCAGGCAAGAGAAGCATGTAACCCATACTACGATGCTCTTCCGGCAGTAGTTCAGGAATACATGGACAAAGTTAACGCTAAGATCGGTACAGATTACAAATTATTTAACTACTACGGAGCTGCTGACGCAGAACACGTAATCGTTGCTATGGGATCTGTAAACGATACAATCGAAGAGACAATCGACTACCTTGCAGCAGCAGGAAAGAAAGTCGGTGTTGTTAAAGTTCGCCTTTACAGACCATTCTGCGCACAGGCACTCATCGATGCAATTCCGGATTCTGTAAAACAGATCACAGTTCTTGACAGAACTAAAGAGCCGGGTGCACTTGGCGAGCCACTGTACCTTGACGTTGTAGCAGCATTAAAAGACAGCAAATTCGGCGGCGTAAAAGTATTCTCCGGACGTTATGGTTTAGGTTCCAAAGATACTACACCTGCACAGATCGTAGCTGTTTATGAGAACACTGCTAAAGAGAAATTCACAATCGGTATCGTTGATGATGTTACTAATCTTTCCCTTGAGACAGGTGCTCCGATCGTAACAACTCCTGAAGGAACAACAAACTGTAAATTCTGGGGTCTGGGAGCTGATGGTACAGTAGGTGCCAACAAGAACTCCATCAAGATCATCGGTGACAACACAGACATGTACGCACAGGCTTACTTTGATTATGACTCCAAGAAGTCCGGTGGTGTTACAATGTCCCACTTACGTTTCGGTAAGAAACCGATCAAATCCACATACCTGATCCACAAAGCAAACTTCGTAGCATGCCACAATCCATCCTACGTAAACAAATATAACATGGTTCAGGAACTTGTTGACGGTGGTACATTCCTCCTTAACTGTGCTTGGGATATGGAAGGCCTTGAGAAACATTTACCGGGACAGGTAAAAGCTTTCATCGCTAACCACAATATCAAATTCTACACAATCGATGGTGTTAAGATCGGTATTGAAACAGGCATGGGACCAACACGTATCAACACAATCCTTCAGTCTGCATTCTTCAAACTTACAGGAATCATTCCGGAAGAGCAGGCAATCGACCTTATGAAAGCTGCTGCTAAAGCAACATACGGACGTAAGGGTGATGATGTGGTACAGAAGAACTGGGCAGCTATCGATGCCGGTGCTAAACAGGTTGTAGAGATCCAGGTTCCGGAAAGCTGGAAAGATGCTGAGGACGAAGGTCTTCATATGACTCATGCAACAGAAGGACGTCAGGATGTTATTGATTTCGTTAACAATATCCAGGCTAAAGTTAATGCTCAGGAAGGTAACTCCTTACCTGTATCTGCATTCAAGGATTATGTAGATGGTACTACACCATCAGGTTCTTCTGCATATGAGAAACGTGGTATCGCAGTTAACGTTCCTGTATGGAATCCGGAAAACTGTATCCAGTGTAACAGATGTGCTTATGTCTGCCCACACGCAGTTATCCGTCCTGTAGCTCTGACAGCTGAAGAAGCAGCTAATGCTCCTGAAGGCATGAAGACATTAGACCTTACAGGTATGAAAGAATATAAATTCACAATGTCCGTATCCGCACTTGACTGTACAGGATGTGGTTCTTGTGTAAACGTTTGCCCAGGTAAGAAGGGTGCGAAAGCACTTGCTATGGAAAACCTTGAAGCAAGCGCAGACGAGCAGAAATACTTTGACTACACAGTTAAACTGCCGGTTAAAGAAGATGTTATCGCTAAATTTAAAGAAGCAACTGTTAAAGGCAGCCAGTTCAAACAGCCTCTGCTTGAGTTCTCTGGAGCTTGTGCAGGATGTGGTGAAACACCATACGCTAAACTGATCACTCAGCTGTTCGGTGACAGAATGTACATCGCAAACGCAACAGGATGTTCTTCTATCTGGGGTAACTCCTCACCATCTACACCATACACAGTAAACGCTAAGGGACAGGGTCCTGCATGGTCCAACTCTCTGTTCGAAGATAACGCTGAGTTTGGTTATGGTATGCTTCTTGCTCAGAGAGCTATCCGCGATGGCTTAAAAGCAAAAGTTGAAGACGTTGTTGCTAACGGAACAAACGAAGACGTTAAGGCAGCTGGTCAGGAATGGCTGGATACATTTGCTGTAGGTGCTACAAACGGCGCTGCTACAGACAAACTTGTTGCTGCTCTTGAAGCTTGCGGATGTGACAAAGCAAAAGAAATCCTTGCTCAGAAAGATTTCCTGGCTAAGAAATCCCAGTGGATCTTCGGTGGTGACGGATGGGCTTACGATATCGGATTCGGTGGTGTTGACCATGTTCTCGCTAGTGGACGTGACATCAACGTTATGGTATTCGATACAGAGGTTTATTCTAACACAGGTGGACAGTCTTCCAAGTCTACACCTACAGGTGCTATCGCTCAGTTCGCTGCAGGCGGTAAAGAGACTAAGAAGAAAGATATGGCTTCCATCGCTATGAGCTATGGCTATGTATACGTTGCTCAGATTTCCATGGGTGCTGACTTCAACCAGACTGTAAAAGCAATTGCAGAGGCTGAGGCTTATCCGGGACCATCTCTGATCATCGCATACGCTCCATGTATCAACCATGGTATCAAGAAGGGTATGAGCAAAGCTCAGACAG
>OGHO01002154.1_pt1 | contig 16140 bp, 13 predicted proteins | sample 1571421 | NCBI WGS metagenome assembly OGHO01 (sample SAMEA2581937, study PRJEB24529) | metagenome | biome: Human gut stool | place: China | collected 2011
ACTACCTGGCCTACGGCGAGGCTATCGAGAACATGAAGAACGGCCAGTGTGACGCCGTGTTCGTCACCTCCGGTTTGCCCAACGCCACGGTTATGGACCTGGGTGTTCAGTATGACATGGTGGTGGTCCCTCTGGACGGCGAGGGCCGCGACAAGTTGGTGGAGGAGTATCCCTACTATGCCAAGTCTGTCATCCCCGCCAATACCTATAACAACACTGAGGATATCGAGGGCATCTTTGTGTACAACATCATGTTGGTCCGGGATGATCTGAGCAATGAGATGGTGTACGACATGCTGGAGGGTATTTTTGCTAACATTGATACCATTAAAAATTCCCACAACACCGCCAACGAGAACATTGACATCACCTTCGGTGTCGACGACATCCAGCTCCCCCTGCACCCTGGCGCCGAGGAGTTCTGGAAGGACAACGGCTACCTGTAACTGTTGATGTAAACCCTCGTGCCGGAGGACAAATACCATAGTCTGTCCTCCGGCCTTTTTTGAGGACGCATTCGAATGAGACACAAGGCTCACTTTTTTCTGCCGCTGGCAGTTTTAGCTGCGGTGGTGTGCGCGGCTCTGTGGTGGGCATTTCTTAGCCCACATATGGTTTTCCAGCTCTATGACAGGGAGAACGAACGGGTCGTACTGGAAGTCCCGGCTGGCCCCGGCGACCAGCTCCGGCTGGAGATCGAACATTCTTTTGAGCACATTCCCTGGTACGAATATTACACCGTGACCGACGACGGCGCATTCAACCTGGATGCCATCGCAGTGGCGGGATACGGCGCGGGAATTCCGGCAGAAATGGACGTGCCCACCCACATCGAGGATGGGTTAGTCTGGATGGAGGAGATCAACAGCCGTTTTGAGCAGTTTAGGTGGATCACATCGGCTTCTTATATGAAGGGGCTGCAGCTCAATGGCGAGGAGATTTTTGACTTTCGGACACTGCCGGACGCCAGCCGAATCCGGGGTGATATGATTATGAAAAGGGGGTACCTCTCCATTGGCTGACATGGAAAAGAATCCTGTGATCGAAGCGTCGCCCATTGATGAGGCCAAGGGCGCAGAGATTATGGAGAAGTACGAGAAGGAGTCTCGTACCCGCAAATTTGACGCAGGCTGGCTGGTAAAGCTGATTTATTTTATCTGCCTGGCCTTCACTATCTACCACCTGGCCTATGCCTCTGGAATCCGGGCGCTCCAGATGGTCAGCATTAAGCACCACGCCATCCATGTGGGGCTTATCCTGGTGCTGGGCTTTGCTCTGTATCCCGCATTTAAAAAATCGACCCGCAGAAAGATCGTCTGGTATGATTGGGTGTTCCTGATCTTCTCTGCGGCCATGCCCATCTATGTGTTTCTGCGCTATCCCACTTTTATCTCCACTGGTTTCCAGGGAGAGATGATCGACGTAGTGATGGGCACCATCATGATCTTCCTGGTCATGGAGTGTTCTCGCCGGATCAGTGGTCCGGCACTGACGATCTTGAGCGGGATTTTCCTAATCTATGCCATCTTCGGCCGCTCTTTCCCCGGCGTATTCATGCACCGCGGTTACACCTGGCACCGGATCGTCACTTACCTGACTACCGATATCTATGGAATTTATGGCACCTCCATCCAGGTGTCCGCCACCTATATTGTGCTGTTCATCATCTTTGGCGAAGTCATGAACAAGTGCGGCATGGGCCAGTTCTTTAATGACATCGCCAACGCTTTGGCTGGTCACACAAAGGGCGGCCCCGCCAAGGTGGCCGTGTTGGCCTCTGGTTTCCTGGGCTCCATCAACGGCTCTGCTGTGGCCAATGTGGTGACTACCGGCACCTTTACTATCCCTCTGATGAAAAAGACCGGCTATAGCAAAGAGTTTGCCGGCTCTGTGGAGGCCACCGCCTCTGTGGGCGGCCAGCTTCTGCCCCCTATCATGGGAGCCGCTGCCTTTGTTATGGCAGAGACCTTGGGCGTCCAGTATGGAGAGATCATCAAGGCGGCTGTGATCCCGGCCCTGATCTATTATCTGGGTATCATCATCCAGGTACAGATGCGGGCCACCAAGGATAACCTGCTGGGCCTGCCCAAGGACCAACTGCCTCGGGTGGGACAGGTAATGAAGGAGCGCGGCCACCTGCTCATCCCCATCGCCTTCCTGCTTTACATGTTGATCTGGAGCGGCAAGACGGTGATTTTCAGCGCCTTCTGGACTATCGTGGTCACCATTGTAGTGGCTCAACTTCGGCCCATCAGCCGTATGAGCGTCAAGGATATCTGTGACGCCTTTGTAGCGGGCGCTAAATCCACTGTTTCTGTGGCTATCGCCTGCGCCTGCGTGGGTATCATCGTGGGAATCTGTGGCCTGACCGGTTTTGCCCTGAACGTGGCCAACACCATTATCAGCATTGGTCACCAAAACCTGTTCCTGACCCTGCTGTTTACCATGGTTACCTGTATGATCTTGGGTATGGGCCTGCCTTCCATCCCCTCCTACTTGATTACGGCCACCATCGCGGCTCCTGCTCTGGTGGAGCTGGGGATCCCCGCTATCGCGGCCCACATGTTCTGTTTCTACTTCGCCATGTTCGCCAACCTGACTCCCCCCGTTGCTCTGGCGGCCTTTGCCGCGGCTGGATTGTCGGGCGGCAATCCTATGAAGACAGGCTGGCAATCGGTAAAACTAGCCCTGGCCGGATTCATTGTCCCTTATATGTTCGTTTATAGTCAGCAGCTCCTGCTGATGGACGTAGATTTTATCAGTGGTACTCGTGTGGTCATAACCTCCTGTATCGGCGTGGTGCTGATCGGCGCGGCGGTAGAAGGTTATCTCTTTGGCCGGCTGAATCCGGTGTTGAGGGTCATTTCCTTTGGTGCGGCTATGATGCTCATAGATAGTGGCGCAATTACTGATCTGATCGGAATAGGTGGTTTGTTCGTCATCATTTTGTTCCAGAAATTTGTGGTTGCCAACCGGAACAGAAAACCTACCGCGGCATAGCAGCAATATTCTCTGAAACAGGTCACCCGGCAGAGATTCCTGCCAGATCGGCCCGCTATTTCAGGAAAAAAACCAGGTACTGGGATTTGCTGAAAGTAAAGGCCCCGCACTCCTTTGGGCGGGGCCTTTGGTTCTTCTATAAGTTAAAATCGGTCTAAAACTGTAAAAAAGAAGCCGGAAGCATTGACTGGCGTCAGTGGGAGAATCCCAGAGGCGTCAATCAATACTTCCGGCTTTCCTTGATATAACTGCTGTTCAGTTTTGATATACTTATGGCGTAACGAAGATGAATCCAGCTTCTATGCGGACTCTGCACAATGCCTCCGCTTGGCTTAAAAACTTTAAGAAATCAGAGCCAGCATTAGGCGAATATTCAATCAAGCTATCAGGGTAAAGGGAAATATCTATACCTCGTTGTTTCAATTCTAATTTTACCATCTACATCTCTCGTGCCTACGCCCCAAGCAAGCTATCGAGGTGATTGAAACGGATCTGTCTAGCCTGAAGTGAATCATAGCCAGAGTTGCACCTACTCCGCTGAACATCATGCAGGAGTTCTGGAACAAGGGTGTCAAGTTTGTTCTAGACTATAGAATGGCTGAGGCCGGTCGCAATAACCTGTCCACTCCGCCTCAGTTAGTTTCCTAGGATGTTACGAGGCGAAGTATGCCTCTGTGGGCAAGCTTTTCTATCTGCCAATCCCAAGTTGATCGATGACGACGGCAACGAGATCACTGAGCCCGATATCCCTGGAGAGCTTATTTAGGGCAGGCCCCAAATCGTCTGCAGTTATTGGGCAACGTGACCGAGACAAAGAATACTCTGGTAGACGGTTAGGCGCATACTGGGGATATGGCCTCTTTCGATAAGGACAGCTTCTATTATATCGTTGGCCGCAAGAAAATAAAAAAGGTAATGAGCTTGAGCTATTCTGAGGGAACCGAAAAATGGAAAAATCGCAGCATCGATCCGGCAGGGAGCAAACGAGTATCTGAAACAACACTACAACACCGTGTTTAAAGTCTTTGTTGTTGTGTTCGTTGTACTCCTGTTACCACCAATGGAAAATGCTTTCAATCTATACACCTGTTGCATTTGTGACTGGTGGTCTATTCTCTATGCTAGCGGGCTTTATCGACAGGAAGATTGCTAGTGCCTCTAATGCCCGGTACCGCTCACGCCGTTTCTGAGAGTCTTGTTTATATAAGCTTCCACAAAGGTTGATTCTATCATCCAAATCCCTCTCTCCAGGACAGAAAATTACAGAAGATCAAGCTGGTGACGTTGTAAGTGACTGTTCCTGCAAACGTTGTGAGACAAAATTTAAGAAAGTTTCAGCTGTCGGAGAAATCTTACGGTCATTCATACATGCAAACACGCGCTGCACTTTCAAATCATAACCATTAACTGGTCGACAACACAGGCTATCGGACTCAAAGTGCTCGGCAGCAGTGCTGATAAAAACAGAAACAGCGCGACCAACCTGAGCCCATAGCATTGCCCCATTGCGGGTAGAACTAACGGCAAAAACATTAGGGCAAAAACCCGCTTTTCGACAAGCTTGTAACAGGCGGCTTTCAATACCACGAGGGTAGGCAATTGGAACATTTTGTAGCAAACTAATCGGAATCACATCAATATCGCCAGATAACCAGTCACTGTCCCGGGGATATGCAACCATAGTTCGGGCAGTGATAGTTTGAGACAACTTTAAATTCAGCTCTGTATGAAGGGAAGCACTACTCAAGATGCCAACATCAATTCTATTCTCATCAAGCATTTCAATTAGGACTTTTGTGCTCGCTTCATAAAGTTCAAAACGAATTCCCGGATATGCCCGGCTAAAATCCCCCAAAATTAGAGAAAGCGTAGGATCCGGTAAAATGTGGGTCAAACCCAGACGCAAAATTCCTTGTGTCCCTCTGGTACATGCCTGTATTTGCTTTTGGGCATTATCCTCATGATCACATATGCTTTTCGCTCGATCATACAAAATAAGTCCAGCTTCTGTGGGATGGAGTCGACGTCCATTTCTCTCCATTAGGACCGCATTGAATTCTTTTTCTAATACTTTTAATTGATTGCTAAGAGCTGGCTGAGCAATGTGGAGTTTTTGCGCTGCTGCAGACATACTTCCTTCGTCGATGATAGCAATAAAATTGCGATAATATTCAACGTTCATACCCTTTCTCCTGACCCAACAAATATATCTACAATTTATAATAAATTAGAATAGGATAATTTGCAATATAAAATCAAAATTATCTATTTTAAAAAATTAAAATAGTCAAAACTACTAAGTTTAAATTTTTCTACAGGGCATTTTAACTTTTGCTACCTACTCTATATATAATGTATTTTTATTAAAATCTTAAACATTTGGTATTTGTATTTATATTAAATTATTGATATAGTTAACACAAGAAACAAGCCTAATCAACATATCAGGCTGGTAAAAATGGTCAAAACACACCATTGCTAATACGACCAAAGTTTTACTATTAGATTCCACTGAAATCAGCAAGGCTTTATCTAACCTTATTGTGCCGTATTTACTAAGCCTACAGATAATGCTCTACTTTTGAAGCTTATTATATATAAAGGAGGTCAGGCAATAATGTCAACGAAATTCACCTATGTAGGTGGTATGTGTATGCTGATCCAGCGCAGCGACGGATACAAGATATTGGTAGATCCATATCTCCGCAAAAACAAGGATACGAACAAAACACCCGAGGATTTTTACGATGTAGATCTAATTTTGGTCACTCATCATGCAGGTGATCATTATGGAGACGTGGTGGAAATCATGGAACACAGTAATGCCAAACTTGTTGCTCCCAGTGATGTAGCCTACTTTGTCAAAAAAGAATGCCAAGTTCCCCTGACCTCTCCTAAAGATGATCCAGAAAATGGTCGGGTATATGCCAGCGCCTATGGAGATACTCGTTGCTTTGGTGTAACAAAAACACATTGCGCCCAAGCAATTCACCTCTCCCGCGGAAAAGTCAACGATGTACCAGTTTATGGTTTACCGGCTAGCTTCGTTATTGAAGTAGAACCCGGCGTGACTTATTTTCATCCTGGTGATACGGCACTACACGAAGGCCTGAACTTGCTGCATGAATTGTATCATCCTAACATTATGGCTATTGGCGTATCAAACATCAAGCCGCATGCATCTCGTGAGATGTCGGCAAGAGAAGCAGCGATAGCATGTTCCTGGATTGGTGCCGATTATATTATTCCAACCCATTACATGCCCGACACTGACGACCTAGACGAATTTCTCCAAAATATTAAGTACATATACCCTCGGGCCCAAGTATTTCCCGGCATCGGAAAATCTTACCTTTTCCACCCAAGCACGGTAGAGGAATTAGAGGGAGCGGAAAATATATGATAAATGGAATAAAAGTAACGTTCTTTGGCGGCATGACTGTACTACTGGAAAACGAAGCAGGCTTTAAAATTCTAGTAGATCCTTATTTCACCAAAAATCCACACCGAGTCCGTCATGCTTATGATTTCTATGATGTGGATCTGATTGCGGTGACGCACAACGCAAATGACCATTATGGAGATACCACTGAGTTACTGATAAACGGGAAGGCATCTTTAGTAGCTGCAAATGATGTTATTTACCGTGCAAAACAGGAATGCAGAAACATGGTCGATAGTAGTCGTCTTTATTCTACGATTTATGGGGACAGCAAGGAATTTGATGGTGTGTCTATTCGCGCTGTGTTGGCCCAGCATATATCTAAAACAGAATTTGGAAATGGTATTCGTAGTTTTGCACCGCCCCTTGGCTTCATCATCCAGTTTGATAACGGAGTAACTTATTACCATGGAGGCGACACAAGCCTCTACGGTGACATGAAACTGCTGCGAGAATTATATCATCCGGATATTGCCTGTCTGAGCATTGATCGATGGAAACCCCGGTTTGGTTGTGTCCTCTCTCCTCGGGAGGCAGCTATGGCAGCTAGTTGGCTAGGAGTTGACGTGGTAATTCCGGGACATTATCCCCCCGGTAGTACCGCACCTGAAGAGTTTAAAGAAATGATGCGGGCTTTTTCTCCTAATGTACAGTTAAAGGGGAAGATGAACAGTCCTTTTCGATATATTCCCTATCAGATTCTAGATGAATAGTATCATCGGCGGAAAGTGAGGAACACTGTAATGACAGAAAATAAAGTTGGATTTCGAATTTTTCAACATGTAAATCGTGCGGACCATGAACTAGTGGAGGCGTTCCGGGGCATTTCGAGTTGTTGTATATCGGACCAGACCTCTAGAATGTACTGTATGAGTCAAGAACTTCACCCATTGACAGATCTGCCTCTATTGGGCACCGCAATTACAGTAAATACCGCCGAGGGTGACAATTTAATGATTCATAAAGCCATTGATATGGCACAGCCTGGCGATGTAATTGTAGTGAATGCGCATGGGTGCAAGACACGCTCCGTCGTAGGAGAAATGATGGTCCGTCATGCAGCTGCCCGAGGAGTAACTGGCTTTATCGTAGATGGTATGACCCGCGATCCAGAAGGGATCCGGCAAGCCGGAATTCCAGTTTTCTCTCTGGGCAGTATTATTCTCGGCAGCCATCGCAACGGTCCAGGTGAAATCAACGTCCCAATCAGTTGCGGCGGTACTGTGGTCATGCCAGGTGATATTGTAATAGGAGACACAGAAGGCATTGTTGTGTTGAGACCTGATGATGCTGCCGATATTGTAAGCGCAGCTCGCAAGAAGCACGAACAAGAGTTGGACAAACGAAAAAAATATAAAAGTGGTGCTGTATCTGCTTCCAACAGGGATTGGATCGATCGTACATTAACTGAAAAAAACGTTCCCGTTTTGTGACAAGAGCCTCGTAACTAACTTCCCCCATCTTTTGGCAAATGATTATCTGCAGTAGGAGGTGACAAGCTAAGATGAAAGCAGATATTTTGATTCATGGTGGCACTGTAATCGACCCAGCGCGTGGAATTCACGAACAAAGGGACGTTGCCATCCGGCACGGAAAGTTCCTGGAAATCCCCATGGGCGAACCAGTAGAGGCCGGACAAATTCTACCTGCCCAAGATCATATTGTGACACCGGGATTGATTGACCTGCATACCCACATCAACTATTTAGGTAGTGCAAATGGATTGCCAGGCGACACGTTCTGCCTGCCTAACGGTGTGACTGCCGTAGCTGATGCAGGAAGCATAGGCGTTTCAAATTATCGCGCACTACTCCACCAAACGGATGCATGGATGGTAAAAACTCGTTTTTTTATCAATGTCAGTGCTGGTGGGCAAATCATGTCCAAACACTTCCCAGAGCCCCTTGACCCTTCTAAATGGGAGGACGAATTATTTCAAAAGGCCTTTGAAGATGGACGCGGAAGGATTCTTGGACTTAAAGTTAGAACCAGTAAAAAGGTAGTTGGTGAATTAGGCCTGAAACCTTTGAAAGCAGCAATCGAGCTGGCGCGGCGCTTTTCAATGCCTTTAGTTGTTCATCCTACAGACCCACCCGTCCCGATGGGGGAACTGGCTGAACTATTAGACCCAGGTAGCATTCTTTGCCATATTTTTCAAGGTGTTGGAATGACCTGCATCGAAAACGGCCATCTATCTGAAGGCCTGTTACAGGCCAGAGAAAGGGGGGTAATCTACGATGTAGCACACGGGCGATTGAACTTTTCTTTCCCAGTGGCCCGTACAGCGTTAAATCTTGGCTTGGAACCAGACACTATTAGTACCGATGCCAGCCAAGCCAACTGGAACAAAACGCCTATGGTGAGTCTTCCAGTTGTCATGGGGAAATTCTTAGTCATGGGGATGTCTTTGGACCGGGTCATTGAAAAGGTCACCTGCAACCCTGCCCGAATACTTGGACAGGCAGGTAAATGGGGAACAATGGCACCTGGTACCTGTGCGGATGCAGCGATTATTAAGATTCAAAATCGGCCAGTTATTTACCAAGATTGTTTTGGTAACGAGCAACCAGGAGAGCAGGTTTTGTCGGTTAGAGCTACTATCCTAGATGGTAAACTTGTGTACCGCGCTGCGGAAATGATGTAATAATGCATATTCGATATAAAAACAAATAAGAAAAGGAGTCACAAGTATGAAAAAATTGTTTTCTCTAATCCTGACCGGTACAATGGTGCTCAGCATGGCTGCTTGCTCTGATAGCAGCTCCAAAACATCTCAATCCTCCGCCTCTGGACAATCTTCCCAGTCATCTTTCTCGGCAAGTCAGCCCAGTGAGTTCACTTATCCGGCCGGTGACATCAACTGGGAATTGGCCGGTAATGCCGGCAGTGGTCCTGATACCCTGATGCGTGCCCTGATTACTGAACTGGAACCTGCAATGGGGAAGACTATCGTGCCAGTTAACAATCTTTGGAATACCGCACTGGAAAATATGTTGGCCGCCGAGCCCGATGGTCTGACAGTTTCCAACATTCCCACCCCTAACGCTTTCAAACGTGATCTGGATCCCGCGAATGAGGACGATCCCTCTTGGCGTGATCTGGCCTTAGTGTGTAACATTGTGACTTATCCAAACCTGATTGGTGTGCGCCCTGATGATGAGCGTTTTGCAGATGTTAATGACCTGAACGACTTTATTGACTGGTGCAAATCCAATCCTGATGAGAGCTTACTGGTGGCAGTGAAATCCAATAAGGGGGCCGATGACATCGCGCTATATAAGCTACAGAATGAGACCGGATTGACCAATGAGCAGTTGATTCACCTGAATGCTTCCTCTGCTTCGGAGAACATGGCTTCTTTTCTGGGTGGTCATGTGGATGTGCTGATGAGCAATACCCCGGAGGCCCTCTCTGTTTACAACGACGGTAATCTAAAGATCTTGGCCGTGTTTGACGAAGAGCGCAGCGAATTCTTCCCCGATGCACCTACCGCTAAAGAGCAGGGTATCGATGTGGTAAATGGCGTAAGTTTGGGGGTTGTTATGAACCCTGAATGTGATAAAGAGATTATCAACGCCCTGGCTGATTATATTGTTAATGCCACAGAGGATCCTGAATTCCAAAAAACTTTGAAGAGTCTCGGTTTTACTTTGAATGTTAAGCCCACGGATGAGTACACCAAGATGATGGTGGAAGAAGAGGCGCAACTCAAGGAGATCGCCCCCTTGCTCGGCTGGGCATAATGAATCGAACTTCTTAAAAAGAAGCTTGTTATTAACGCCGACCGAGGCGGATACGCCTAAATGGAGATCCGTCTCGGTCAAATCTTTATAAAGAAGGGAGTACGTGGCGGTACATTAACATACATTCCGTACCGCACTCAGGATCATATGAAGAAACATGTCCACGAGGACCTGCTAACAAGCGTATTTTTCATTTTGGTAGGTCTGCTATTCTTCTTAAGCAGCAGAGATCTTGCCCCAGAAACCACCTACTTCCCCTTGATGTGCGCGGGAGGCATGATAATCTTGTGTATCCCTGTCCTGATCCGCGGGATAAAAGAGACTATCTCCATGAACAAGAAAAGTGAAACAAATACCACTTTCCAAATTTCCTGGCGAGAATTGAAGGGCCCCATTCTTACTTTCCTAATGATTATTATATATGCTCTTTGTATCTCGTTCATCGGTTTTTTTGTTTCAACCTTTATATTCATGATGGTGTTCATGTATTTTCAAAATTTCAGAAAGCTAATACCTATGTTGGTCATTACTGTTGGATTTGAAATTCTGGCCTGGTTTGTGTTCGTTTTTGAACTCCATCTACGTCTACCTGCTGGGCTTCTATTTTAGTGGGGTGATACACAATGTTCAATACGTATTCCTACATTCTAGACTCTATTCCAGCTTTTCTTAATGCTCTATTTTCTGTGGAAATGGTGATTGCTCTGTTGGTTGGCATTGTAGGCGGCCTGATTATTGGAGCGTTGCCCGGCTTGAATCCTGCAGCGGGCATCGCGCTTTTGATGCCAATCACATATAGTATGTCTCCGATTCCAGCTCTAACTATGCTCATGGGCATATACACGGCTGGTATTATGGGTGGCAGTTATACTGCCATTCTCCTGCATACCCCTGGTACTACCTCTGCGGTGGCCACTCTAACTGATGGCTATGTTTTAACACAAAAAGGGCTACCACTTAAGGCGCTAAGTACCAGCACCTATGCTTCTACTATCGGTGGTATTATCTCTGCTATTGCCTTGTTGTTGATTTCTCCTATACTAGCTGAGGTTTCCCTCACTTTCGACTCCGCAGAATACTTTCTCCTTGGGTTATTTGGAATCAGCTTAATCGCTAGCCTTGCTTCCGATTCTTTACTAAAAGGCTGTATCGCCGGCCTTTTCGGTTTGTGCATGAGTTGCGTGGGGCAATTTCCACTGGAATCCGCTTATCGCTACACCTTTGGCGTTAAGCATCTGCGCACTGGGCTGAACGCTACCATCGTATTGCTGGGGCTATTTTCTATCTCACAAGTTTTTGTTCTTGTTCGTGATGCATTGAATGCCCAAAAATCTGGAAAAAATCAAGAAAAAAAGCAGGATATGATTAACTTGAAAGGGGAAGATTTAACTCTAAAAGAAAAGATCAGTTTGATTCCTACGATTCTTTATACCTCTATTGTTGGTTTATTTGTTGGCATCCTTCCCGGTGCTGGTGCCAGTATCGGCGCATTTATGGGCTATAATGAGGCCAAGCGGATTTCCAAACACAAAGAAGAATTTGGGAAAGGTTGTATTGAAGGCATTGCTGGCCCGGAGGCCGCTAATAATGCTGTGACCGGGGGCAGTATGATCCCATTGATGACCTTGGGTATTCCGGGTAGTCCAGTAGCAGCCATCCTTTTAGGCGCATTGATGATCCATGGCCTGCAGCCTGGGTATAAGTTGTTTACTGAGGAAGCAGATATTACCTATCCCATCATTTTTGGTTTTTTGCTTGCTAACATTGGCATGTTCTTTATCGGCAAAGTGTTTATCCGCCTTCTTCGTCATATTGTAGATATTCCACCTGCCGTACTTAACACTATGATTGTAGTGCTGGTGGCAATAGGTGGCTATTCTATTTCCAACTCTATCAACGATCTTATCATCGCTGCAATCTTCGGCCTGGTGGGCTACTTCTGTCGAGTTTCCAAATTCAACAGTTCCGCGCTAACCCTAGGGCTTGTATTAGGAACTATTACAGAAAAGGGATTGCGTCGTTCCATTACTATGGCCAGAGGAGATGTTTTAGGTTACTACCTCGGTCGTCCCGTCTGTATTATCCTGGCGGTTCTTATCGTGGTATGTTTGCTCGGCCCTGTCCTAAAAAAAGCAATTCAGAATCATTCCAAATAAGTAGAAAAGAGTGTATATAATGCCTGTCTATGCCTATGTCGGTACATATACGACAGAAAATTACAAGAATAATCGTAATGCTCACGGGAAAGGAATTTACGTCTTTCGCATCGAAGAAAATGGCACCTGGATTCAAGTGCAGATTGCCGAAGGATTGAACCCCGCTGTTTTGGCCTTCGGACGAAACATGGATTATCTTTACTGTGTCAACACAAACAGCGGAAACTGCTCTGCCTATCAGAGAGATAAACAAACTGGTCTTCTAACCTACCTAAACAGTGAAAAAACACCGGGCGAAAACGTAATGGTTATGTCGGTTAGTCCTAGTGGAGACTGCTTAATCAGCGCCGATAAAAGTGGCCTGGTAGCCTGTTTACCCATTGGAGAAGATGGAAAACTGAAAAAAGAGTTCGGTGGTTTTACATTACCCGGCCAAAAAGGACCTCTGAATGAAAAAATTCAACCTCATTCCCGCCCACATCATGTACCATTTAGTCCAGATGGCCGATACATCCTGATTGCGGACAAAGGCCTGGATTTGGTTCACAGCTACCGTATCAACTTTGAAACCAAGCACTTTGAAGAAATTCAACATCTTCCATTTCGCCCTGCGTCATGCCCACGACACATTTCTTTTCACCCAAACGGGCATTTTGCTTATGTGAATACCGAGTATACCAGTACAGTGGTTGCCTGTCATTATAATCCGGAAAATGGTACACTCGCTCCCTTTCAAATTGTCCCTTCCATTCCTGACGACTACGTGGAAATCAAAAATACTTCTTCGGAAATCATGGTTGGTAACCGAGGAAAAAATTTATATGTTTCCAATCGCGGAATGAATAGTATCGGCGTATTCTCTGTCAACCAAGAGGATGGTCGACTCTCGCCGATACAGTGGGCATCCACTAAAGGTGTTAAGCCTCGCTTTTTTACCATTGAGCCTGGCGAAAAATATCTGTATGCATGTAACCAGATGTCGGATACAATCGTAGAGTTTGAGATTGATCTGTTAACCGGATGTCTGACACAAACAGGGAACGTGATTGAAACTCCGGTTCCTGTGTGGATTCTTTTTTCCGGAAGCGTACCCTGCCACAAGCAAAGCACATTAGGCTAATAAGGAAGGAAATCATGATGGAGATACAAGATATTCGTGCCCGTGCCCGCAGAGCCGAAACTAGCTTCGGCTTAGTAGTTGGAATGAGCGACCCATATATAATCGATATGGCTTATTGTGCGGGTTATCATTTTATTCGTATTGATTGTGAGCATGTACTATATGATTATAATACTCTCCAGACTTTTTTCAACGCAGCACGACATCTAGGATTACCTGCTCAGATCAGAGTACCAGACCTGCACAATATTTCTGCAATTTTGGCTTTAGAACCAGCAGCCATTGTTTTGCCTGATGTAAACAGCTGCAAGATGGCTTTGGCTGCGATTGATGCAGTAAAATTCCCTCCATTTGGGAAACGAGGAATGAATGGAGGTACTCGAAATGTGCGCTTTGGACCTTATTCCAGAGAAGAATACATGCGAATAGGAAATGATCGTCTCAATTTAGTAGTTCAAATCGAAAGTCGAGAAGGGTTGGAACATATCGACGAAATTCTCTCTCTGGACGGAATCGATATGGTGGCCTCTGGAAAAGCTGATTTGTCTCAGGCACTTAGCGTACCCGGTCAAAAGGACCACCCTGATGTAATCGCAGCAGAAAACTACATTGTCGAAAAGGCAAAACAGCACGGAAAGATTCTTACGTTATCTGTCTCAGACCCTAAAAGGCTTCAAGAGCTAAAAGAAAAAGGCGTCCACTGCTTTTCCATTGGGCGGGATGAAGATTTGTGTTTGAAGGCAATCAAAAATCAGCTAAATAAGATGAGTAAGGCTGAAAAAGAACTAACTGAGTAAAATACAGATGTAACAACCGTTAACCCGTCAAAATAATATCTTTGAGACAATGCAAGATGGATTAATATTTTTGGTGATTTTCAACCCAAACTTTATTTCGACCTCACTGGGAAGATTTGACATACAAGTAAGCACTAATAAAAAATATTTTAAAACAAATTAATTTAAAATCTGACGTACATACTGAAAGCAATTGTAAAACAGATTATGCAGTCTCTTGTGGGAAATCATCGTATCTACTGATTTAAGTAGCACGGGCCACTGCCTGAAAAACCTGATAGAGAAATACGTGGAGGTTATGCCATAGGCCAAAGAGCATAGAGCAGTGACAGGTACAGAGGCTGGATTCATTGCAGCGAAAGCGATTTTGCCGGGGGTTCAGAATTGCTACCCCCTGCCCAAATGAATGACCCTACCCAATCTGAACGATTTGTTGTCATTGTTCGGATTAGGTAGGGTCAATTTTTACCTAGAATCCTTGTTGTATCAAAGGGTTCAGGCTTCTTATGTATATTGAGAACCTCTGTCACTATGAAAAATAAGCTTGGCTTCTGGACTGCGTCGTTCCCAAGACATAATTGAACACCTTATGAATCAAAGCAAAGCATACTGTATAAAGTCAGAAAGCGATGAAACTTTTATATAGCTATGATTTGATGAATGGAGACACATCGAAGCAAAGCGGGAGTCTGCAGAATATTTCCATAACAAGTTTTCTGGCACAAAATGAGGCAGTACACAAGGGTGGGGCAGGAAAAAACGCAGGCGTTTTGCCTGCGTTTTTCAAACAGATGAGAATCAGATAAAGTTTGCGGCATCATGCCAGAGAGAGGGTGGAGCCGCGCACCTCATCCATTGTAGGGATAGAGGGAGCGGCACCTGGACGGGAGACAGCAATGGCGGCGGCACGGGAGGCGAGGTTCAGACAGGACGGCGCATCCATACCGGCAGCTAAACAGGCTACAAAGTACCCCGTGAAGGTATCTCCGGCAGCTGTGGTGTCTACAGCCTTGGTGCGGTAAACGCCTTGGGTGATTCGCTGTGTGCCGTCATCATATATGCATCCACGGCTCCCTAGCGTGAGCAGCAGCTGGCAGGAGGGCCAGCGGCTGCGCAGTATATCCAGAATCTGCCCCTCCTCGCTGGTGCCGGCTAGGGCGGCCCCCTCAATTTCGTTGAAAACCAGAAGCGAGACAAGATGCAGGGGGAGGGTGGAGATATGTTCGTCAATGGGGGAGGGGTTGAATACGATGGACAGGCCCTTTTTGGCGCCCTGTTCCATGATGTAATCCAGGCAGTTGATTTCGTTTTGCACAATCAGGTAGTCACCGGGACCAAAGCCTTCCAGCGCCAGGTCCACCTCCTGGTGTGTGATCTTCTGATTGCTGCCGCCATATAGCAGGATACAATTTTGTCCCTGGGAATCCACCTGGATAATAGTGTGGCCGCTGGGGCCGCTGCTGAGTGAGATGAGGGAGGTGTCGACACCGCTGGAAGCTAGTGTGTCGGCCAAAAGCTGTCCATCCGGCCCAATTTTTCCAGCGTGACAGACGGTGGCCCCTGCCCGGGCAGAGGCGATTGACTGGTTAAGTCCTTTCCCGCCGCAGTTGACATCCCGGCTGCAGGAGGCGAGGGTCTCTCCTGGAGCAACGAAGTGGGGGACATGATAGACATAATCCAGATTTAGGGAGCCGTAACTGAGGATACGAGACATAAGCGACCATCCTTTCAGAATTCAAAGGTACAGATCGACCAGACAACATCCGGCCATTCAGTTGGAGGCCAACTGAATGGCGGGAAATAGGTGGGCGCACTGGGTCAGTGTGTTGCAGGCCCTGGCCAGTAGGTCGGAGTATTGATCTACTACTTCGGGTGTGATAGA
>OGHO01002169.1_pt1 | contig 16057 bp, 8 predicted proteins | sample 1571421 | NCBI WGS metagenome assembly OGHO01 (sample SAMEA2581937, study PRJEB24529) | metagenome | biome: Human gut stool | place: China | collected 2011
GATGGCTGTACCGCTGCCGGCGCGGGTCGGACGGTTGCCGTTGCGGAAAATGCGGGCGACCGTAACTGCGTCGCCGGCCGACAGATCGGCGGCGTCTGCGACGAATTCCGCCGCCGGTGCGGGAGAAGGCGGCGTCGGAACGGTGTCGGACAGTTCGGTTTGCTGGCAGGCGCCGATCGTTACGATAATGGTCACCAAAAATACACCGAAAAGAGTTTTTGATATCTTCATAAGCGCGTGTTATTAAATTATTACAAAACAGATGCTCAATTATAATAAAAATAACGGATATTACCAAATATATTTACAAAAAAAATGCGACCCGCATTATGGGCCGCACTTTTTTCGCGCGAAATGCAATGCGGGAAAAATCTATTTCCCGTGTGCCTCTTTCAGAATATCTCCGAACTCTTTGAGCGAGAGTGCCGTGATGTCGGGCTGCGGGTCGGACGCAGCGGCGATCTCCTCGGTCGTCTCGCCCGAAAGCACCAATACGCCCATTGCACCGGCGTTGCGGGCCATCGCTACGTCGGTGTAGATGCGGTCGCCCACCATGGCGATCTGGTCGGCCGCGAGTCCGAAACGTTCCTTAATGCCGGTGAGCATATTGGGGTCGGGCTTGCCCAGCACGATGTCGGGCGTGCGCCCCGTAGCGTGTTCAAGGCATTTGCAGATCGAACCGCAGTCCACCAGCACGACGGGCTGGTCGGTGGGGCATACGCGGTCGGGGTTCGTGGCGATGTAGGGGATGCCCTGCGACACCCACCATGCGGCGCGGCACAGACGCGGGTAGACGAGCGTCATGTCGAAGGCTGCGACCACCACGTCGGGAACGTCCTCGGCGCTGTCGGTCGTCGACTCGAAGCCTGCGGCCTCGAACTCCGAGATCATGCTCGGCGTGCCCAGCAGAAAAAGACGCTTGGCCGTCGGGTAGTGCGATTTGATGTAGTCGATGGTGGCCAGCGCCGTGGTGTACATCTCTTCACGTGTAGCCTCGATACCCAGTGTTTCGAGTTTGTGCAGATAGTCGGCGATGCTCTTCGAGGGGTTGTTCGTCAGGAACGAATAGCCGATGCCCATCTGTGTCAGGTCGGCCAGAAATCGTTTGGTCCAAGGAAAGAGGGACATACCCATATAAATGGTGCCGTCCATGTCGAGCGCCACGTGTTTGATCTTGCGGGCGCGTTCCATCAGCTCTTCGTGTGAAAAGGGCGAGCGGTAGGATTCGATTGTTGCCATGAATGTAGTTTAGTGTTGTTGCGTAAATTTGTGAAGTCCGGCCGCATACAGCGGACCGGACTTCGCAAAGATAGTGCAAGCCGAGCGCAAAAGCAAACTTGTTTGCGGATTTGCCGAGGCGCCGCCTATCTAAGCGGATGCTTGTCCTCCGCAAAGTGTGCAAGCCGAGCGCAAAAGCAAACGGAGTTTGCGATTTTGCCGAGGCGGAGACTATCTTCGCGGAGGTTGTCCTCCGCAAAGATAGTCATTTTTAGCGAGTAACCCGATTCCGAAAGGTTACTGACGAGGATAGTTCGCTACGCTCGGATAGTCGACTTGTGAATTTGTCGTAAACTTATCCTGCTTGTAGACATTTCCGAATTTGTCGGTCGCCCGGATCTCTACGGCCGCCGTTTCATTTTTGAGCGTGTAGTAGTAGAGATGGTCGAAGTCTACGCGTGCGTGGGATGAGCTGGCTCCTAAAATACCTACGTGATAACCGATCGCCCATACGTCGCCGCCCTTATAACGGGTCATCTCCCCCGTTTTCGTGCCGTTTTCATAGACTTCGATTTTCCAGTTCGTGGTGTCTGAATTCCAAATGTTGGCTGCGATCTGGTTCGAAGCGTGGTAGGTGAACTGCTGGAGGCTATTGTAAGCGAAACGCTCGTCGCCGCGGTACATACGGACTTGGAACTGCTCGTCCAGACAGGTCGATTTGTAGTACCAGTTGGCGATGCCGGCTCCGTCGATCTCATAGACGCCGTATCCGTTGGGAGTACCGTCGACATTGATGGTCGATTTCCACCAAGCGCCGCAAGCTGCACCGTGGATATGCTCGTAGACATTCCGACTTGTATCGATGTAGTTCTGAGCATAGTGTGTGTGGCCGGCCATAATGTGCCCTTCGGCAAACCCCTTGAGCAGGTCGCGGACGGCGCCCATATTTCTTGCCGTGCCGTTGCGCAGGGGAATATGGACGCAGAGAATCACCATCTTCTCCTTGCCGACCGATTTCAGATCCTGACGCAGCCACTCGACCTGAGCGTCGGTGAATCCGCCGTCGTATACCGAAGGATTGGTGCACAGAATATCGTCCATGCCGATGATATGCACATTTCCGCGGTCGAACGAGTAGTTGACCGGACCGAATTTGGTTTCGAAGTCGCGTTGTGCCGCCAGATCGATCGTGCTGCTGCCGTCGCTGATTTTCGGCGAGGAGCAGTTGTCGTGATTACCCATGACTTGGAATACCTTGATACCGGTGTTCCCCTGCTGCATGGCGGTTGCGATCTGTCCCATCATCGTCGGCGTGACGTATTTGCTGTCGGTGTTGAAGACGACGTCGCCCAGCGTGATGCCATAGACCGGCGTATCCATCTCGGCGGCGTGCTTCTTGATATCGGGCACCGTCTCCTGTTTGAAGCGGGCTATGTCGGCATCCGTCTGAACCTGAGGGTCAGCGATGCAGAAGAGTTTGAATTTCGTTTCGACGGCTTGTTTGGCTCCGAGTGTGAAGTCGTACCGTTTCTGCGATTTGGAGAGGCGCTGCCAGAAACAGGGAAGGCCGTTGACCACCGGAACTTCCCGGTCGGCGGGAATGCGATAGTAAACATGGAATGCGTCTTTGTTACGGGCCATTTGATAGACTCCGTTGTCATCGCTCTCGACACACTGGAAACCGTCGCTTACGACCACGCCGGTTACGGGTGCGCCCGAAGCGTCGAGAATCATGCCGTAGAGATCGCTCCCGGGTTTGAGGGGCGTTTTAATCTCCGGCGCGGTCGGGGTGGGTTGCGTATCGTCCTTATCGCTCGAGCATCCGATGAAAACGAATGTTCCTGCAAGCACGAAAAGCAAAGAATAGATGTACCGTTTCATTTGAAGTGATTTAAAGTTAGTATAGACCTCCAAACGAGGGCTCCTTCAAAGGAGCCCTCGATAGAAGTCGGTGAAATAAATTGTTATTCAATCCATTGGATGTTCTGCGCCAGATTCTCGTTGTTGTCGATCGCTACCTTGGGGATAGGATGGACGTAACGCTGATCGTTGAAATGGCGTTCGAGATTGATCGTCAGACGACCGTAGGTGTTGTGTTCCAATCCGCGGGCCGACGAGAGCATGATGTACTTGACGCCCGCTTCACTGCCGGCCTTGCCGTCTACGACGCATACGTCGTTGATGCCGTCGTTGTTGAGGTCGTACGCCTTGTCGAGAGCACCGATGTAGATACCGTACCACTGCTTGTTGAGCAGGTGGCCCAGATGCCAGCGCATCAGGTCGTCGTAACGACGGCCTTCGAGCAGCAGCTCGATTGCGCGTTCGCGGCGGATCTCCAGAATATCCTTATCGCCGATTTTGGCATTGCCGTCTTCTGCGGTGTAGTAATAGTCCTGAAGATAGGTGTCGATTTGCGAGGGACGATTACCGTTGACGCCGGAGCGTTCGCGCAGCGGTTTGATGGTTTTGTTCCAGATCGCATCGTCGAATTCTCCCAGTTCGGCCTTCGCTTCGGCGTAGTTCAGCAGGATTTCGGCGTAACGGAGAATCGGCAGCGAGTTGGTGCAGATGCCGGATGCTTCGAAGGAGTCGTCGTCGATATTGAACTTGATTACCTGATAACCCGAATAGCTGACCGAGAAATCGGGGGCGTAAAGTTTGGATGTACCGCCTACCAGCTTCCGATAGTCGGGAGAGATGACGGATTGTGCCAAACGGCAGTCGCGGTTTGCAAAGATCTCGTTGTAGGTCTTGGTCTTGAATTCCGAATCGGCGGTGAAGCGGCTGCCGTCTCTGTTCAGATAGGTGTAGACGAAATCGGCGTCGAGCGACCACCCCTGACCCATCGAGCCGGAGGTGTAATACCACGTGATGTTGTGCATGATATTCTTCTCCTTGCTGTACTCACGGGCCCAGATAACCTCCTGCTTCTTCACTTCGTCCGAAGTGAACAGCGAGCGGTACTGCGACTCGACGGCGGCCGGAGAGTTGACGAGCGAATACACGCCGCCTTCCATCAGCTTTTCGCAGGCGTCGACGGCTTCACGCAGCCATTTGTCGTTTTTGTTGTACTCGGGGTTCCAAGCCTTGCCCGTGGAGGGGTCTACCTTATGGTACTTGCGGTAGGTTCCTTCGAACAGACAGATGCGCGACTTGATTCCCAGCGCGATCCATTTGTTGATCTTGGTATTGTCGACCCACTCTTTCGAAGCGAAGCAGTGGTCGCAGGCAAAGTTCAGATCTTCCAGAATCTTGTCCATGACGTACTCGCGGCTGTCGCGCGGCTTGTAGAGCGCTTCGAGGTCGGTCGACTTGATGACATAGTCGTACCAAGGCACGCCGCCGAATGTTTTGATCAGTTCGAAATAGTTCCAAGCTCTCCAGAAGCGGGCCATACCCTCGTAGTGTGCGAAGGCCTCTTCGCTTACCCCCTTCGCCTCGTGCATACGCTCGAGGAACGTGTTGATGTAGTAGTTGAAGTTCCATGTACTGGACGTCCATCCTCCCTGCAACGAGGGGTTCCAAGTCGGTTGGAAGAGGTAGGAAGAGGTATTGATGACCTGTACGATGTCGCTGTTGCCGTCGCCGAAGGTCAGGTCGGTTGCGGAGGGAAGGTAGTAGTGGATGAATCCGTTCGTATATTTTTCCAACGAAGCCTCGTCTTTGAAATATACGTCGGTACCGATTTTTTCAATCGGCTGTCTGTCGAGGAAATCTTCGCATGAAGTCAAGGTCAGACAGGCTAAAATCGCCGTATATACTATTTTTTTCATAAGTCGTATCAATTTAGAAGGTAATGCTCAAACCGATGCTGTAAGAGCGCATAACGGGATAACCGTCGCCGTCGCCCGAACCGTCGGCGCCTCGGGTATCGGAGAAGTCGGAGTCGCCGGCATAGATATTCTCAGGGTCGAAGTTCTTGGCGTATTTCTTCAGCGGGGTGATCGTGAAGAGGTTCTCGCCGGAGAGATAGATGCGCAGATTCTGAATGCCGGCCTTGCTCAACAGCTTCTTGGGGAAGGTGTAGTCGATGGTCAGGTTCTTCAGACGGACGTAACGGGCCTTCTGGAGATAACGGGTATTCGGCTGAGAAAGAACACCTTTGGCGGATGAGGCGGTATAGCCGATCAAGCGGGGCCAATAGGCATCGGTGTTGCCGTTTTCATCGGTGTAGCGATCGTTGTGCCAAGGCAGAGCGACGCTGTACGGGCGGCCGTACTGTCCCCAGAAATAACCCGACTCTTTGGCGGGATACCAGTCGCGCTGGCCTACGCCCTGCCAGACCATCGACAGACCGATGCCGTTCCAGCGGGCGCCGGCGGTCATGCTGTAACAGTAGCGGGGCGACGTGTTGCCGATCACGCGCAGGTCGCCGTGGTCTTCCAACCGGTTGGAACCGTTGTCGATACGGCCGCTCTCGTCGAGATCCTCGAATTTCGGGTCGCCCTTCTGCCATACGATCTTGTCGTGCGTGAACTGCGAATAGTCGATTGCCTGTGCCTCTTCATTGCTTTGGAACAGCCCGTTGCAGGTATATCCCCACAATTCGCCCAGCGTCATACCTTCGTAGTAGGTCGAAGTGGAAAAATTGGTCGGCAGCGTATTGGTCGTAGCGGTGTATTTGGTAATCTTGCTCTTGCTGTCCCAGATGGCGAATTTCAGGTTGTAGCTGAAATCTTTTCCGCCCACTTTGAGATTGTCGCGCCACGAAATGCTGGCCTCCCAACCGTCGGTACGCATATCCGCGTAGTTGCCTTTGGGGGCCGTGTTGCCGAATACGGCGGGAAGTTCGCGTCCGGTGACGTACATATCGGTCGTATTCTTGCGATAGATGTCGCCCACGATCGACAGGCGGCCGTTGAGCATCTCCCAGTCGATACCGACATCGTAGGTCGTTGCCTTCTCCCATGTCAGACCGTCGGGATACAAAGTCGGTTTGTTTGCGTAGATCAATGGGTTTCCACCGGATAAAATACTGCTCTTGGCAATGCCGATCGTACTGAGGTATTGGTACGGAGATACCAAACCGTTACCCGATGTACCGAACGACGCGCGGATCTTCAGGTTGTCCAGCCAGCCTTTGGCACCCTCCATGAACTTCTCTTCCGAGATACGCCAGCCCACCGAAGCCGAAGGGAAGAAACCCCAACGCTGATTCGACGGGAAGCGCGAGTTGCCGTCGTAACGGCCGCTGACCTCCGCCAGATACCTTCCTTTGTATCCGTAGTTCAGGCGGAAGAAAGTTCCAACGACGCTGTATGCGTTCGAACCGTTGCCTTTGGCCGTCGGAAGCTCACCGTCGGTGAGGCTCAGATTCGGATGGTCGGGATCGATCACACCAGTATTTTTCGCCAATGAAGTCATGTAGGTCATATCCTCGATATTCCAACCGCCCATGACTTTCAGCCAATGGTTTTCGCCCAGTTTCGGCGTCCATGTCAGGACGGCGTTGCCGGCAACGCGTTCGCGGTTGTAGTAGCGCTCTTCGTACCATGACGTTGCGGGACGTTCGCTGGAGATTTCGGGGCCGAGGAAATAGGTATAGGGAATGGCCATCATGTTCCGCTGGGTGTGGTTGCGATAGTAGCTGACGTCGACCTCGCCGACCAGCACGTCCTTGATAAAGTCAAGGGTGAACTTGGTCTTGTTGGTCAGGTCGAACTTATCGTCCTCGCGCCATGTATGGCCCTCGACGAAGCCGGCCCAGCCCATGTAAACGGCTGCATCGGTCCACGTTCCGTCGGGATTCTTCTCGAGCGTCATCGGATATCCTTGGTGGTTCATCATACGCACGGGGGTGATGGTGAACGACTGTCCGCCGGTGGTGATGGTCGGCTGGTGCGAGAAACGGCTCATGAACGAAGTGCTGTTCTCGGCCGAAAGCCATTTGTTGATCTTCACCGTACCCTTGGCGAAGACATTGTACTGGTTGTAACGCTCGTCGCCGGCGTTGTAGATACCGTCCTGATGGAAGAAGCGGCCCGAAACATAATACGACGCCTTGTCGCTGCCGCCCGTGATCGAGAGATTGTGCTGGTGTCCGGTCGTATAATCCTTGTAGAAGATGTCGTACCAGTTGGTGTTGCCGAAATACTCGTAACGGCCGTCGGAGGGATTTACGCGCCATTTCTCATAGGAGGGATCGGCGTTGCGGCGATTCAGTTCTTCGTACCACGTGCGGTTGAACCTGAAGACGTTGTTGATGTTCGCGGGATCGGTAGCGCGGCCGTTGATGTACGACTCGAGGAACGAGTTCGTCCAATCCAGACCGTTGTCCACGATTTCGGGGGTCACCGAACGCTGGTAGAAGTTGTAGGAGCCGTTGTAGGTGATCTTCATCTGCCCCTTTTCCGGCTTTTTGGTGGTGATCAGGATCACGCCGAAGGGACCGCGCGAGCCGTAGACGGCCGTCGAGGAGGCGTCTTTCAGAACGGTGTAGCTCTCGATATCTTCCGAGTTGACCGTCGAAATGTCGGCTTCGACACCGTCGACCAGCACGAGAGCTGCACCGCCCGATCCGATTGAGTTTTCCACGCCGCGGATACGGATCGATGCGCCGCGGGTCGGCTTACCGTCGGAGAAAGTCACCGTCAGGCCCGGGATCGAACCTTGCAGCGAACGGGCGGCATTCTGGTAGGAGCCGATACGGTTCTCGATATCCTTGCTGGTGATCTGCTCTACGGCGCCGACGATGTCGCGTTTCTTCTGGACACCGTAACCCACTACCACGACCTCTTCGAGACTGGTATTGTCTTCCTGAAGCGTGATGTCGATTTGTGTGCGACCGTTGATTGGTACGAGTTGATTTTTGTAGCCGATGTAGCTGAAGTTGAGCGACTCCTTTGCGGAGGCTTTGATGGTGTAGCGCCCATCGATGTCGGTAGAAGTACCGCGAGCTGTATTGGGAATTGTGACTGCTACGCCGATAACGGGGCTGCCGCTATTGTCTTTAACGACACCCGTGACATTTCCCCCCCCCTGTGCGAAAGCGGTGGAAGTCAGAGCTGTTAAAACAAGCGCAATCATAAAGAATCCCATGCGCCGGCAATAGTTCGCGAGCGTGCGGATCCCTCTCTGAGTAGAACTTTGTTTCATTATTAAAACAGTTTAAGTTAGAATTCGGTTCATATTCGGAGAAATTAATATTTTTTAATAATAAGATCTTCGATTTTGCAAGCAGATCCGATCTAAAACTGTTCCGGGAGGTTGTAAAATGAGGTTGGTTAGTTTCTGTTCTTTTGTTTTGAGATGGGTTTTAGGTTGGGTTTTGTATATGTTTTAGTATGTAAAATATGTTTTACAGATACAAATATATGTTTATTTTTTATTTATCACAATATTTTGAGAAAAAATCGTATAAAAAGGAAATGATTATGGGATATAAAAGTAAAATTCGAGTGCCGGATAGGAAACTTGATGCTGAAACCATATAAATAGAGCGAAATACAGCGGCATCAGGTAGTCTTGTCGCCGGATTTCCTCATCGGGAATTTTGTTTATAATATTTTAATAGTATAAGAACGTATTAATTTTAAATTTTATCGATAAAAATTTGGCGGGAAAGAAAATTTTGGTAATTTTGTTTCTGCAAGCTGATCTGCGTTATTCTTTTCTCGGAGGCAGGAGGCGCCGTAGGGTGCATCCTGAAGACTATTTTTTAATAGTATTTACTCTAATACCAACTAATTTTATGAAAATAACGAAATTGATGGCGGCAGCCGCACTGCTCCTGTCATTTGGCGTTGCCGGTTGTACGGACGATATTACCGACGAGGTAGGCCAATTGACGCGTAACACCGATGAGGTGAGTGTGGCTTATAATAAAGATGCGACGACCCGCTTCTCGATCCGTGTCCCGGGGGCATGGTCGGCGTCGGTTGCATGTAAGAATGCCAGCGGCGCAAGTACGTCGGCATGGTTGAAACTCGATCCCGCAGAGGGTGTCGGTAACGGTAAGGATTACCAATGGATAAATGTCATCGCCGACCGCAATAAGGAAGGCGAACGGGAAGCTGTAATTACGATCTCGGGTGCTACGCGAAGCGAGGCGGTCGAGATCAAAGTGACGCAGGATGCCGGTATTTTCGAGATCGGCGAGCCTTCTATCTCCGGTTCATTGAACGAGGGCGTGGAATCGTCGGCTTCGTTGGTGATCGATTACAAGAAAGCGCTCGGCAGCGAGAAGGTAATTCTTGAAGCCGCCTTCGAAGGCGACAATTTCGGTTTGTCCATCGGCAAAGAGGAGTTCGAGGTTGAAACCGAAGGCGAAGGCTCTTGGAAACTGCCTATCTCCGGTACGCCGGATCATATGGGCGAGGCCACGATCAAACTGAAAATAACTGTCGACGGAGTACTGACCGAGAAAACGCTCACCTACTCGATCAATCCCGAGACGCTGGTTTACAAATTCAGCTTCGACAAATTTATCTGGGGTGGCGATATTATCAATAACAAACCGGGTATAACTCCGAATCCCGACGGTTCAGGTGCATCGAAGGATTGTGTGGGAACCGAGCCTGCAGAGTATAGCTGTTCTCGTGGTACCGACGGTACGGGCGACTGCTTCGCTACGATGGGTGCCGAATTCCGCAAGAACCGCGACATTTCCGATTGGAGCGGATCGAAGGTGTACGAACATCCGGGTTATGTGAAGATCAGTACCGGTTCTGCCGGCGGTTGGATCATGACGCCTCCCCTGAGCGGTATCGGGGGGACGATGGATCTCGACGTGACGTTCAAGATCGCCTATATGGATGCGACGGGTGCCAAACACGATAATATTGTCTTTGCGGTCGAAGGGGCCGGCAGGGTTGACGGGAATCCCGTGATGATGATGCCGTCTGCCGGTTCGGCGGCGGAGGTAGCGACCAACGGTTGGACGACGGTTACGATGAAGGTGTTGGGCGCTACGAGCGCTACTCGCCTCAAGTGGTCGGCAGTCGATCTGACCAGCAAGATTTCGCGCTTCATGCTGGACGACATCGTTGTCGAAGGCGCCAAGAAACTGACCGAGCCGCTGAGTCCGGTGGAGGTCGGATCGATTACCTACACAGCCACGAAGAACTCGCTGAAGTTCTCTTGGGAGGCCGTTAAGGACGCTTCGGCTTATGAACTTACGCTGTCGAAGGTGACGACACCCGATTTCAAGCAGACGATCGAAACGGCGGAGACCTCCTACACGTTCGAGAAGCTGGAGTCGGATTATTATACGTTGGCGATCCGCTCCGTCTATTCGATCGATGCAGCATTCAACTCCGAACCCGTCAGCGTATCGGCCGCTACCTTGGGCGTGCCCACCGAACCGATCGACGCTCCCGTGATTTCGTCCGTCGCAAGAAAGGCGAAGGCCGTTACCGTGAAGTGGGCCGAGGTCGCCAGTGCAACGAGTTATGCCGTAACGTTTACGGATGCTACGGATCAGGTCATCTCTTCGACAGAGACGGAAGCGCTGAGTGCCGAACTGACCGGCTTAACGCCGGAGACCGCCTATTCGGTCAGTGTCACGGCGCTGTTCGCTCCGAATGCGGAGATGAACTCTCCGGCAACGACGCAGGACTTCACGACGCTGCCCGCGCAGCTTGCCACGCCGGTCGTTACGCTTTACAAGCAGCCGTCGTATGCCAAGGCGATCGTAACATGGGATCCGAGTTGGAAGAACGAAGAGCAGGAGGATGGATATATCTACGATGTCATCCTCTATGAAGGATCGAATGCGATTCGAGAGTATCTCGAATTCCCATTCGGCGCATCGCCTGCGAACTTCTTGAAGTATGCGAAGAATGGAATGCGTTTCGCCTTCGCAGGTCTGAAGCCTTCGACGACCTATACGGTGAAGGTTGCACGCTATCCGGGCAAATCGTCCGATCAGCTGAAATCCGAATTCGGCGAGATGAACTTTACCACGACGGCCGAGCCTGACTATGCCGATTATCTGCTTTACGAAGATTTCGACAAGCATCCGTGGGGCGGCGACGGTCTGAACCTCGCGTTCGGATTCTACCCTAAAAATGACGGCAAGAATCTCGATGTCGAGACCGGAACCTGCCCGGATGGCTGGGAGTATTGTACGCCTGTCAAAAACTGCGGCAATATCGGTAAGGGCGTAGGCGAAGTTGCTCCCGCCGGGACGCCGAGTCCTTACCACCGGCTCTTCATGCCCGCATGGGACAGCGACGAACTGAAGATCAATTCGGAGGCTGAAGGCAAGACGTTCAATGTCTATCTGACCAACGGCCTGATGAAATTCGGTACCGGTTCGGCGCGTGGTCATCTCACGCTGCCGAAATTCCCGTCGCTGACGGCACCCTCGACCGTCGAGGTGAAGTTCAACGCCTCGCCTTACTGCGAACCGAATAAGGATACCGGATCGCTGGAAACAGGGTTGGCCGTATGCGACGGTGTCGAGTTCTATGCGAAGATTCTCGAAGGCCCGGGCGAGATCGCCGAGGCCGACGGTAAGAGCCTGACGGCCACTACCGAGGTGACGCTGACGAACAAGACTCCGGCACAGATGAACGCCGATGCCAACGGATGTTTCGCCTATACCGAGCATACGCTCAAGATTACGGGTGCAACGGCCGAGACGCGCGTTACCATCTTCACGAAGAAAGCAGCCAAATACTATCGTATGTGGCTCGACGATATCCGTGTGAAAAAACTCTAATCTTCTCTGATCTTCTTTTTCGGTAAGACACTGCCAGAGCGGCGGTGTCTTACTTTTTGGATTTGTGAGAGGTCGGAAAGATTCTGTTTGTGCCGTAAAACGGGTGAATCGTGTCGCTTATTTGCTGAATGGAAAGAAAGGGATGCGATTGCATTGCTATTTTTTGTATCTTTCCATTATAATCGTTATATTTATCGCCTAAAATAATCGGAAAGCAAAATGTTAAGTGTAGCGGAGAGACATAAGTACATTCTCGACCATCTGAACAAATACGGTTTCGTGCGCATCACCGACGTGGCCAACGAATTGGGCGTAACGAAGGTGACGATCCGCAAGGACGTCAAGATACTGGAAGCGAAGGGGCTGTTGTACAAGGTGCACGGCAGCGCCCGTGCGGCCAATCCCCACGTGGCGGATACCGACGTCCACGTGAAGGGAAATATCAACCGCGAGGAGAAGGAGCGCATCGCCTGCAAGGCGCTCGAACTGCTCAACGACAACGATTCGATCCTCATGGCTTCGGGTTCTACGATCTATGCCTTCGCCGAAGCGATCCGGCGCGAGTTCCGCTCGCATCTCAATGTGGTGACCACCTTCCTGAAGACCTCCGTGCTGTTGAACGACGTGGAGGATATCAACGTCGTGCAATTGGGCGGATGCGTCCACAAGAAGTCGCTTTCGGCGATCGGCGGTTACGCCGAGGCGGCGCTGAGCGATTTCAGCTGCTCGAAACTCTTCTTCGGGGTCGACGGCATCGATCTGGAGCACGGCATCACCACCTCGACGATCGAGGAGGCGAAGCTCACGCAGGTGATGATGCACTCGGCGTCGAAGATCATTATTCTGGCCGATTCGTCGAAGTTCGGGCAGCGCGGTTTCGGCCGTATCTGCTCGTTGGAGGATATCGACGTGATCGTCACGGACCGCCGGATCTCCGAACAGTCGATCGCCATGGCCGAGGAGGCGGGGGTCGATCTGGTGATCGCATAACGCGAAGAATTCGAACCGAGCGGGCCGTTCGCATTTTCCGAAACGAAAATCCCCTCTTCTGCAATGACGCAGAAGAGGGGTTTTCGTTAAGACGAACTCGGCGGAGGTTCTATTAGCCGCTTTCCGCTATTTCGGGATTCCGTAGATCGCCTTGTCGCCCAGCTCCTCGGCGATGCGGAGCAGCTGGTTGTATTTGGCCAGCCGGTCGGTGCGCGACATCGAACCGGTTTTGATCTGGCCGGCGTTGGTCGCCACAGCCAGATCGGCGATCGTCGTATCTTCGGTCTCGCCCGAACGGTGCGAGATGACGGCCGTGTAACCGGCGCGCTGTGCCATCGCGATGGCGTCGAGCGTCTCGGTGAGCGTGCCTATCTGGTTGACCTTCACAAGAATCGAGTTGGCGCAGTGGCGTTCGATGCCCTTGCGCAGGAACTCGACGTTGGTAACGAACAGGTCGTCGCCCACTAACTGGCAGTGGCCGCCTAAGCGCGCGGTAAGCATCTCCCAGCCCTCCCAGTCGTTTTCGTCCACCGGATCCTCGATGTAGAGGAAGTTGTACTTCTCCGTGGCCTGCTTCAGGATGCCGATGATCTCGTCCAGATCCACCTCCCGGCCGCAGTAGTGATAGGTTCCCCGCTTGGCGTCGTAGATCTCGCTGAAGGCGCAGTCCATATGGAAGGCGATCTTCTCCTCGCAGCGGCAGCGCTTGGCCGTCTCATAGAGGATATCCAGACAGTCCATGAAATCGGTGCTGGGGGCCATATACTCCGACATGGCGCCGATCTCCGGGCGGCGGCCCCCCTGAAACTCCCGGATGACCTCCGGCAGCTTCTTATAGACCTTGCAGAGGATCTCCGTAGCCTCGGCAATGGAGGATGCCTTATAGGGAACAATGGTGGTCTCCTGCACCGGCATGGTGTCGTCCTCATAGCTGCCTCCGGCGAACATATCCGAGGTGGGCAGAGGGATGGTGCGGATGTCACCGGGGTTCAGATAGCGGTACTGGGACACATGGCGCAGCTGGCATCCGGCCCGCATGACCGCCAGCGACGTGCTGTACGTGACATTGCCCCCCAGACGGGACTTGTTGGGGGTGCCGTCCAGCTCCATGAGACGGCGGTCCAGCGCCTGCTGATCCAGCACGTCCATGCCCCGGATGGCAGGCAGGACCACCTTCTCCGCCATCTCCACGGCCTTGCGGACGCCGTTGCCGTCATAACGGCTCCGGTCGCCGTCCCGCAGCACCATAGCCTCGTGTTCCCCGGCGGAGATGCCGGAGGGGGACGCCGCCCGGCCCATGGTGCCATCCTCGGTGATGATATCCACCTCCAGCAGGGGCTTTCCCTTGCAGTCGATGATCTCTCTGGCCCGCAAATCCTGAATTTTCATAATAGTTCCTCCTTACTCCTGTGTACCGATGTACAGCACATTGAAATCGCACAAATTGGTTCCCGTGTTCCCGGTGAGCACCGTATCCCCCAGCGGCTCCAGCGCCTCATAGGCGGCGTGCTCCCGCAGCGCCTTCCGCAGGTCGATGCCCCGCTCTGCGGCAGCAGTCCCGGTGGTGCCGTCGGTCAGGCCGCCTGCCACCGGGGTGGTGCCGTCGGTACCCTCGCTGTCCATGGACAGCAGGCACACATTCTTCAACCCCTCCGCTGCCACGGCAAAGGCCGCCGTCATTTCCTGTGACGGGCCGCCATGGCCCCGGATAAGGCTGCTGTCAGGAATGGCGGTGGTAGTCTCCCCGGCGGAGAACAGGAAGCAGGGCGCCCGGAAGGGCCGTTCGTTCTTCACCACCTCATGGGCCAGTGAGGCCATAAAGGTGCCGTAGTCCCGGCTCTCCCCCTCGGCGTAGGTGGTCAGCACATGGGCGGGTATTCCCATCTCCTCCGCCGCCTCCAGCGCCGCCTGGCAGGAGTCCGGCAGGGTGTTGACGATATAGTAATCCACATCGTTGGTCATGGTCTGGGGCGTCTCCTGAGCCGGGTCATAGTCCAGCAGATACCGGGCCACATTGCGGGGCAGCTTGTCCTCGATATGGTACTTGCGGAGGATGGCCCCGATGTCCTCGAAGGTCACGGTGTCGTAGCCCACAGGGGTCCCCATAATGGGTACCGGCTCCGTGTAATCGGTGATATCATCCAGCCCCACGGCGTCCCAGATCTCAAAGCAGAGGATCTTGGCCCCGTGGATGTGCTGCCCCAGCCGTCCCCGGCTCATGCGGGACAGATGCCCCCGGATGTCGTTGATGTCCATGACCCACATCCCGGCTTTCAGCATCACATCCGTGGCCTCCTGCAGATCCTCCAGCGTGGTTCCCTCCACCGGGTAGCCCATCAGCGCCGAGCACCCGCCGGTAAGGCCCAGCAGCAGCAGGTCGTCCGGCCCCATCTGCTCTGCGATGTCGATCATCCGCTGGCAGCCCCGGATGCCCTCCTCATTGGGCAGGGGATGCCCTCCTACATAGACCTCCGTCTTTCGATAGACGTCCTCCTCATCCCGAAGCTTGATGATGGTAACGCCCAGCGTCAGATACTCCCCCAGCAGATCCTCGAAGGCCCGTGCCATGTGATTGCCCGCCTTGCCGGAGGAAAAAGCGTACACATGACGGTACCGGCTCAGATCGTGGCGGCGGCTTCCGATGACCAGCTCGCTGCCCTCCCGATGCATCATCTCGTGGAGTCGCTTCCGGGCATCCAGCCGGTTCAGCACCCGCTCCGTCAGCTCCAGCACCTGCGCCTTGGCCCCGGCGTCGCCGTGGGACAGCAGGGCCTCCCTATTTTTGATTTTATGATCGCTCATGGTATCTCCTCACATATTTAGTTGATGCCAAGATAAATAGCAACTCCCGTGCCAGCATGACAGCTTCCACGGTTATTCCGGCAAGTTTCGCTCCTCGTCCAGCGGTTTTCACAAGATTTTTCCGGAAAACTCAGCGTTTTCGCCAAATAGTCACCCGATCCGGCAGTGCAGCCACCTTTCACTTCCGCCCTTGCTCTGCGCCGTGTCAAGATTTTTTGTCTCGCCCCTTTCCCATTCTTTTTCTCAGGAGGTATGAACTATGAACAAGAACTTTGAACAAATGCTCCGTCTGGTGGACTATGTGGACGGCCTGATGGTGGTGGACAAGAACTGCATCATCCGCCACTTCTACACCGCCTATCCCGATCTGGTAAACCTGCGGCA
>OGHO01002171.1_pt1 | contig 16051 bp, 10 predicted proteins | sample 1571421 | NCBI WGS metagenome assembly OGHO01 (sample SAMEA2581937, study PRJEB24529) | metagenome | biome: Human gut stool | place: China | collected 2011
TTTTTATCTTCCCCCAGTAAAACTGGGGGTTTATTTCCACGCATAAATGCACCAACAAAAAAAACGCAGAATTTTCATCTGCGCTTTTTTTATAAATATGCCGTACCCTCTGCCACTATAGCAACACTGCCCGTAATTTCAATTTTCGTAACCGCTCCATTCTGATAAGAAACCGTTGCGTGCATCACGCCGCCGGGCTGCTTGAGGGAAACGGTAATATCCTTTTTCTCCCTTGCCGCCAGATATGCCCCGACAGCAGAGGTTCCGCTGCCGCAGCCTCTTTCCCAAATGAGACTGACATCCTCCACCGCAACCAGCGGTTTCAGGCTTTTCTCCTTCTCATCAAACAGCAGAAGCCCAAACACAGGCGGCAGCTCCTTCGCCCAGACCCTTGCCGCGCGTTCTGCCTTTTTTGCCGCATTCTCGCCCCAAAGGGACACAGGGACGAGGATATGCGTAATGCCTGCGAAAACAACTGCGGTCAGCTCGATTCTTTCGTCGTCTAGCGTAAATGCTCTCGTTTCGATGCACTGCGGCAGGGGCATTGCCACCCTGCCAAGAAAGCGGTGCTCCGTTTCTCGTTCCATTTCACAGTGAACAAGCTCCTCCGCACCGGAAACCTCAAGCGTAATTTCCGTTTTTTCGCCAATCGGCAGATTTTTCTTCTTCGCCAGCCACGCCGCCAGAGAAAGGCTGGCATTGCCGCAAAATTCCCCTGCCATCATTTGCAGACGTTTTTCTGCCGCGGGATTTTCCGCTTCCTCGATATAGCCTGCCTGCTCGGCGTATACACTGCCATAGGCAATCAGCCTTTCTGCCACAGCAAGCTGCTTCTCTCTTGCTACAGGCGTTTCGATGAGCAGCGTCATATTTTCCGTAGGACTTGCTTTGATGAATTTCACTTCCATCCGACCACTTCCTTACTGCTGAAAACGGCTCAGGAAGGCTTTGGTACGTTCCTGCTGGGGATGATTGATGACCTGTTCGGGTTCGCCCTCCTCCACAATCACGCCGCCATCCATAAAAATAATATGATCGGAAACATCCCTTGCAAAGGACATTTCATGTGTCACGATTACCATTGTCATGTGTTCCGCCGCCAAATCCTTGATAACCTTCAGAATTTCGCCCGTCAGCTCAGGGTCAAGCGCGGAGGTCGGCTCGTCAAAGAAAAGAATTTTCGGCTTCATTGCCAATGCACGCGCGATAGAAACACGCTGCTGCTGTCCGCCCGAAAGCTCACAGGGATAAGCGTTTTCCTTGTCCGCCAGTCCCATTTTTTTCAGCAGCTCCCTTGCCTCGGCATAAATTTCCTCTTTTTTGCGTTTGCCGATCAGAATCGGCGGTTCGGTGATATTTTTCATGACGGAATAATGGGGAAACAGATTAAAATTCTGGAACACCAGACCGAAATGCTTTTTGATGCCCTGCAGGGTTTCCTTTGCGGCATAAACCGCCTTGCCCTGTGCGTCCGCCTTTGCGGCATAGTCTCCCAGATAAATCAAATCGCCGCCGTCCATGGTTTCCAGCATGGTTGCACAGCGCAGAAGGGTTGATTTCCCAGAGCCGGAAGGCCCAATGATAGACACAACCTGTCCTTCTGTTACAGACAGAGAAATATCCTTCAGCACTTCGTTTTCCCCGAAGCTTTTATTGCAGTGCTTAATTTCCAATACCTTATTCATTGTATGCCCTCCTTTCTTAATGGTAATAGCTCATTTTCTTTTCAATGCGTTCCATTGCGAATGCAACCACACCATTGAAGATGAAATAGAACACACCCGCAACGAACAGGGGCATAATACTTGTTCTTGCAGATGCAATCTGTTTTGCTACGGTAAACATTTCCTCATACGCCAGTACGAACGCCAGAGAGGTATCCTTTACCAGTGTGATAACCTCATTCGTCACAGGAGGCAGTACGCGCTTCACCATCTGCGGGAAAATGATGCGGAAAAAGGTCTGGTTTTTATTATACCCCAGAACGGATGCCGCCTCATATTGTCCCTTGGGGATGGATTCGATACCGGAACGGTAAATTTCCGCAAAATATGCCGCATAGTTAATGGAAAAGCCGATGATAATCGCAGCGAAGCGGTACCATCTGGGCAAAGAAATACGGAACAGATAATAAGGTGCAAAATTCACCACCAGAAGCTGCAGCATCAGAGGCGTGCCGCGCAGAATGGCAATGAAAACCTTAATGACTGCCTGTAAGGGCTTTATTTTTGACATACGCCCGAAGGCAACCAAAAGCCCCAAGGGCATGGAAAACAGCAGTGTCAGCACAAAAATCATCAGAGATGAGCCCATGCCGCTTACCAGCTGCTGTGCAATAATCGCAAAATTCATAGTAAATTTCCTTTCTTAACCGTAAAATGCAGGAATCCGAGAAATTCCTAAAACGCAGGAAAGGCGGCAGGAGCTTTCCCACCGTCTTTCCCAGTTTTTTTCATAACTGTCTCTTTCTTATTTTCCCAGGCAAAGCATCTGATCCAGATTGTAATCCTTATACTTTGCTGCGATTTCTGCCAGAGTACCGTCCTCAGCCATTTCGTCCAGTGTTGCCTGTACCTGATCTCTCAGCTCTTCATTGCCCTTCTTGAAGCCGATTGCATACTGCTCTGTGGAGAGGGGCTCTTCCAGCATTCTGAATTTATCTGCCTTTGTTGTCAGCTGATACTGTGCTACGCCGATATCTACCGCGATGGCATCATTTGTGCCTGCCTCCAGATTCATGAATGCTGTGTTGTAATCTGCGATTTCATCCAGAGATGCGAAGGAATTTACTACATCTGCCTTGGATTCATCCTGCAAAGCGGAAAGTGCGGAGGAGCCTGCCTGTGTAATAACGTGCTTGCCTGCCAGATCAGCCTCTGTCTGAATATCGGAATCCGCTCTTACAACATATACGATGCTGTTGTCAACATAGGGCTTGGAGAAGGTGTATTCATCCTCTCTGCCTGTCATAGTGAAGCCGTTCCAGATACAGTCGATTGCACCGCTGTTCAGCTCCATATCCTTTGCATCCCAGTCGATGGGCTGCTTTACCAGCTCCCAGCCGTTTCTTTCGCAGACCTCAGCAGCCAGATCCAGATCAAAGCCGGCATAATCGCCGCTCTCTGTTCTGTAGCCATAAGGAGGATATTCCGCATCGAAGCCTACAGTGAAGGTCTTTGCACTGTCAGAGCCGCCGCAGCCTGCCAGAACAGACGCACCCATAACCATTGTCAAAAACAGTGCCAAATACTTTTTCATACGTTATCGTCCCCTTTTTCATATCGTTTTTTCGTTCCTGCGGAGCGTCGCTCCTTCTTTCTTCATCATAGTATCACATTACCACGCTAAAGTAAAGCAAAAGAATCTGCTTTTTCTTCCTTATTTTTTATGCAAAATACACAAGTCCTCTCGCGTCCTGTGTGCAGTGCCTGCCACCTCTTTCTCCCATCCGTCTGTACGCCGAGTTTTTGTCGATTTTTCAGGTTTTTTTGCGATTTTCTATTGACAAACGCGAAAAAAGGTATATAGTGTAGGTATAAAAATAATACAATCAATATCAGTAAAAGATGCAGCCGTAGTCGACAGCATCTCAAACGATAATAGCAAACCCATCGAAAGGTGGCGACGCAAAGCTATAGGGCCTTACCCCTTGAAAAAGGGCTGGCAGCCAGTTACCGAAAGGAGATTCCGTATGAAACGGCTTTTTTCTTGTGTTTGCACATTTGTTGCAGCCTTTATTTTAATGTCTATGACAGGCGTGGTAACAGCCAGCGCTTCTACAGGTTCTATTGATACTTCCCATGCAAAAGATGGTTTTGTTACCGTAAATTACACTTCCGATTCCAAATTGAAGGTCGGCATCCAGTACGGTGACAATAAGACCTCCTATAAAAACTGCCCCAGCGGCAAAACTGCAGAGTTCTCTCTGGATCAGGGCGATGGCACATACACCATTACCGTATGTGAAAACATTTCCGGTACAACCTATCAGGTTGTCAGCAGAGAAACCGTAAATGCAAAAATCAAAAACGAATATGCTCCCTACCTTATCTCCACCGCAGATGTTCAGTTTGCAGCAGGCGATGCAGTCAGCCAAAAGGCGGCTGAAATCTGCAAGGGCGCAGCAACCGATGCAGAAAAGGTAACCGCAATCTATAACTACATTGCAGGGCATTACACCTACGATGCAAAGCTTGCAGATGAAATCACATCCGGCAAGGTAAGCAAATATATCCCTGACACAAACGCTACACTGAACAGCAGCAAGGGCATCTGCTATGACCTGTCTTCCCTGTTTGCAGCTATGTGCCGCAGCCAGAGCATCCCTTGCTCCTTGACAAAGGGCTATGCTGGCAGAAGCTACCATGCTTGGAACAAGGTAAACGTAGACGGTGCTTGGTATCAGATTGATTTGACCTATGCCGTAACAGAGCGTGTGCTGAACGCAAACAGCCTGTCCGATTGCGTATCTCCTTTGCACTATACACAGCAGAGTGATTCTCTCGCAATCGCAGCATAACAGATTGCAATAAAGAAAAAAACACATAGCAGGAAGTCTTTTCTTCGCTATATGTTTCCTATAACAAAACCATTTCTACATTTATATATAGAAACGGATTTCATTTTATCGGTTTTATTTTGAGATATCCTACGTTATAAAAACAGGTGCTTATAGCGTATGTATCTATAAATGCTTCACACAACTTTATCTGTGCGGCTCATTGTTGGGCGTATGTACAGACAAAGGCACAGCCGGCGAAAGCCGGTGTCGCAAAGCCAACGGGCCTAAACGGAAATTTTTCCGCATGGCAGCCGGTTGCCAAACACATATCGTCCTGCTTCTATGGCTACCACAAGACAAGAAGGAGGATTATTTTCTAATGGCAAAAGAACAAAAGAAGGGCAAACGCTTTCTGCCCTGGCTGATGGTACTGAGCATGATGCTCTCCCTCGCGCCGGTGAATGCGTTTGCGGAAGAATCAAACGACAGCACAGCTGAATCCTACTGTCCCGATTCCGAAAGCAAAACTGAAAGCTCCGACGAAAGCTCTGAGGTATCCGAAGGCAATGATGCCGCAGAGGAGTCTTCCGAGGACGAAACCACTGATGCTCCGGAGGAAACCGAAGCAGCTTCTGAAGATGAAACAGATGTAGCACTTGATGCAGCATTTGATGCAGCATTTTCTGTTGAAGCAAAAGCGGAAGCACCTGCAACAGAAGAAAGCATCAGCACAGGCTCTGCCGTATCCGAAAAGGCAGTTGTTTTTGCAGAGGAATCCGCAGCACCCCCTGCTGAGGATGTAACCTATTACCCCGTTTATGTGTATGCCTACTTTGCAAATAACGGTACTCCTCTCAACAGAGGAAATAACCACCCTGCAGCAGTTGTAACAAGCGGCGTAAAACAGAAAATCCTCTGGAATGAGGATGCTTCTCGGGGTTGGTATTACATCACCTTCGGCGAAGTCGAAAAAGGCACAACTGTTGCTCCTGTAAAAGGCGCATCCACAAAATTCACTGGTGATTTGAGTAAAATGGATGACTTCACAGGCAATGGCAATGCAAAGGATAACGGCTTCAAATGGTCTGATGTAACTCGTTGGGGTAATTTAGGCGGCAACGCCGGCGCAACAGGCTTCCACAATAGTGTTTCTTGGCATCTGGATGGTCAGATTGATGTTCATGCAGTAACCTACGCTCCAAACGGCGAAGGCGTTTCCAATCTGCCCGCAAGCAGTGCGGATAACCGTGTATACTATCGCGGCACCTACACGGTTGCAGCAGAGGAACCCAAACGCGAAGGCTATACCTTCAAGGGCTGGAAACAGGATGGCAGCGAAACACTTCTTCACGCAGATGACCACATCACTTTAACCGGTGATGCAACACTGACTGCCGAATGGGAGAAAAACGCATCTGATTCTTCCGAAACACCCCACTACTCCCCCGTTTATGTTTACGCTCGTTTCATAAACGGTGAAACGCACCTCAGCGGTGACACAAAAGTTATTAAAAACGGCGTAAAAAAAACAATCACATGGAATGAAGATTCCAACAAAGGTGTACAGAGTGTATACTACATCACCTTCGGTCATGTTGCAAACGGCACAGATGTTGCCCCCACAAACGGTGCATCTGCCACATTCAAAGGCAATCTGGACGATATGTTTGCCTTTAACGGCACAGGCAGTGCTTCTGCAAACGGCTTCGACCCCTCCGATGTAACCGAATGGGGCAGCCTGAGCTACAACACAGGCGCAACCGGTTTCCACAGTAGTGTTTCCTGGCATCTGGATGGTGATATCCATGTTTATACCGTAGCTTATGCAAACGGTCTGGATGAAGCCTCCGAGGAAACCGTTGCAGACATGCCCGAAAAAGATACAAATTACTACCTTGGCACCTACACCGTAACCACAGCTGTTCCCACACGCGAAGGCTATACCTTTGACGGTTGGACTCTGGACGGCAAGCAGGTTGGCGAAACCATCGACCTGAGCAAAATTTCCAATAAAACTGCCGCAGAGGTAACTCTGACCGCGCAGTGGAAAGAAAATGCCAAACCGGAACAGCCTGCAAAAAAACGTCATCATTCTCATACGGAGGATACAGCACCTGTAAATCCCGAAGTAGAAATCAAGGATGACGAGGCTTTGGGCTTGAATCAGGCAGACCATTATGCGTATATCGTCGGCTACGGCAACGGCGAGGTGAGACCGCAGAATTCCATCACCCGTGCAGAGGTTGCGTCCATTTTCTTCCGCCTGTTGGAGGATGATGTGCGTGATGCAAATTACACCCGTGAAAACAGCTTCACAGATGTAAGCAACGATGCATGGTATTGCAGCGCAGTATCCACACTGAGCGCGATGGGTATCCTCTCCGGTTATCCCGATGCTGCCTTCCGCCCCAACGCATCCATCACACGCGCAGAGTTTGCGGCAATCGCAACACGCTTCGATGCAGATGGTGATAAAACACCTGCATCCTTTGATGATATCGCAAACCATTGGGCAAAGGACGAAATCTCTGTAGCAGCCAATAACGGCTGGGTAAACGGCTATAAAGACGGCTCTTTCCGCCCGCAGAATAACATCACCCGTGCGGAAACCATGTCTCTGGTAAACCGCGTGCTGAACCGTAACCCCGAGACGGCTGAGGACCTGCTCCCTGATATGATTACCTTTACAGATAACGCAGACACAAACGCATGGTATTATCTGGCGGTACAGGAAGCAACCAACAGCCACTACAACACAAGCAAGGAAAACTCTGCCTATGAAAAATGGACAGGATTGCGCAAAACACTTGATGGAATCGAATTAAGCTGATTATATTCAATTCGGTTGTTTTGCATAAAAACAGTGCTTATTTTTCGCCATAAAACAGGCAAGTTTTCTATATTCAGATGGTGACATTTCCACATTTTCCGTGCCGCCATCATTTTTCCAAATTTTTTTCAACAAAACTTGCATATAATTGCATACATATATGTTGAAAATCCACAAAAGCACTTGAAATTTTATCAAGCTGTGATATAATACATTGTAACAGGACTTTGCAATGTATTTTATCTATATAAATACATTATAGTATTATCTGTGCGGCTCGTTGAAAGAGCGTGTGTACAGACAAAGGCACAGCCGGCGAAAGCCGGTGTCGCAAAGCCAAGGGTCTAACCGAATTTTTCTTCGCAAGACAGCCGGTTGCCAAAAGACATATCGTATCCTCCTTCTTCGAGTCTCACAAGAACAAAGAAGGAGGATTTTTTATGATGAAAACGAAAAAGAAATCAGGCAAACGCTTTCTGTCCTGACTCTTGGCTGCCGTAATGATAATTACGTTGATGCCGGCGACTGCGTTTGCCGAACCACCCACTGAAAGCAGCGGAAACACAGAACCTGCTGTTACATCCTACTGTCCCGAACCAGAGGGAGATACAGATGTTTCCGTAGGGGGATATGATTCCTCTCCGGCAGCAGAAACAAAGGATACTCCCACAGCGGAGCCTGTAAAGGATACTCCCACAGCGGAGCCTGTAAAGGAATCTCCTGTGGAAGATAAAACAACAGAAGGCGCTCCTGCACAAGAAGGGGCTGTAGAAAACTCCACAGACGAGAAAATCACCGAGGACTTGAAAAATGAAGTATCTGCGGCTGAACTCGCAGGGCTGACAGCCATGTTCGCTGCTCCCGTATCACTGGAGCTTTATGCAAATAAGAGTTACCCCATTTATGTTTATGGCTACTTCGTAAATGGCAAAGACAAGAATGATGAGGATAATATTCTTTCCGGGAAAGACGGTCTTTTTGGTAAAGACATTAAAATTCAAAAAGATAACAAGAAGGTACAGACTGTTAAATGGAATGCTTATTCTTCTATTATAGGCAAGCCCAAAAGTGATTACATTACCTTTGGCAAAATCGAAAATGGTACAACTGTTGAACCTACTGAAAAAGCTGAAAAAGAATCCATCTCCGCCGATGCTTTAGAAGCAATGCTGACTGATTCCTTAGGCGATAGCACTGATATGCAGAATCAGTATTTCAGCTGGAAGGATGTTGCGATTGATGATTGGGATTTGCATATTGCCCGTGATGCAACCAACTATTCTGATGAGGATGGCAAGTACACTTGGCACATGGATGGTAAAATCCACACATACAAAATCAAGTATATGGCGGATAGCACTGATGTTTCCAAAGAGGCTCACGTTGACAAAAACACCTACTACTGCGGCACATACACTATCGACACTTACAAACCGAACGCCCCCAAAGGGAAAGTCTTTGCAGGTTGGACAGTAAACGACGACACAAATAGTGGCAAATATTATCAGGGCGGCGATACAATCACTCTGAAAGACCACGATACAGATAATACCGGGAAAATCACTCTGAAAGCACAGTGGGAAGACCAAAAATACCCCGTGTATGTTTATGGCCTCTTTAAATACAAAAATACGACCTTTGATAAGAACTCCAGCCTCTATATCAACGGCAGTACCGATTCTATCAACTTGAATAACGACAGCTTCATCACTTTTGGTGCATTAAATGATGCAACAACCTTTGACCCTGCCCCCTACAAAGATCAAGGTGTAATTTCCAAGGAAACAATCCCCACCGCTGACATCGAAGCGCGGATAGAAAAGGGGGATGTGGAACTTAGCGACTCTACGGGCAGTGCAAAGACAAATGGTCTGCTTACAGAATCCACCGAGATTTCTCCACTTGTCAGCAAATGGTATGGCTTAAAATCTTGCCCCGGCGCTACAGACTATGTTGAGGGGGATGACGCCACTTGGCATCTGGATGGCGAAATCAATCTCTACAAAGTAACTTATGCAAAAGGCAACATCCCTGACGGTGAAGATTTTACGCTTCCCAAAGAAGAAACCTACTTCTTAGGTGACTACACTGTTCGGAAGATGGAAACCTCCTCTCAGAATTATAAATTCTTGGGTTGGGTGTATGAGAACGAACTCCTCAAAGAAGGGTCCACAATTAAGGCCCCCAACAAAGATATCACCTTGACCGCAAAATGGGAAAAGAAACCCGTGGTTTATAAAGTTAACTATGATTGGGGTACTTTCGCTCCTTCCGACCAAACTTGTCCTACTAACGGAAATTCTTATGAGACCGAAGCTGCAGTTCCTATGGATACTACATTCAACAGCAATTCTACCTCCAATGCAAATAACGGAGAACAAAAAGGTCTTTGGACTTTCAGCGGTTGGACGAAAGATCCAACTATCCAAACCAATTACGGCGATGATGTAATAACTAAAACCATCACCTACAAAGGTACTTGGACATTCGAGGCGAAGCCTATTACAACAACCTATAAGGTTGTATACAAATGGGATGGCGGCGACGGTGTTCCCGAAGGTGTTACCCTTCCTACAGACAGCGCCTCCTATGCCTCCGAAAGCGAAGCCAAAAACGCGATGGATAAGACCTTTACAAGTGAATCCACTTCCAAGGCAAAAAAAGGCGATAAAGAAGGTCTTTGGAAATTCTCCGGTTGGGCACCTTCCGACCCTGTAGCTTCTACTCCGGAAGAAAACACAGAAGTTATCACCTTCACAGGTAGCTGGACTTTCACAGAAAAGGTTGTCAAGGTTACTTACGATTGGGGTAACGATGTTCCTTCCGATGTTGTTTCCAGAAAACCTGCTGATAAAACTTACAACTCTGTAGATGCCGCTAAAGCAGATATAGATAAGACCTTTACAAGTACATCCACTTCCAACGCTCAAAAAGACGGTAAAGAAGGTCTTTGGAAATTCTCCGGCTGGACTCCTTCCGAACCTGTAGAATCTAATGAAGGAAATACGGTATCTATTAAATTTACAGGTACTTGGACATTCGCAGAAAAGGTTGTCAATGTTACTTACAATTGGGGTACTCTCGCTCCTTCCGACAAAACTTGTCCTACAGGTGGATCTTACAACACCGAAGAAGCCGCTAAAGCAGATATGGATAAGATCTTTACAAATACATCCTCTTCCAACGCTCCTAACGGCAGTATTGCAGGTTCTTGGAAATTCTCCGGTTGGACTGAAACAAAAACTACCTCCGATGATGGAAACAAGATTTTCATTGCTCTGACAGGTACTTGGAACTTCACACCATCCGAAACCAAGACCATCACAAGTGTCCTGAACAGTCTGGTTTGGAAGTTCTTCGAATCGCAGTACGGCTACAGCACAGAAGGAACCTTCACTGCAACCGCAAAGGTTATGTCTTATCGTCCAGAAATAAGTTCCTACACAGCTGGAGTAGCTGTATCTAGCGACAACAACACAAATACTCCGGGTACAGACAATACAAAAACCTTCACCGGTACAGTTACTCTGAAAACAGGCGATACAAAACAACCCTTCACCTTCTCCGCAGGTGAAGGTGTGGATAATGTATTGGAACCCTACACACACTACGCAGTCTATATCTCCGAGGATAAGGGCAACCTTTCCAAGGTAACCTATGACACCACAAAATACATCCTCGACTTTGCCACAGATGAAAATAGTGAAGTCCTTCCCAAGAGCATTAGCATTCATATCTGGACAGGGGAAGATATTGCTGAAGGGAATGAAAAAGAACCTGTAAAAGTAGACAAAATCACATTCCACAACATTTACACCTACAAGAAGCGTTCCCATTCCTCTGGCGACAGTGGTAATGGCGGCAGCAAAAAAGAGGAAAAACCTACCGTAGAAATCAAGGATGACGATGCACTGGGTCTGAATAACACAGACCACTTCGCATACATCGTTGGCTACGGCAATGGCGAGGTAAGACCTCAGAACTCCATCACCCGTGCAGAGGTTGCGTCTATCTTCTTCCGCCTGCTTGAGGATGACGTTCGTGATGCAAACTACACTCGTCAGAATAAATTCACAGATGTAAGCAACGATGCTTGGTACTGCAGCGCAGTATCCACACTGAGCGCAATGGGTATCATTTCCGGTTATCCCGATGCTACCTTCCGCCCCAACGCATCGATCACTCGTGCCGAATTCGCCGCAATCGCAACTCGTTTCGATGTAAACGGCGATAAAACACCCGCAAGCTTCAACGATATCGCAGACCACTGGGCAAAGGACGAAATCGCTGTAGCAGCCAATAACGGCTGGGTAAACGGCTATGAAGACGGTTCCTTCCGTCCTCAGAACAAAATCACTCGTGCCGAAACAATGTCTCTGGTAAACCGCGTGCTCAACCGCAAGCCTGAGACAGCCGAGGATCTCCTGGAAAACATGGCAAAATGGACAGATAATGCCGATACCAACGCTTGGTACTATCTGGCAGTACAGGAAGCAACCAACAGCCACTATTATGAATACAAAGAAAATTCTCAGTATGAAAAGTGGACAGAATTGCGTGAAACTCGTGACTGGTCCGAGCTTGATAAATAAATCATAAGCGCTTACAACTCGGAAGGGTTGCTCCCTTCCGCTCCTCTTTCAGACCTCCGGTTTTAAGCCAAGAAAAACCGGAGGTTTTTCTTTTGCTTTTCTGCAATCAAAAAGGACGAAACCCCGTTTCCGGCATTTCGTCCTTTTTCTATTCCTTTTTTATCCTGCGATTGCACAGATTCTTACAATTTTGCCCTTAGAATCCTTCGTCAATGCAACCGTGCAGTCATCCCTTGCATCCGAGCAGGCATCCAGAAAGTCCTGCAGTCCATACAAATCCTCATCATATCTGAGGTTTCTCTTATAATCATCCGCATCCGCCGCCGCAGAAAGCTTATACACAAATTCTGCACGGGTGCTGATTTCAAATGTCTTTTTGCTGCCGTTTACCCTTACCTCGATTTCATCTGCTCTTCTGTCAACAGATACCAGCTCGCCGCGTGCATCCTCCCAGAACGCCGTAATCGTTTTTACCTCGCCGCTGCCGTTATAGCCCAGCTCCACATAAATCTGGGAATCGCCATAGGCATAGTCCAGCTCTCTGTTCAGCTTCGTCAGACTGATGCTTTCGCCGCCCAATTTCACTGTTACGCTGCTTGCCAAATCCATCTTGATATTCAGCCCTGCCGCCGTAACGGTAATGGTTCTCTTATCCTCAACCAAATCTCTGAGATGACCTTCCTTCACGTCCGCCATCTCCGCGGTAATTTCGCGAACATCACCATTCTTATCAAACCCCAGCGTAACATTGAAGCTGTAATCCTTATAGCTGTCAATCAAATCGGAAACATCCCTGCTCTTGCCATTGATGGTTACATCCACATCATCCGCCAAACTATAGGTATAGTCCTTTTCCTTCGCTACAATCGTAAGCTCTCTCTTGCTGATTTTGCTCAGCTTGCCCTTGTTATTACTGCTGAATTTCGATACCGCAAGAATCTCCGTTACCTCGTCATCCCTGTTGGTGTCCACCGAAATGGTGTACGCCTTGCCATCGCGATAGCTTTCCCGCAGGGCAGAAACACTGCTCTTCTTGCCGTCAATCCTCACTGTCACATCATCACTCAGGTTATACTGATATGTCTTACTTCCTGCCGTAAATTCAATGCGTTTGCTGTTGAGGAAGGTCAGCGTGCCGTTGTAATCATCCTCCATAGAGGTAATCTTAATCTCCGAAACCCTGTTATTCTTATCCAGCTTCAGAGAAACCACAAAATTGCTGTCATCATAATTCCGTTGGAATTTGCTGAACTTCATCGTGTTGCCGTTATAGGTAACCTCCACATCGCTTGCCAGAGTGTAGGTATATTCCTTCTTGCCGGATTTGATGGTAATCTTGTCATCCTCCACATCCGTCACAGTGCCGTCAGTGGGGTTGTTTGCATTCACCACCGCTACAACCTTCAGCACATATTCATCCTTATCCAGAGTCAGTGTTACGTCATAGGAGGTATCCTCCAAGGCTCTGGAAAGCTTGCTGACGGTCGATTTCTTCCCATCCAGTCTGATTTCCACATCATCATCCAGATAAAATTTCTTTTCGGTCGAGCCATCCTTGACCGTAATCTTGGAATCGGTGATATCCTTCAGCTCATATTTCTTTTCAGTTGTCTGCTTGATGCCGTTCTTGGAATATGTCACCGTGATACTGCTCATATACTGCCCTTCGTAGGTCACCTTCACAGTATCCCCTGTTTTGATATCCGAAAGAGCAATCGTCTGTCCGTTATATTTCGCCGTTACCTTTCCTTTCACCCCAAACAGGCTCAGAGAGGACCCGCTTGCCGTCATTGTCAGAAAAATATCCCCATTCTGCATCGTCTTGCAGTCGGTCACTGTCCCTGTTGCGGTTTTCCGGTTTGTTTCCGTTCCCTTGTTTTCCACCAGCTTATTATAGGATTTTACGGAAAGCACCGCCATCTCCGCACGGGTGATGTTCTTCTTGGGATTGAATTTATTATCCGAATCCCCCACCATCAAATTCACTCTATACAGCAGCTCCAGATAGGGCACTGCCGTTGCGGAAATCGCATCCTTATCGGCATAGCCCAGTGTTGCGCCGGATTTCACGTCATAGCCCTTTACGGTATCCATCGCCTTCCCGAAAATCACGCCGACATCCTCGCGGTTTGCCGCCTTTGTGCCGCCCTGCAGCTTATTTAGCTCCGCCGTTGTCAGAATACTGTTTTCCAAGCCGTATGCCGTTGCCTTATACGCCCATGTCGGGATGTTATACGCGCTGATTACAGGCTTCCATTTTGTCACCGTTGCATCATTGACATCCTGCTTCGTGTATGCCTTCATGATGGAATACATCAGCTGCACCGCTTCGCAATAGGTCACGTTGTTTCTCGGCTTGCAGTAACGCTTGCCGTTTTCCTCGTAGCCGCTCATCAGCCCAAGCTCTGCCGCCTGATTCAGAAACGGCTTAAAGCCCGACCATGTCACCGTGTTGATATCCACAAAGGTTGTTGCCGCATAGGCAGGCACTGAAATACTGCCCATCAACAGGCTTGCTGTTGTTGCCAAGGTTAGAATCTGCTTTGTTTTTTTCATACCTTCTGCCCCCTTCTTGTTCTCTGTTGTCTCCAAAAGGACAAACCTCTCTGTCATAATTGTATCATAAATTTCAGGAAAAAATTCTTTCAATTTCCTTAATCTTTCGCATTTTTTACGAACTATCTTTTCTTTTAGACGAAAATTTTTCCGTTTTGTTCCACCCCTGTCCCCTGCTCCGCATAAGCAGAAGCCATCCGGTTATCCATTAAAATCGTCACTTCATTTTTTTCTTTCTCCGCTGAAAGCCCTTTCGTCATTTTTCCTATACAAAACATCGGCTTTTCTTCACTTTAACATAGAAAAAGCCCCTCTGCAATCGTGATTCTGCCAATTGACAGACGGCTTTCTTTTCGGTAATGTATTTTTATAGAAACACAATTTTAAAGGAGGTATGATACCCATGAAAAAACACGAATTACAAACCCCTGCTATCCTCTTGGATCTGGATAAGCTGGAACACAATATTCAATCCTGGCAGGCACTCTGCAACGAAAACGGCAAAGAGCTGTGGCCCATGATTAAGACGCATAAAAGCACCGCACTTGCGAAAATGCAGTTGGACGCAGGCGCAACAGGCTTTCTCTGTGGCACATTGGATGAATGTGAAATGGTTTATCAGCTTGGCGCAAAGCACATCATGTATGCTTACCCCACCGCAAACCCCGTCAATATCCGCCGCCTGCTGCCCTTTGCCAAGGATGCAGAGCTGATTATCCGTCTGGATACTGTCCGCGCGGCAGAAATTTTAAACAGCGAAGCGGAAAAAGCAGGTGTCACCGTTTCCTATACCGTCATTGTGGATATGGATTTCCACCGCTTCGGGATGCCCGCAGATGCCGTTGTGGATTTCGTGAAAACGCTTTCCTCCTTGAAAAATCTGAAATTCCGCGGCATTTCCACCCATCCCGGACAGGTTTATGGCTGCACCACAAGAGCCGCTTTGGAGGCGGTTGCCAAGTTGGAAAAGGATACCATGAAAAAGGCTGCCGATGCTCTGGCTGCGGCAGGCTTCCCCTGTGAAATCATTTCCTCCGGCTCTACCCCCACCTTTGAGATTGCCGTAAAGGATAAAACCCTCAACGTAAGCCACCCCGGCAACTATACCTTCTTCGATAACATCCAGATTTCCCTTGGCACCTGCGGCGAGGATGCTTGCTCCTTACGCGTATTGGCAACCGTTGTTTCCCATCCCTTCGAGGGATTCTATCTCTTTGATGCCGGCTCCAAATGTCTGGGTCTGGATCAGGGGGCACACGGAAATTCTGCTATCAAGGGCTTCGGGCATGTTGTCGGGCATCCTGAGCTGACAATTGTCGGGCTTTCCGAGGAGGTCGCAAAGGTAAAGGCAGACGGCACATGTACTCTGCAGGTCGGTGATCGGGTCGAAATCATTCCGAATCATTCCTGCTCCACCGCAAATAATACCGGCTGGTATACCTGCGTGCGCGGCGATGAGATTGTAGATTTCATTGCAGTCGATGCAAGAGAAAACAGTAAGAAAAAAGGTACATTATAATCATAACCACCAGTAAACTGGTGGTATGCACTGCCCCTGTAAGGGGCTTATTA
>OGHO01002173.1_pt1 | contig 16032 bp, 8 predicted proteins | sample 1571421 | NCBI WGS metagenome assembly OGHO01 (sample SAMEA2581937, study PRJEB24529) | metagenome | biome: Human gut stool | place: China | collected 2011
AGTTCTGGAAGAACTTACTCAACCAGACATATTGAGTTTCAATCAACTTAAAAAAATCACAGTTATGTTAAAACGACTCAAATCAGTCAGTATGATGCTGTTCCTAATGGGTGCTTCCACCGGAGCAGCATTTGCGGTTACCAATCCCGGTGTAGCCGACGTGAAAATTACACAACAAAACGGGACATGTACCGGAATCGTCAAAGATGCTACAGGAGAAGGAGTGATCGGTGCATCTGTTGTGGTGAAAGGTACAACGAATGGTACAATCACCGGACTTGACGGGGACTTCTCGCTGAGCAATGTGAAAGAAGGAGATATTATTGTCATTTCTTTTGTGGGTTATAAGACAGAAGAAGTGAAATGGACCGGAAAACCTCTTGATGTTCTTCTAAAAGATGATTCACAGCTATTGGGTGAAGTAGTTGTAACCGCCCTAGGTTTGAAACGTGAAGAAAAAGCGTTGGGCTATGCTGTAACCGAAGTAAAAGGCGATGCATTGAGAGCTGCCAATACTATTTCTCCGGTAGCAGCCTTGCAAGGAAAAGTAGCAGGTGTGGAAATCAAGCAATCAGATGGTGGTATATTTGGTGCAACCAAAATCCAGATTCGTGGTGCCTCTACTTTGAGTGGCAATAACCAGCCTATTTATGTGGTAGACGGCGTTATTCTATCTAATGATATTTCTAGTGTATCTCCTTCTGAATACAGTGATGAAGCAAATACCAAAGCTAATGACTATGGTAACGAATTGAAGAACTTGAACCCGGATGACTTTGAAACAGTATCTGTATTAAAAGGTGCAGCTGCAACAGCACTTTATGGTTCTCGTGGTTTGAATGGTGCTGTCGTTATCACAACTAAAGGTGGTAAAGGAGCTAAAGGATTTGGCGTTAGTGTATCTCAAACATTAGGTATAGACCATGCATTCAAGACCCCTGATATCCAAACAGAGTTTGGTCCGGGACGTATGCCGGGATGGGCTGATGACGATGGTAATGGTAGTATTTGGGATCCATATCAGTTTAAGACATCAAACGGAGAACACACTTACGTAGGAGTTCCCTCTTATGGTTATGGTCCGAGATACGACGGTAGTCCAATCCGCAATTACGATGGTACAATGACCACTTACTCTCCACATAAAAATAATATGCTGGATATGTACCAGTTAGGTTTTAATACGAATACCAATGTAACAGTTAGAGGAGGGACGGAAAAAGCTTCGTTCTATGCTTCAGCTTCTTATAAAAAGGCAACCTCCACTACTCCTAACAACACTTTTGAACGTTACTCTTTCTTATTGAAAGGTACTTATCAGATTAGTGACAGAGTAGATATTGCAGGTTCTATGAACTTTGTAAACTCAAAGCCTAGAAATGCTGCCAGAAATATTGGTGAGTATTTTGTGAATCCTAATATCGGTATGTTAGGTACACATCTGGATACTAAATACTTTAGAGATAAATATTTAGGTGATCATGGCGGTGTTGCTTCTACTTCATATGGTGACTTGTATGGAAGTGTTCCAAGTAGTTATAAAAACTATTGGTTCTCCATTGATAATTATGATGCTTATCATAAAGAAACAGTTATACGTCCTACATTAGAAGTTAATGTAAAGATTCTGGATTGGTTAAGATTCAAGGCAGATGCCAATATGAACTATTATTACAACCGTAGTGAACAAAAGGAACTGGGACGTGGATATGCCAATGATGGCGGATATTATGGTATGGCCCAAAAAACGAAAGAAGAATTTACTGTAGGTGGTACCTTTACAGCAAATAAGCAAATTAATGATTTCTCAATCGGAGGTTTTGCACGTTTCGAATACTATAATAAATCTCAAAGTGATTGGTCTGTAGGAACTAAAGGTGGTATGGTAGTCCCCGGACAATGGTTTGTTACTAATTCAAAACAAACTTCCGAATATTCGGCTTCAATGAATAATACCAAACGTATGATGTCTGCAGTCTTTGCTGTAAACTTAGGATGGAAGAATCAACTGTATATGGACATTACCGGACGTAACGACTGGTCTTCTGCATTAGTTTATTCTACTGCTATGGGTAACCACTCCTACTTCTATCCATCAGTTTCAGGTTCATGGCTGATTAATGAAACTTTTAAAGAGCAAATGCCATCATGGATTTCTTTAGCCAAATTACGTGCGTCATGGGCACAGGTAGGTAATGATACTGATCCTTATTATATCAATCAAACTTATCAATTTGGTACATTAGAAAATCCACAAGGAGGCTCAAATGTATATACCAATACTTTGTTGGATGACATCAAGAGTGCTAATCTAAAACCCGAACGCAAAAATTCTTGGGAAATAGGTTTGGATTTCCGCGTATTGAATAATCGTATTGCTTTTGACTTTACTTATTATAAGGAAAATACTACAGACCAGATTATGAACATTGACCTTCCTTCTATTTCGGGAGCAAAAAAACAATTGATTAATGCCGGTAACATACAGAACTCCGGAGTTGAAATTGCTTTGAATACTATTCCTTTTAAAAATAAAGACTGGCAGTGGGATTTGAACTTCACTTATACGAAAAACAAAAGCAAGATTGTAGAATTAAGTGATCTTTTGACTACTTCTTATTATGGTTTAATGGGTGACGCGAAAGGTGGTGACTATCACATGGGCTCTGTTGCAATGGTTGGTGGCGCTTATGGTGTTTTGATGTCTGACGCAGTTCCGGCTGTTAATGATAAAGGTGAAAGACTGCTGACTTGGGATGATGGTTGGAGAGCAGCTACTGAAACTCCAAGTGGAACCGTACAGGAAGTAGGTACATTGTCACCTGATTTTCTAGGTTCTATCTCAACTACTTTGTCTTATAAAAACTGGAGTTTGCATGTTGCGACAGATATGCGTTTTGGTGGAATGACTGCTATCTACTCTAACCTGTATGGTACTCAGGGAGGTTGGTTGAAAAGTTCGCTGAAAGGCCGTGAAGGTCATGGTGGTATGAGCTGGACAAGTCAATATGCAGAGAGCAATGGCATTACTTATCATGACGGTGTAGTACCTAGCGGTGTATTTAAAGAAGGTACTTATGCTACGTTTGTAGATGGCACAAAGCACGATGTTAGTGGATTGTCTTATGCACAGTTGATTTCCGAAGGTAAATTAGAACCTACACATGCCGGTGCATATAATATAAACCACACTGCATGGAACAATCCTTGGGGCAGCACTGTAGATGATATATGGTTCCATAAATTGAGCTACATTGCTTTGCGTGAAATCTCTTTGTCATACCGCTTTCCACAAAATCTTGCTCATAAGATTGGTGCACAAAATTTAAGTGTTATGCTATCTGCACGTAACTTGGGTTATCTTTATAACTCTTTGCCTAACAACATCAATCCTGAAAGTGGTCGTGGTAATGACGCTCGTGAATTCCGTATCCGTGGTTTCGAGCCATATACTGCAAATTATATGATGACTATCAATGTAGACTTCTAAACTTGATTGTATTATTTAAATGAAAACGATTATGAAATATAAATATTTAGCAACGGCTGTCCTATTGTCCGGATTGACACTGTTCAGCTCTTGTAAAGACGAATTTGCAGAAATAAATTCAAATCCGTCCGCAGTATCTACCCCGAATGTGCGTTATCTGTTTGCACAATGTATCACTACATTTCAACCTGCTGATTACTCTGCATGGTTCTATGGATATAAAGCAATGCCTTCATGGGCACAGATGAGCGTATTAAGTGGCGGCAATACCAGTAAGATGAACCTGAATGCATCTACCACCGGCTGTGGTTATGCCATTCAAAATACACTTTTATATACCAATGAAATCAGATACCAAATAAGCCTGATGTCTGATGAGGATAAAAGTAAATATGAATACATTCAGTATTTATGTAACCCAATGTGTGTAATGCTTGGATTGGTAGATACAGATATGTATGGTTCACGTCAATATAGCGAAGCAATGGCTATACGCTATGGAGGCACCATGACTCCTAAATATGATACACAAGAAGAACTATTTGAACTTTGGTTGAAAGAATTGGATGAAACAATAAACTATATCAATGCTCATCCTAAAGGTAACCAGCTGGGCAACCAAGATTTTATCTATAATGATGACTTGGGTAAATGGGCTAAGTTTGCAAACTCTTTGAAACTGAAGATTGCAGCACGTTTGTGGAATGTAAATAAGACACGCGCCCTACAAATAGTGAACGAAGCAGCTAAAAACCCGGCAGGTTTCGCTTCTGTTGCCGGTGTGGGAGGTGATGATTTCATTATCAATAAAGGTAAAACGAATAATAACTTTAACAATAGCCTTCCCGGAATGAATATAGGTCGTGATGCTGTTATTGAGTTTATGAAGAAGAATCGTGACCCTCGCTTGTTCAGTCTCTTCATGAAGAATGACTATAACTCGCTTGTTATTCAAGCATTCTTCGATCAGAATCGTGAGAAATTTATTCCTTCATATATTATGGATCATGTTGATTATGAGGTAATAGATGGCAAGAAAACATTTACAGGCTGGAAAGCTCCGGGTGAGCCATGGGTACGTTACTATGGAGTACCTTGCCAGAATGACATCAATGTGAAAGATGAATATGACGAATATTTTGACCATAAAGATGAAGCATTCTTCTTGTACAATGGTACTGTAAAAGTGTCTTATAGTCCCATTTCATCAACCAACACTTTCGCTATTAAAGGTAATTTCCAATATGAATTCCCTGACAAACCGGGTGCAACTCCTGTTAAGACCGATCAGCATGCTTGGTATGGCTTCTATTTCTCGGCAGGTGAAGTCAATCTGTTGTTGGCTGAGTTCAAATTATTAGGAGCAGATTTACCAAAGTCAGCTCAAGAATACATGACAGAAGGTGTGAGAGCATCCATGAAAGTATACGATGCCGTAGCTGAAAAGAATGAGTTGCCTTACTATAAATCAGGTTATACTAACGATAAGTTTGACCAACCGATCAGCTTTAGCGATAACGATATCGAAGAATCGTTGAAACTGGATGCTTATCAATTGAATGGAACACAAACTGAAAACCTTGAAAAAGTATATATCCAGCAAATGATTCACTATATGATGTTACCTATGGATATGTTCTCAACAAGCCGTCGTTCAGGAGTACCTATGAAGAATAGTACAATTCTTCCTCGTGAAGATTTTGACCCGGCACTTGGTGACAGTTATATCATTCCAAGACGCTTCGCTGTTTCTGAGCCATTGCAGTCAGATCCTTTGTATCAGATAACTATTGATGCATATAAAGCACAAGGCTTTACATACAGTGGAGAAATGAAAGATGCTCCTGCAACTTTAGCAAAAGAGCGTGTATGGTACGATCAAAACGCCCCTGAATATGGAGCCGGACCGAAAATCAATTAGTTAATATAAAGAAAGAGGTTATGTTAAACAAACATGCCTCTTTCTTTTTATTCTCTTTTAAATCATCAGACATTCTTGTTCTAACTAGCATTTAAGAATGATTCCGTCATGAAATGCATTTATTGTTTGTTGATGTTGTTACAGCCATTCATTGTTAATGCGCAGACTTTAAATGAAACGGCTTATTTTATCCTAGATAAATCTACAGGATATCAATCTTTTAATGATACACTTCATATAGAGGGAATCCTTTTGAACCCAGAGCAAAGGTCATTAAGTTGCCTTAGCAACTATTGTTATGTGGAAATAATGGATAAAACGGCAAAAATACTTGACCGTATTAAAATCCGTTGTCATGACAGTCGTTTTACTTGCTCTTTTCCTTTGGATTCCATTTCTACAAAAGGTAATTACTTTGTTCGGGTTTATACCCGATATATGCAGAATTTTTCTCCTTCTGTATATCCTATACAAGTATTCAGTGTGGGCACGCCTCAGAATGTATTTATCCCAGCTGATACACATGCTTTATTTCCCTTCCAGTTACGTTACAAAAATGGAATCTTATTATATAAATTAAATAAAGCTGAAAGTAACAAAGCGTATGATTTAACTATTGCAGCAGAGGATGGAAGTATGGAAACATTATCACTGGCAGAACACCCGGAAAGCTGTTTAAAGATCATTAATGGAACATCACTAAACCTGCTGAACTGTTTTGTGACTGATATATCTACAGACTCCATTGTATTTCAGCAATACATTCCTATTCATGAGAACGAAGATTTATTGCAGATGATATTGACGGATTCTACAGGCTATGTCAATGATAGTATCGCCATAACTTTAGCAAAGTCAAATTATTCTTCTCATGTACTGGCATATATTATCCACAAGGAAGACAGATTTTACCAATATCTGCTGTCAAAACAATTAAACCGCCCTCCTTCGGTAAAGAGTAGCGTTTATAAACAAATGATAAAAGGAAATTTTTATCCTCGCTTTTTACCTGAACAAGTGTTGTCCATAAGTGGTAACGTTAAGAAAGAATACGCCGGTCCTTTAAAAAGTGGGATTATCACTGCTTTTGATTCCCAACAGGGATATCACTATGATTCAGATATAAAAGCAGACGGTTCATTTATTATGGGAGTCGATGACTATCCGGTAGGAACTACCTTTTACCTGCAGGCTTTTAACGGAAAAGGCAAAAGCAATTATTATGAAATTACATTAGATGCTGATATTTTTCCCGATCTTTATCTTCCTCCCCTACATGGAAAACCGACAATCTCAAATGATATGCAAACATCAATAGATACCACAGATATACATTGGATTCCTGAAGTAACGGTAAAAGCTCGTAGTATCAAGAAAACTCCTCCTTCAACAAGTAAATTCTTTAAGAACAGATATTTTGAAGCAAAGGATTTAGAGCAAAGTTCTTATGCCGACTTGAGACCCATATTTGAACAAATGATAGGAATTCGGATTGTTTATACAGAAGAAGGAGAACCTTATCTTATATCCACTCGTGGTTCTTCTTTGTTTGAGAAAGAAGAGGAAAAAAAAGAGGAAGAAAAAGAAGAGGGGACAGGCGCTTCGCGACAGGGTATTAGAATTCGCATTGACGGCACTTGGGACGATAGAAAGGATCTTTTCCATTTGGTTAATGTCTCTGATATAGCCTCTATTGAATATATTCCTCCTTCAAGAGCGAATATCTATGGCCCCGGTAATATGATGGGAGCAATTGATATAAAGACAAAATCAGCTTCCAAAGGACACTATTCCGCAAAAGCTTTGGGGATATTGTATGAACCTTTCGGACTTACATATCCTACAGAGAAAAAGGAAATATGGGGAATAACAAGCATCAATATGAAGAAAGGAGAAGAAACAAAATTTCTATTGAAATTACCTTCAATCCCTGGAAGTTATCAAATCATTATTGAAGGAATTAAAGAGAATGGTACATTAGTCTTTATCAGCCGGAATATTGAAATTGAAGATCCAACATGAAAATTTTATAACTATAAAGGAAGAAACTGTTTTTCATCCTTATAACATACTATGAATATGAATAAATTTTTACTCTTAGCATCTATACTATTATGCTTGTCACTCGTAAATGCACAAGCACAAAATCGTCAGCGTATCTATCTTTTTGAGAAGTACACTAAGGGCATGGTATTATTGAAAAATAAAGCACGTGTTCCCACATCTTTAAATTATGATACGGCAAATGGCAATATGATGTATATTGATAATGGGAAAGAAATGATATTAGAAGAAGTACAGGGAATCGATACAGTATATATAGAAACTGCAAAGTTCATTCCTAGCGGACAACATGGTTTCTTGGAAATGATGGATTTAAAAAATGGTACTGTATTTATCAATTGGAAATTAAAAAAGCTGTTGGTTGGTAAAAAAGGTGCATATGGACAAGTAATACAGGGAAATGTGGAAGTGATGGATGTCAATGTCATAAAACAGCAGGCAGGCATTGCCAGAAGAGAGGATAATGTAGTAGATGTATATACTCAACTGAATGAAAATGAATATTATCTGCTCCGTAACGGTAAGTTTGTGAAATGTAGAAATGAGAAGTCCTTACTGAAATTATTCCCCGGAAAAGAGGAATTGATAAAGAAGTATATAAGCAAGCATCAATCAAATTTCAACAATACTCATAGCATTATAGAACTTCTAGACTACTGTATGGGGATAACAAACTAAGTAATTTTCTTGCTCCTCGATTCAACTCATTAATATTAATAGCTTTAAGCAAGAGGTTGTGTCAGCATTTTGGCACAACCTTATTTTATAGAAAAGTTCGCTTTATATACATATTTATTATACTTCTGTCAAACCAATCCTTTCAACCATATAGCCAAAAAGCGGTCATATACGATATATCCTTGCGTCTCTTTCAACACAAACTCCTTATCTTTCAATCCTTTCAATGCTACATTAATACTACTTGCCCCCTTTAAATTATATTTTTTAATAAATCCAGAAGCATTTATTTCACTGACAGTTCCTTCTTTTGCTATCGCTTTCAACAATTGTATTTGATTGGAAGTCAAGAAATCAAAATAGGTTTGATAAGTATATTCTTCTTCCCGGATAATATCTTGAACAAGTGCATGTAACAAATCAACAGTAGGTACTTGTTGTGGCAATGAAAACAGTCTGTTCAGCAAATATTGCACATACCATGTATGCCCGTTCACTGTTTGATATACTTCTTCAAAGATAGTTTCCGGCAATTCTTTTCCTCCTTCCCCAAATAGTTTTCTGGCAAAATCAAAATAGAGAACAGAAGGAATGGAAGTGAGAAAAAGTTTCTGTGTAGACTGATAGAAAGGTCTTTTAACGGAAAAGAAAATGGACTCCATCATGTGCTTTTTGCTGCCCGAAAAGATGAAATGTATTGTGGGGGTAAATTGAATATAAGATCGTAGCAAACCTTCTACTCCTTTTTCCGGATATTCCATAATTTGCTGAAATTCATCAATAGCGATATAACATTCTTTTCCGGATTGATTGAGATAGGAAAAAATCTCTTTCAAAGTTTCTTCAGAGCGTTCCGGTACAAAGTCCAGAGTGACCGAAGGCATTCCGGTTATCTCATCTGCGCTTATGACCGGACGACAACTCTTGAAGAAAGAAAACAATGATTTCAAGGTAGTTTGCGAAAAGGAATCTAGTTTACCTAATACAGTACGCCCGAATAAAGATACAAACTCCTGCAAATTCTGAGTAGAAAATATATCCAAATAAAAGCAAACCGCAGACTTGTCATTATCCTGAATATAATGAAATGCATTCTTTATCAGTCCTGTTTTTCCCATACGGCGAGGACTGATCAAGGTCATATTCCGACCATTTCTCAATGCAGAAATCAAATCTTCTGTTTCTTTTTCCCGGTCACAGAAATATTCTGGACCTTGATAACCAGTGATTAAAAAAGGATTAGCAGGTTTATTTTTCATTGCGTTATTTGCGTTACATATTTTATGTAACGCAAATAACGCAATAAAGTTTGAGAGTAACAAATAAAAGAAATAAATAATTTGATCTCAGATAGATGCAGCAGTTTATTGAGACAGGCTTTTTTTATTATCCCATAGATACATAAAATAAATTACTTTCAAACAAAGGACAAGGCAACAAACAGTATCAAGAAGCAAGAAAAGCATAGCTAAATTGTTAAATCACGAGGCTTATAATAAAATAATTTCATTTAAACCCTTGTTTATATTAAATATATTATATATTTGCGGCGTTAATCTTAGTTTAATTTAAAAAGCAGTTATCTTAAACTGATAGATTTTCTTGATTTTCAATAAACACTTTAAAAATCACAGCTATGTTAAAACGACTAAAGTCAGTCAGTATGATGCTGTTCCTAATGAGTGCCTCTACCGGAGCAGCTTACGCGGTTTCCAACCCTGGAGTAACCGATGTGAAAATCACACAACAAAGCGGAACATGTACCGGCATTGTAAAAGACGGTACAGGCGAAACTGTCATTGGTGCATCTGTGGTAGTGAAAGGCACTACCAATGGTACTATTACCGACTTCGATGGTAACTTTACCCTAAGCGACGTTAAGAATGGGGATATTATCCAAATCTCATTTGTAGGATATAAAACCCAAGAAATTAAGTACACTGGACAACCCCTCAATGTAATTCTGCAAGATGATACGGAAGTATTGGATGAAGTTGTGGTGGTAGGTTATGGTGGTTCGCAGAAACGTGCTGCATTGACAACTGCAATTTCCAAAATGGACAATCAGGTATTGAAGAATGCAGCCTACAGTAATGCCGGACAATCTTTGCAGGGCTCTGTAACCGGTCTTCGCGTTGTCAATACTACCGGTCAGCCGGGTAGTTCCCCCGACATCATTCTGCGCGGTGGTGCTACTATTACAGGTGAAAAGAGTTCTGCTCTTATTGTTGTAGACGGAATCGTGCGCAACAGCATGGCAGACATCAACCCTTCTGACATTGAATCTATCCAAGTGCTGAAAGATGCCGCTTCAACTGCTATCTATGGTGCACGTGCCAATGGTGGTGTTATTTTGGTTGAAACCAAGCGCGGCAAAGAAGGCAAAGTGGACGTTAACTATAAGTTTAAGATAGGTATGAACTTCTCCCGTAAAGGTTATGATTACCTGAATGCCGGAGATTATCTGTATTATACACGTTTGGGATTCAAAAATGCCAATCAAGCTGCTGCCGGTTATGGTGGCAGTTGGAATCCCGATACCCAGAACGGTTGCGGAACAACAAAGAATAACTATGATGTACGCTATCTGGAAGGGAACGAAAACCTTGTCAATGAAGGATGGCTCACGATGACCGATCCATATTCCGGCAAACAATTGGTTTACAAAGACTATTCCGGTCAGATGGAAGATGCCACATTCAACAATTCCGCAATGACTCAAGATCATTATTTAAGTATCAATGGAGGTAATGATAAAGCAACTTTCTCTACCAGCCTGGGATATTACAATGAAGATGGCCAAATCGTAGGAACCGGATATAAACGCTTTAGCGGTGCTCTCAACGGATCCTATAAATTATTCCCATTCCTTACTGTAAAGGGAGGTGCTACCTATACATGGTCTACTCAGCCCGAACTATGGATTGGTACTTATGAGTTCTTCTACAGAACCCGTGGTATGCGTCCCACTTGGAATCCTTGGAATGAAGATGGTAGCCCCAATTCAGCAGATTCAAACATTTCAGATGGTAATCCTGCATACTTCAGAGATAAATTGCTAAGTTCTAATGGTACCCGTAAATCAACATACAATTTAGGGTTTACATTGGACATTCTCCCCAAGAAACTGGTATTGAATGGAAATGCAGCATTGTATCATTATGATTACCAAAAAGAGAAGTTCAATAAAGCATATCAACTGGAGAACCAATCGGAAAATACAACCCGTGAAGCATCCATTAAAGAACAACGCTACACGCAAGAACAATTTAATTCAACTCTGACCTATACGGATACTTTTGCAGAAAAGCATAATCTGGAAGTAATGTTAGGCGGTGAATATTTCAACTACAGCCAATTTGATTTGGAAGCTGTGACTCAAAATTCACCTACTGATGATATTCCGACGTTGAACGCCGGTTCTACCCGCACTAAAACTACAACTTCGAAGACTGCCTATCGCATTCTTTCCGGCTTTGGACGTTTGAACTATAACTACAATATGAAGTATCTTTTGTCTATGGTATTCCGTTATGACGGTATCTCCCGTTTGAAAGATAACCGCTGGGGCTTCTTCCCGGGTGTTTCTTTAGGATGGAATGTGATGGAAGAAGAATTCTGGAAAGATTCAAAACTTTCTGATATATTCTCTAACCTGAAACCTCGTGTGAGCTATGGTGTTAATGGTAATGTAAACGGTCTGGGCAATTATGAAGTTTATGGTACATATGCTTTGACCGGCAATACATATGGTGGTGAAACTGGTATTTACAACAAAGAGTTGGTAAACACCCAGTTGCGTTGGGAACAGAGCCAGACATTTGAAGCCGGTTTGGATATGGGCTTCTTTAATAATCGTTTAAGCTTTATCCTTGACTATTATAGCCGTACAACCAAAGACTTGTTGACAGATTTGGCCTTGCCTGGTTATACAGGATTTGACAAAATCAGAACCAATCTCGGATCATTGCGCAACACCGGTTTTGAAATGGAAGTACGCGCTAATATCATCAAGAGCAAAGACTTTTCATGGGATCTTACAGCCAACTTATCTACTGTAGCCAATAAGATTGTGAAATTACCGGAAAATGGCGTTGCCAAGAATCGTGTAGGTGGTGATCAGGTATACGATCCGAAAAAAGGTGAATTAGTATGGGTAGGTGGACGCCAGGAAGGCGGTAAATTAGGTGAATTGATAGCTTATAAACAAAACCATATTTTCCGTGACTGGGACGACGTAAAACAAAATGCCAATATGCGTATTGATAATGTTGCCAATCTATATGGACCGGGGTTAGCAGACCAAATCAATCCCGTGACTAAAAAGACTTATAGAGAATCAGATGGTTGGAAGCCTATCGAACCGGGAGATGTTTGCTGGGAAGATATGGATGGTAACCAAGTGATTGATTCACATGACCGCTATGTAGTAGGTAACATATTCCCGAACATTACCGGTGGTTTCTCTACAACACTTAACTACAAAGGTATTTCCCTATATGCACGTTTCGATTATGCTCTAGGACACACACTGTACAATGACTTGAAAGCCCGCACATTAGGACAATATCAGGGAACATGGAACATCATTACAGATGTGAAGAATATGTGGACAGAAGAAAATCCGAATACGGATCTATCAAAATATTATTTTGGCGACCAAGTAATAAAGAAGAACATTACCCGTTCTAATAATGGTAGTACAGCTGCCAATAATAATAACTCAAACTATTATGAAAAGGCAGACTATCTGGCATTGCGTGAATTGACATTGAGCTATAATTTGCCCAAGGCATGGACCAGCAAATGTTTCATTCAAGACGCTTCTGTCTATGTAACAGGTCAGAACTTATTCTACATCACCGGATATGAAGGAACTTCTCCGGAACCGGCTGTAAGTACCACATACGGTCAAGGTATCGATAACGGACGTTATCCTACTCCTAGAACAGTATTGTTTGGTTTATCATTAACATTCTAATTTTTAAGACATTGAAGATTATGAAAAAGTTTTTAGCATATATCATGGTTGGTGCAGCACTGACCGTTACCGGATGCGATTCTTTGGATTTATCCCCCGACAGCAGCATCACGGATAGTAACTACTGGCAGAGTGATGCACAATTCTCTGCTTTCAACATAGGATTGCATTCACAATTCCGCGAAAGAAGTTACAAATTCTTTCTATTGGGCGAACCTCGTGCCGATTATTATAAAGGGGAAACAGCTTTCGGTAGTGCCACACAAGGCAATGAGCTCATGTGGCAGAATAACCTGAGTGCAATTAACCCGGGAGTCAGCAATTTTGCCGATCTGTATGGTCTTATTAATCAAGTGAATATTATGATTAATAAAGGCGAGCAGAATACTACGCTGGATGCCAAGACCCGCAATTTCTATCTAGGACAAGCCTACGGCATGCGTGCTTACCTTTATCTCCACTTGTTGCGTTCATGGGGAAATGTCATTATTTGGACAGATTATACAGAAGGGTCATCACTGGACTTCAGTAATCTGAACAAATCAGCATCTCCAGCAGCAGATGTCATGCAATTAATCATTGACGATGTCACTGCATCCGAGACAGCATTTGGAAGCAACTATAGTTTCAAAGGTGGCAACCAACGTTACTTTTGGTCAAAAGCCGCTACAATGATGGTGAAAGCCGAAGCATATATGTGGAGAGGCAAGCACATGGGAGGTGGAAATGCAGACTATACCACTGCCAAGAATGCCTTGATGGATATTCAAGCAAGTGGCAAGTTCAGCCTGCTGGAAAACTATACTGACGTATTCGCTTTTGACAATAAGAATAATGCAGAAATTATTTTTGCCATCCGCAATTCACGTGAAGATAGCTTTGTTATGTGGAAAGATAACAACTTTACCAACAATATGTTACCACAACAAAATCTTCTTTTCAGTTATGCAGATGAAAACGGAACCCCTATCAGTGAGTTAGGTGACAAAGTGCAGATAAACGGCGTATGCAGATATGCTATTAACCCTGATCTTTATTCAAAGGGATTCCATGATGCTGATACACGCAAACGTGGTACATTGCAGGCTGCCTTTGAAAAGAATGCCGATACCGGCGAGTTGACTTATGCAGGTGCATATCCTTGCAAGTACTTAGGTACATTACTGGCAGGTGCTGCCATTCGTTCCATGTACGATGATTATCCCATTTATCGTTATGCAGACTGTCTGTTGTTGTTGGCTCAAGCCAAAGCATTTTTAGGAGAAGATCCTGCTACGGAAATCAATGCTGTGCGTGAGCGTGCTTATGGTAAAGAATACTTTAAAGCAAACTACGCTACCCTGGCTTATCCTAACGATAATGACCCCGAACTGTACACTAACAATTCAATGCAGAAACCGGATAATGCAGGTGCTATGGAAGCCGTATTGAAAGAACGCATGCGTGAATTTATGGTAGAAGGCAAACGTTGGTACGACCTCCGTTTGGCAGGTGATGAATATGTACTTGCCCACACCACGGCAAATGAAGCGCGCTTATTATGGCCGATCGACGAAAATACATTGAATAAGAATAAAGCTGATGACAAGACCGGTCAACCGGGATTAGTTCAAACTCCAGGGTATAAGTGATGACTAAAGAGTAGAAAGGTTGAATTACTCGTCAGATCTTATTCTGTACGAATGATAACTGTGAAAAGAGCGAGAATGCACCGTGAGGTACATTCTCGCTTACTTCTGCTAGTAATAAACTGGTAAATTTTGAATGCTTTCTTAGTCCTAAAACACACCGAAGAAGTTTTTGTTTATTCTTCCATCTTAAAACTTTTCAAAATCTTTTCAGCATTAGCTTCCTCCCCTTCAGAATAGAGAATGGAAATATAAAAGCCACTCCCCGCAGCCTTGGTCATCAGACAAGCATAGAAGCAATGATCCGCCTCACAGATTCCGGTCAAATAAGAACCATAGAATTGTGGCAACTCAAATGCTTTTATTGCCGACTGGTCTTTTACTCCATCATCATTAGCATAATCCTTTAGGACACCACTTAGTTCCTCCTTTGTCATACCATCAGAATCCAAAGACTGGATCGTGATATAGAACTTACTGTTGTTCAAGAGGAAAGTTTCTTCTGTATCCTCTTCCACCAGGATTCCTTTAGGAGCTTCGAAAGTCAATCCGTAGGCAGTCCATGTAATAGGGGCAAGAGCTTGAGCATTTACTGATAGGTATGCCAAGCACAGAAATGCAAGAAATAGAAGCTTTTTCATTTTTAGTTTTCGGGTATGTTGATGAATAAATGTGTCGAAATATAAATAGAACGATCATTTCACCGTAGGGGCGGATTGAATCCGCCCGTATACATAAAGCAAACTGTTTCCGGGCAGATTCAATCTGCCCCTACAGCAAAATGATAGCTATTTTTATTTTAACTACCTCCCATTGGAAAGCCTGCTACATACATAGCCGGTTATTTATCCTTTTCGCGTATTTCCACACGACGAATCTTTCCACTGATCGTTTTCGGAAGTTCCTCCACAAATTCTATTACACGCGGATACTTATAAGGAGCAGTCACACGCTTCACGTGGTCTTGCAGTTCCTTTATCAGTTCGGGACCTTCCTTGCCTTTGTAACTTGCAGCAAGAACGATGGTTGCCTTTACCACCTGACCACGAATTTCATCGGGTACACCGGTAATGGCACACTCCACTACAGCCGGATGGGTCATCAATGCGCTTTCTACCTCGAACGGGCCGATGCGGTAACCGGAACTCTTGATTACATCATCTGCACGGCCTACGAACCAAAAATATCCATCCTCATCACGCCAAGCTACGTCACCTGTGAGATCGGAAGAGCGTCGTGTAGGGAAAGAGTGTAGATCTCGGTGGTCGCC
>OGHO01002179.1_pt1 | contig 15996 bp, 15 predicted proteins | sample 1571421 | NCBI WGS metagenome assembly OGHO01 (sample SAMEA2581937, study PRJEB24529) | metagenome | biome: Human gut stool | place: China | collected 2011
CTCTCCGGAAGGCTCAGGGTGGAGGTCAGCTCCTCGGTCTTGGATACGTCAAAGGCGCCTGGGGCATCTGTGGTCATGTGCTCCGAATCGCCGCCGCCGATGGGGAACTTTTGATCCTCTGAATACACCCCATAGACCGTCTCCAGAACCTCCACCGCACTGGAGTAGGAAGAGGTGGAGCCGTCTCCGCTTCCGCCGTGATTGCTGCTGCCATTGTTGCCGCTGCATCCCACCAGGGAGATCGCCATTGCCGCACCGAGAATAAAAGTGATCATCTTTTTCATAATACATGGTCTCCTGTTCTGCATTTATTTGGGTGACTGATTTTGCTGAAGGTCATACCCTCCATCGTCACGCATGGAGAGTACATAGGTAAGCTGTTTGCCATTGGTTTTCAAGGTCAGGGAAAACATGGTGTCCTCTGTGCCGGAGAGGTCCCAGTAGAGCAGAACGTCTTCGGAGATCTCTGCTTCGGTGCCGTCTCCGAGGAGTTCGCCCTCCGGATCAAACAGGCTGAATTCACCGCCGGAAACAGATACCCGGGTCGTTTCGCCGGTTTCCAGCGCCAGAGGAATTCCGCCGGAGACTTCCCGAAGTCCAGATGTCATTTGAGGATGGTCCGCCGGAATGGAGACCGGTTCCGCCCCAATGGGTACGCCCTGATACAAGAGGGCGGTTTCCCCACGCACAGCAAAGGGAGGGAGAGCGGCAATAAACAGGACGGCTGCGCAGGCGGCAGCGGCCAGAGATCCAAACGAAATCCATTTCGTTCTGGTGCGTGTCGGCTCCGGCTTTTGTTCCAGGCGCATGACCTGCTCCCGGAGCTCCTCCGGCGCTTTGATCCTGCGGTATGCCTCTACATCTTTTTGATCAAACATATTCATTCCTCCGTTCCAAGGAGTGCTTTGATTGCCTGCCGGCCGCGGGTCAGACGCATTTTGACTGCGGAAACCGAGATGCGCAGGCAGCGTGCGGTTTCTTCCACTGAAAACCCTTCCAGATAGTGGAGCACCACCACCTCATGCAGCTTGTCCGGCAGGCTCCGAACGGCGGCCAGAAGTTCGGATGTTTCTGAATCCTCCGGCGAGGCGATGTGTTCCGCATCTTCTAAAGGGGTATACCTGCGTACCGCGTTGCGGCGCTGGAGATCCCGGCATTTATTGATTGTAACGCGCAGCATCCATGCCCGTTGGTGGGACGTATCCTGGAACGTAGGCCGCTTCGCCAGATAGACCGCAAACACATCGTGGACGACATCCTGAGCGTCTTCTGAATGGCTCACATAGGTCAGTGCTGTCCGGAACAGCAGATCGGAATATGTTTCGTATAGCGCCGTTAAATCAACCGTTTCTCCATGACGCAATGTTCTTACCTCCTGTTCTATACACGCATGGCCTGGCCGCCAGGTCACATTTCCCTCCACATTTTTTGAGAAAGTTATTAAATATTATACCACGTTCCTTGTGGGCGCGATAGAGCGCGAATATTAGAAACAAAGCAGCTGCTGAAAACTTTTTAGCTGGATTTGCGTCTATAATGTGGAGACGCCGCAAATCTGTGCTGGACGATAGCTGACAGATTTGCTCCGGAACATATATGCTCTGTTAGATACATCTCAAATTCACAGGCAATTATGAAAGGAACTCAGATTGATATGAAGAAAAAACGATTCGCTACAATTGTGGCAGCACTCTTGGTAATTTCTCTGGCTAGCTGTAGTACACCTGCTGGGAGCTTACCCTCCGCGCCTGACGGTTCCCATGTGCCGGAAAAAACACAGGCCCTCTATTCCAATTTGACGGATGACAGCTCCAGGAGGGAGGTCGTGGATGCGCTTCAGGCCCACGGCGTATCTCAGGAGCAGACCGATACCCTGCTGGCCTGGGCAGACGACTTTAACGCCCGGGTGACCACGCCCACCCTCACGGAGGGCTTTACCGCCATGGAGGGTGACTTTGTTGACTACAGCTCACTTTTGTTTGACATTAAGGAACTGCCAGACGGCACATTTTTTATGGAGGCCAATTGCCGCCTGACCGCGTTCCTGTTGATGCGGGATCAGCTCCAGACCTGTGGGACTGCGGATGAGAGTGATACCTATCTAATGTTTGACATTGAGGCCATTGACACGCAGAAGGAATACCAGCTCAGTTCAGAAGCACGGGCCGATTTCATTACTCTGTTCAATGCCGTACCTCTGGAGGGGGCGGCGAACCAGGAGGAACACCTTGCCCGCATTGAGGAAGCGTGGTCGGAGCGTGGCATACAGGTGGACAGCGCCAAGGGAATGTCCCTGATCGAGGTATATCTGCATTCCCCACTTGACGGGGTCCGCTTTGTAGGACATACCGGCGTATTGATGGAGACGGAGGACGGACTGCTGTTTGTGGAGAAGTATGGCCCGGCTGGTCCCTTCCAGGCGACCAAATTTGAGAGCCGGAACGCATTGGAGCACTATCTTCTGGCCCGTCCGGACCTATATGGAGACGAGACGGAGCTGCCGCCTATTGTGCTGGAAAATGGGAAGATGATGGAGATATCCTGACCGGGGTACGGGTATCCGCAGTAGACACGGCCAAAAATGTCCGATGGGAGACCCACCGGACATTTTTCATATTCGTTTATTTTAGCCGCATTTTTGAGTACGGCGCGTTCCTGTACCTCACCTTAGCCAGTACACTGTCAGCAGTGAGGAGATGTAGCCAGGTTAGAGCCTTAATTTTTGCAAAAATATGTCGATATGATACATGAAACCATTAAGAGCAGAGGGAAACTGAAATACTACTGTAGACAGAGAAAGGGCGTGGTATAGGTGCGATATCTGGTTTATCTCTTTGGATGCGCTCTGTTGGTCGGAGGTGGGGCAGTCTGTTCAGTTACACCGGCCGGAATCAGACTGGATGTTGCAAACTTGCTGTCGCTTCTGGATTATACAACGCTGGCGTTCCTGCTAATCGCGTGCGTACTGGTTCTTCTGGGGAACAACTCTTTCCGCGCTTTTGGTTGGGCAATCCGGGCTATGTTTCAAGAGAAAAAACCTTCTGCCGCCCGTGCGCTGGAGAGTTATCTGGCCTATCGGCAGGTGGCTATAGGATCTTTACTGGCCGGAGGTGCTGGCTCACTGCTTAGTCTGATTAAAATGATGCACAGCCTGGGTGGCGGTAATCTGGAGGAATTAGGGATTGCCCTAAATGTAGCATGCCTGTCTCTCGGATATGCCATCTTTTTGAATCTGCTATTACTTCCGGTAGGGTTTCTGTTGCGAAAGACGTTGGGAGAGATAGAACAGGCGGATAAGGTAGACCAAGCTGCGGGAACTATTTCGGTGCGGCGAAAGCGCAGTAGAGCAGGGTGATTGGTCGGGGTGAATTAGGGCATCTGTTTACCTGCCGGGCTGAACTATATAGGAAGATAGATATTTTTCTCTGACAGGAGAAAACACATAGGCCGCAGCTTCTGCGATTGGTGTAAAAAGAGAACTGCACTTCCGTACGCCGCCCTTCCGGGCTGGCGGTTCGGAAGTGCAGTTCCAGTTCTGTCGCCTGATAACCGAAGCCGACATACTGCTCTGTTATGCTATTTCAGATGAAGAAAGCCCCGGATACATACCTGTTCTGATCTACCCTTATCTAATCGAGAAATCCATCATACCATGCCAAACGCCATTTGTGACACCGTACGTAAATCAATTGAGGACTAGCTGGGCATTTTGGAAGGTTCCCAGCCAGTCGAGGTTGAGGGGAATGGGGGTAAGGAAGGTATCAGGTCGGACGGCCTCCCCGTGGAAATCGCTGCCCCCCGTGATATGGAGGCCGTATTTGTCTGCAAGACGCAGATAGGCGGCGGTCTGTTCGGGGGAATGCCGGGGATAAAAGCACTCAATCCCATCCAGCCCCGCGTCCTTCAGTGCACGGAGGATTTCCTCCAGGCGCCCGTGGGAGCAGCCGAGCTGGCAGGGATGGGCCAGAACCGCCTTTCCGCCCGCGTCATGGATGGCCGCGATGCATTCCGGGGCGCCGGCCTTCCACCGCTCAATGCGCTGGTATTCGTCCGTGTCCAGATAGCGGTCGAAGGCCTCCCGGAGGGAGGAGACATACCCGCGCCGGAGCATCACCCGGGCGAAGTGGGGGCGGGCGACCACTCCGCCGCCGGCGAGGGCCTCCACCTCCTCCAGCGGCACGTCCAGCCCCTTCCCGCGGAGAAACGCGGCGATGCGGTATTTCCGCTCCTCCCGGCTGGCGCGGAGCCTGCGGCAGAGCTCCGCCAGGGCGGGACACTCGGGGCCCAGATTGAGGCCGAGTATGTGCATGTGACGGTCCTCCCGGGCCCCCAGCTCCACCCCGCGGAGCACCGTCAATCCGCAGGCTTGTCCCGCCCGGACGGCCTCCTCCGCGCCGTCCATGGTGTCGTGATCGGTGACTGCCAGAATCTGAATTCCGGCCGCCAGGGCCTTGGCGGCCAGTTGGGACGGGGTATACTGCCCGTCTGACGCGGTGGTATGGGTATGCAGATCCGCCGGACAGGTCATAAAAACCGCCTCCTCAATTCTTCACCGCCACAACGCGGATGACGGGGGGATCGTCGTTGCCGTAGGGGGCGAAGCCGGTCTGTTCCCTGGCGTACTCGATGCGGAAGCCGGCCTGCCGGAGGGCCTCGGTCAGCTCGTCCAGCACAAGAAAACGGCGGTAGTGGTTGTCGTAGAAAAAGGCGTTGCGCTCCAGCGCCTCCCCCTTGCCGTAGAGCGGGTCATGGACGCTGCGCACCTCGATGAAGAACTTTCCGCCCGGCTTGAGGGCCCGGGCCATGCTCCCCAGGAGCATCCGCTCCTGCTTCTGGTTGATGGCGTGGATGGTAAAGCGGCTGTAGGCGTAGTCATAGCTCTCCGGCTGGTGGAGGGTGTGGCTGACGAAGTCGCCGCATACGAACCGGGCGTGTGGGACCGGCTGCTGCCGGAGCATGCCGATGGCCGCCTCAGAGAGGTCCATCGCCACCACGTCCAGCCCCAGAGAGGCAAAGTAGAGGGCGTCCCGCCCGTTGCCGCACCCCAGCTCCGCCAGCGTCCGCCCCGGCTCCACCAGGGTGGACACATACCGGGCGAAGGGGGAGGGGCTGGTGGGGCAGAGCTTGTTTTGATAATACAGGTTCCAGTAATCGGTATTGTCGATGGGGTGCTCCACGATGTTCGGGTAGAGCGCCCCCTCGATCTCCTCTACCAGCTCCAGCGGAGTGCGCTCCCCGTCGTTCTGGAGCACAAGGTCGGGGCTTTGGGGCTCGTCAAAGGGCAGATCCACCCCCACCACATTGCGCCCCCCGGTATAGAGGCCCTTCTGGTTGCGCTGGATGAGGGTCTCTTTTTTGACCCGGATATAGATTTCCTTGTAATTTGGAATATGCTCCCGGTTCCAGCGGCGCACAGTGTCAAACATGGCGATGGAGCAGCACACCACGTCGATACCCTGGTCGGAGAGCAGCCTGCACACCCGGAAGATCCGGCCCGCCCAGCGCAGGCGCTCATCGTTGGTGTAGCCCACATCCTCGCCGAAGGCCACCCGGATTTCGTCCCCATCCAGATAGACCGCATTGGGCTTGGTGTTTTTGAGCCGCTGGTAGAACAGGCTGCCCACGGTCGTCTTCCCCGCCCCAGACAGGCCGGTGAAAAAATATACGGTTCCCTTGTGTTCCATGTCCTCCTCCTCAGTGATACAGCGGCTGTTCCAGCAGCGCCGGGTCCAGCTCCAAAAGGGGCATGAAGTTCAGCGGCGCGCCGTTTTTGTTGACGAACCGCAGCCCCCGCATCAAAACGCCTGCGATCTCTCGCCGCTTGGCCGCCATGTTTTCCCCGATCTCGGTCAAGATCTCCTGCCGCCGCTGTTCCGGGTCCTCCCCCTCGAAAAACACCTTGTGCTCCATTGCCTTTTTATAGGAGGCCAGGATCAGGTCCGTGCAGCCGTGCAGCCTGCCGACCAGCGCGTTCATCGCCTCTTCGTCCATGGGCGCGCCGTCGTAATACTGAAAATCATAGCCGTAGCGCCGGTATACGTCTCCCATCAGATACTCCAGATACACCCGCTCCTCCCGGCCCAGGTACTCCTCATAGGTCCGGTAGATGGCCGCCGGGTCAAAGCCCCGGTCATTTCCCTTCAAAGACTCCGGGTCCCGCTCGCCGTTGCGGGAACAGTAGGTCATGCTCTTTGTATAGGGTAGGTCCAAAAAGGCTGCCAGGGCGGTAAAGGTGGCTTTCGGATTCAGCTTGCCGTCCTCAAAGCGGACCAGCACCGAATCCTGAAACAGTCGGTCCTGCCAGTCCACCATGTAGTTCCGGTTCAGGACCCGTTCGGTGAGCTCGTCGGGGATTGTCAGCGGCTCCTGGCCCGGTTTCCACTCGTCAATCTGGCGTTGCATGAATCGCACACACGCCCCGGTGGAGGTGGTGGGACGGCGCAGGGGTGTAAACGTTTTGATATACTTGAAGCCCTTGAGGGGGGAGAAGTCCCGCAGCTCCTGATACTCCGGGGAGTCCAGCACCGCCCGGTTCTGGTCGTTCGCGCCCAGAGTGCAGTGGTAGTTGTGGAAGTGGGGTTGGAAAAAAATAGATGGAACGATTCGGGCAGCGGGGTCCAGGTTCCGCAGATCCGCCATAGCCAGATACAGGGCCACGAAGATATCCTTGTCCGTCCGGTCCCGCATCCGGCTGAGCTGATTCGCCAGCCGCTGGGGCTTCTCCAGATCCCCGTCACCAGTCTTGCCGTGAAAGGTGATTTCTCTGCCACTACTGAGGAACTGGCGAAGTCGATCCACCTGCTTGCGTAGTTGGTAGAGCATCATGGACTCCACTGCGATCAGGTTGGGGTGGTTGTCGAAGATCTCGTTGAAGAAGTCGCCGCCATTGTGGGTAGAGAGCTGGGTGTGCCAGATCAGCCGGTGGATCTCCCGGATGCCGACGGGCTTGACGGGATACTGGCTGTAATCCATGCCGAACCGGGCCTGGAAGTCGATGGGGTACTGGCTGATCTCGTCTCCGATCAGAAAGACCAGCTTCTCCTCCGCCAGCAGGGGCCGCAGGTTCAGGACCTGGAGATAGGCGCAGAAGATCCCCCAGTCCGTGTAATGGAGATAGACGTGGTTCTCCCGGCCCACCCACTCGCTTTTCCGCACATTGTCCCGGAGGTATTCCAGCTCATACTGGGAGTACACATCCGCTGCCAGCACGGGTTTCTCCAGGTTATGGAAAAAATTCCGGCTGATCACCGGGTGCCGGAGGTCCAAAGGCTCCCCGAAGGTCTCCGTCTCTGCGGTAAAGGGGATGTAGCGCTGGTCGTCGTAGGGGTAAAAGCGGAGGGGCAGCTCCTCAAAAGCGGGAAAGTCCTGCTGGAAGCAGTAGGGATATTTGCGCAGCAGGCGGCAGTTCTTCTCGTATCGGCTCTTCAGGAGTTTGATGTTGGGCTGGTAAAAAGCCTGGGTCATCAGCTCCAGCAGAGTTTCCCGCTGGAAGCCCCGGCGGTAGAGGGAGCGGAAGGCGTCATAGGCCACCTTGTAGTTCCCGCCGTTTTCAAACAGGTAAAGGGCGGCCTCCAGCTCTGTCTCCGGCTGGCGGTCCCGGGCGTCCGCCAGAGCCAGGGTATAGGCCGTCACAGCGTGGCTCCGCTCTCCCAGCTCTGCCATCCGGCGGGCGATGTCCAAGGCGGTTTGTTCCTTTGTCATAGTTCCTCCCTGTCTCAGCATAGAAAAACGGGGGCCGGGCGCAGTGCCCGGCCCCCTTGTGGCTGCTGTGAAAGAACAACTGCTCCGGATTACTGCAGCAGCTGCAGCACGCCCTTCGTCGGCGCGGACTTCGAATCCCTCGCTTCGCCGCAGGCGGCAAAGCTTGCTCTCTCCGTCGCGCCTCCTCTCCCCACCGAACCCGCTTCGCTGGGCTTCGGCGGGGGCTACCCGTGCCCCAGGGCGGGGCAGCACAGGAGGGTTCGGGAGCGTGCAGATGCTCAGCCAACACCAGAGCTTACTGGAGCAGCTGCAGCACGCCCTGGGGCACTTGGTTGGCTTGGGCCAGCATGGCCTGGGCGGACTGGATCAGGATGTTGTTCTTGGTGTAGGCCATCATCTCGTCGGCCACGTCGGTGTCGCGGATGGTGGACTCGGCATCCTGGATGTTCTCCTGCATGACGGACAGGTTGTTGATGGTGTGGTCCAGACGGTTCTGGGTGGCGCCCAGGGTACCGCGGACGTCGGAGACATAGTTGATGGCGCTCTTGATCCTGTCCAGGGCCTTGGCGGCGCTGTCCTGATCGCCGATCTTCATATCGGTGAGGTCCAGGGCGGCCACGTGGCAGTCCTTGATGCCCACCCTCAGTTGGTTGAAGTTGTCGGAGGTATCGCCGATCTGCAGGGTCAGGGGCTTGCCATTATTCGCCTGAGCCGCAGCAGAAGTCTTGGCAAGGGAGGTCCAACTACCCGCATTTGAAGCTTTTCCAATGCCAGAACCAGTGACCGTAGCATTCTGTGCAGCTTCCAAAGTGTCTTTGCTGACATTGGCATTAGCCGCAGAAGCCTTTGACAACAGAGCCTGGATATCCTCAGAAGTATACAGCGTCTTTTTCTTAAGTTTAATAGTTACCTCGCCATTCTCATTGACCTCAGCACCATCCTGGCCGTTAGAAGAAACTGCAGAGAGCTTAAAGGTCAGTTCAGAACGTTTACCGGCGGAGTCAAATACAGAATCCGCAGTGATTTTAACATCCACACTGGCTTTGGTAGCGTCAGCACTAGTCCCGCTAATAGAGGTAGTACCATTGGCGGACATAGAGCCGTCCAGCAGCTTGATGCCATTGAAGTTGGCGGAATCGGCGATACGGTTGATCTCGCTCTTGAGCTGATCGACCTCCTTCTGGAGCTGCTTGCGGTCGGTGCCGTCCTCAAAGGTGCCGTTGGCGGACTGCTCGGCCAGCTCATACATGCGGTTGAGCATGTCGTGGACCTCGGTCAGGGCGCCCTCGGCGGTCTGCACCAGGGAGATGCCGTCCTTGGCGTTGTCCTGGGCCTTGTCCAGGCCGGTGATCTGGGCGCGCATCTTCTCGGAGATGGCGAGGCCCGCGGCGTCGTCACCGGCGCGGTTGATCTTGTAGCCGGAGGACAGCTTCTCCAGGTTCTTGGACAGGGCGGAGGTGTTGTTGGCGTAGTTGCGGTAGGCGTTCATCGCCATGATGTTATGCTGGATCCTCATTTCGATCGTTTCCTTTCTTTCTGAAATGATATTGGGTTTGCTGGTCCAACGCACCGATCCCTCATGTGCGTTTAGTGGTTTGGCAGACCAACACAGACGCCGTGGCCTTTGGCGGGCTGTGTCCCTGCACTTCGATTTATTTCAACCGGTTCGCGAGACCGGGTGAAACCAAACTAAGGTGGTTATTTATACGTCCTGGGCTGTTTTGCTGCGGAACAGGGCCTGTATTTGGCCGGACAGCTCCTCCTCCCATACAGTTGGAAGCAGGTGCTCCAACTGTGCCCGCAGCGCCTGGGCTTCCTCCCGGCTGTCCCCGGCCTCCATCCGCTCCAGGAGCTGTTCCATTGTGCGGACGGCCCGCTCCCGCTCCGCACTCCAGTGGTAGACGGCATCCCGGCCTTTCCTGGCGCGGCTGCGGGGAAGAGATGCCAGGCACTCCGGCCGGGGAGCCCCCGACCGCTCCAGTACCTTTCCCCGCACAATGGGGATGCTGCGGTCGGCCTCTACCCGAAGGAAGGCGCGGCTGCCGGAGAGCTGAGCGAGCTGTACCACAATGTCGCCATGGATGGTGAGATACTCACCGGGGCGCAGAGAGAGCTGAAGCATGGGGGATCTCCTTCCTGTGGCCAGCGGCGCGCATCCATGCGCCGCGTGCAAAAACATCGTCATAATATTGTGGACGCCTGCTTACAGGCTTCAGCCGCACGGATGCGGCCTCTCGTTTCCCACTCGGCGGTCCGGAGAATGTGGATGGAAGGGCGGAGGCTCCCCACCGGCGTTCCATCCACGCTCTCCAGCCGGAATCATGGGCGTTCACCGGTGTCCCGGCCGGCATATTGTCAAGGCGGAGCACAGTACGCCTGGAAAGGGTCAGGCGCTCCTGTTCTGCCCCTGTAAATCAAAAAACTGTTCCAGCCCACGGGCTTTGATATTTTTTGCCGCGTTGACCTCACGGTCATGAACCGCGCCGCACTCTGGACAGACCCAACCACTTCGCCTGTAATCCCGCGCATGGAGCGCGTCCCGCGTCAACCCACAGGCCGAACAGCTCCGGGTGGTAGGGAGATACCGGTCTACCTGAATAAATGCCTTTCCCTGGCGGGCCAGCTTGTAGCACAGCATCTCCCGGAACATCCCGAACCCCGCCTCCTTTACGGCGCTCCCGGCCTGAATCAGCGTGTCCGTCATCGCACCCAGATCGTCGCCCCTCACACATACGGCATCCCAGGCGTTGGCTATCCGCCGGGATTCCTTGTGGAGGAAGTCTCTGCGCTGATTGGCGATGTGCTCATGGAGCAGGCGGTATTTCAGTACGGCTTCCTCATAATTTTTCGAGCCAGGCTGCATTCGGTTCAGCCGCCGCTGAAGATGCACCAGCTTTTCCTGGGACTGTTTCAGCCAGCGGGGTGGATCGGCCCTGTTGCCCTGGTCGTCCACATAAAAGTGGCGCAGGGAATATTTCAGCCCCAGGGTGCGCTCCGGAGCGGGAAGGACCGGCTCCGGCGGCTGTACCAGGCTTTCATACAGGACATAAGCGTAATAGCGGCCCGTCCGGGCCTTTTCCACTGTGACGCGCTTGAGCTTCCACCCGTTTTGCGGGCGGCGTGGAAAGACGGCCCGAATCATTCCTGCCTTGGTCATGCGGATGCCGTCCCGCGTGGTATAAATGGTCGGGCCGGAAGTAAACACATGATTGCAGGCGGTGAAGGAGTCCCGGTCATCTTTTTTTCGCTTAAAATTGGGATGCCCAAAAGCCTCCGGGTTTTGAAAAAATAAACGGAACGCCCGGGACAACTGGTTGTGCTCCTGAATGAGTGCCTGATTATCCACTTCTTTTAGAAAAGGGGCTCCCTTTTTGTATTTTGCCGGGGTAGGGATGAAGTGGACGCCAGTCTCCAAATAAAACCGCTGCTGGTCAGCCAGCATCTGGTTCCAGAGATAGCGGCAGCAGCCAAAGGTCTTTTCAAAAAGTTCTGCTTGCTCTGAGGTTGGATACAGGCGCAGCTTGAGGACATTATATTGTTTTTCTCTGGATGCCATCGTGGCCGCCCGCCTCCAAATCCATGCTTTGCTTTTGGCTGCTTACAGAAATGTGTACCTTTCTGTGAAGCTGCCTGCTGTCTCTATACATTATCCTTATCGTCCAAATCCTCGTCATGTTAAGAGTTTTTTGAAAAAGATTTTGAAAATTGGGGGCTTACAGAAAGGTACACCTTTTTGTGAAGCTGCCTGCTGTTCAACGTTTCGTGTTTTCGTACCGTTCCGCCCGGTAACGGAAGGTAGCCAACGGCATTCCGCACTCCTTCGCGGCGGCGGTTCGGCGCTGTTCGGCGCCAATGTGAGTGCCCCGCTTTTCCATTGCAGATAGGTGCTCAGGTAGTTATCGGGCAGCGGCTTTGGCGGCCGGCCGAACCGTACCCCTCTGGCCTTGGCAGCCGCAATTCCCTCCGCTTGACGCTGACGGATATTGGCACGTTCATTTTCGGCGACAAAGGAGAGTACTTGCAGCACAATATCGCTCAAAAACGTGCCCATCAGATCCTTCCCCTGTCGGGTATCCAGCAGAGGCATGTCCAGTACCACAATGTCAACGCTTTTTTCTTTGGTCAATATTCTCCATTGCTCTAAAATCTCGCCATAATTGCGGCCCAGGCGGTCAATGCTCTTAATGTAGAGCAGATCGTCTTTTTTCAATTTCCGCAGAAGCCTCTTGTACTGCGGCCGCTCAAAATCCTTGCCGGACTGCTTATCTATAAATGTGTTCTCCTCCGGCACCTGTACTTCCCGCAGGGAAATGAGCTGCCGCTCCTCGTTCTGTTCCCTGCTGCTGACCCGGATATAGCCGTAAACCTGCCCGTTCAAGGCAGCACCTCCTTGCTGATAGAAATGATCTTGGAATAGTGCACCATAAGAAAAGGCAGAGTTGCAAGCCCCTGTTCCAGCTAAAAAGCCGTGGGCGAACTCCCACGGCTTCCTATAAGATATTTGGACTTGTTTCATTGCAAGCTGACTGTGGCTATGCTTGGATTTTTATATCCTAGGGCTTGTTTGAAAAATGTCAACATGCCCAATCGACGGGCCTTTTGACCGCTGGACGGCGCAATTTTTCCTTGAAATCCGTCAGGATTCCTGCGAAAAAATTGCTTGCCAGCGGCCCCAAATTCCTCGCCGCCGGGCACATCGCCAATTTTCAAACAAGCCCTAGGGGGTACAGAACCGGATTTGACAAATTGCCAGTATGGATACCTATTTTGATTGCACAGGAATTTGCCCAGGGAAATCTGGATGCTGACATTCAAAGCAACCCAAATGATAAAACCGGCGATCAGGTTTTCAGCGGAGCGCAGCGTTGGTTCGGGGAGCGGCCGAACAGGCCGGTTCTATGGAAGAGTTCAAACAGGGCTCCGATGAAATTGAGAACATTATCAGGACGATTGATAATATTGCATTCCAAACCAATATTCTTGTATTGAATACAGCGGTGGAGGCTACCATCAACCGGATAACCCTCTGTTTCTGTCCAGCGGGGGATTGTGTCCTTGCCGGCCTGCCATGCCAGTTGGTTCAGCTTCTCCAGTTCCTGCCGCAGTCCGCCTACGGTTTTCGGCGGAATTTCTCAGTCCTCATTGCCCCTGCCCACGCAGAGAAGGCTCCCGTCCCGCATGTTGATGGGGATGAGCAGAGGTTCCCCGCCGTATCCGATATCCACCCCCCACCATCTGGCTCCGACTCTGCTGTGTCGGTCCGCATGGGGATCACAAATCCAGTTCCGATAACGTTTCCGTGGCCCGGTCATCCCCCTGTATGGCCAGGCCGCACATCAGGTTTGATGCTTCGCTGGAATCTATGTGGACAGCAGAGGATAGATCAGGCCGTCCCGCTGCCGGAAGTCGGTGAATTCCAGGGCCTCCACATCACCCAGCCGCTGGATGTTCTGAATAAGGCTTTTCTGTTTCTCTGAGATTTGTTCCGGTGTCCAGGACAATCAGTCCTTCGCTCCTGCTCAGACCTGCATTTCCAGCACAGGCCCTTATAACCCAGGGGCGTGCCGCAAATGGGGCAAGTGTATTTCAAGCTCATGCGCCTTGGCACCTTTCAAACGATAGAAAAACGCCCTGCGATACGCTGTCCGTTGGACAAGCTGACGCAGGGCGTATAAAGGCCGCAAAGAAAGAGCCGCACCGATTGCCGGATGTGGTTTCCTTCACAGACGGAATCGATTTTTATCTATAAACGAAACTGTCGTCGCCGGATTTGTTTACATTTTCCTCCAATATCTTCGGCATCCCACCTGATGCAACACATAACATACAGCGCACGCTGTCAGCATACGATACTGGTATGTTTGGTGGATTCTGTTTGAAACAATATGGTAGGACCGTTAATTTTGCCGAGGAATGTGCCTTACTTCTTTTCCACCGGGACCCAGACCTCGCAGTAGTAGTCCTGGTCCTGGGTGCCGTCCTCAAACCTGCTGGCGTCGCTATACAGCTCCACATTGATGCCTGCGGCGATCTTGTAGTCGGGGTTCGTGGGCAGCCACTGGGAGAAGATCTGCTGGTTCAGTCCCTGGAGGGCTTGGGGCATCCGGCCAGTACAGGGGAACACCGCCCAGGTATGGGCCGGGATGGTGCGGGTGGTGAAGCCATCGGGGATCTCCTTGGCCGGATCGTAGTTGTCGGCGATAAGATATTCAAACTCGTTGCCGCCCATGCTCTCGTCCAGGTTGATACCGTACATGCCGCAAACCACCTTGCCGCCGCCTGTGCCGAAATGCTCTGCCCAGAACTGGGGAACCTGAGCAGCGGCGTCCTCATACTTGAACGTCTTTGCCCGGCAGAGCACCGTGAACGCCTCTTTTTTCATAATCTTGCAATCCATGTTTTGACCACCTTCCAATGTCACTTTAATTCGAAGCGGAGCAAAGGAGCGGACCGCGCCTCCGCTTTTTCGCAGTGCGGCAGGTGTGAGACCGTGGAATCGGACAAAAGCCTTGGTGAAGCTGTCCGGCGAATCGTAGCCGAACTCCAGCGCGATATCGATGATCTTCCGGTCTGTCGTGAGAACCTCCAGCCCGGCGGCGGAGAGCCGGCGCTGGCGGATGTAGTCGCCCACCGTCATACCGCACAGCATGGCAAAACCCTTCTGAAAGTAAAAAGGGGATAGGGCCGCCTGCTGCGCGATCTCCCGGATGGTCAGCTCCTCCCGGAGATGTTCTTCGATATACTGGATCGCCTGATGAATACTTGCTACCCAATCCATTGGTCACACCGTCCTTCTGGATTCAGCATAGCAGAATGTAAGTGACTCTGCCCGACTTTCCGTGCCTATATTTGTCCGGTGGTAGTTATCTCCATGTTCAGTGGTGCACTCTCCCAATTCATACCTTATGTTTTTTTCGCGTCAGGAAAACGCCGACCATTGCCGCGATCAGAGCAAAGGGCGCCAGACGGACAAAGCCCCATTCAAAGGCGTGGATGGCCACCCCCATAACGGCGGTTTCCGGGGCGCTGTAATCCCAGCCCAGATAGGGACTGTTTACCGCGGCCAGAACCGCGGCGACGGCCAGGATGCCCCCGCACACCGCGATGAGCAGCCAGTGGAGGGCCGCCCGCCGCACGGCCTTTCTCCGGGCAAACTGCAAATTGATGATCTCCAGCTTTTCCGAAAGGGCTTTGACCTCGTCCGCCTCCGACTCCGCCACTGTCTCGCCCAGCAGCGTGCTCACAGGCGTCTCCAGGGCCTCCGACAGGGCGATCAGCAGATCGGAGTCCGGGACGGACAGGCCTTGCTCCCATTTTGAGATGGTCTGCCGCACCACGTTTACCTTGACCGCCAGCTCCTGCTGGGAAAGACCCTTGGATTTCCGAAGGGCTTTGATAGTTTCGTTCAACATATGGGCTCACTCCTTTCACCCCCCATTGTAGGGAAAGCGGCCCGTTGCCGCAAGCAACGCAGAGTAACACGGTCCTATTTTTGCAGTTCCCGCCGCAAATCGTCCAGATACCGTTTCTGCTGCCGCTTCAGGTATCCGGGGACAAGGGGGCGCATCCACCAGTGTTTGGCGTTAACGGTTTCGATGCAGGTTAGCCGGGCGCCGCCCTCCGCCGTCTCAAAGATCCCCACCCAGGTCCCGGACATGCTGCCGTTTTCCATGGTGAATGCCCAGCGGCAAAGCGGCTCGCAGGCCGTAACGGTAAAATTCGTGGCATAGCCGCTTTTGGTGTGTTCCACAAAATAGGTTTCATTCAAAATTTCCACCCGGGCCAAGTCGCCGCGCCAAGCGGTATTCATTAGGTCGGTCACGGTCTGCCACACTCGCTCCACCGGGCAGGGGAAGTGGACGGTCACCCTGGAAGCCGCCATGGGATCACCCCTTTTTCGGTTTCTTGTTTAACTTCAGACTGACGCCCCGGCGGTCCGCCGCCTGCTGGACCAGCTCCACAGCGGCGAGGGCCCGCTCCTTGACAGATTGCCCAGCCAGCTCCGTCCGGCTGTTCAGATCAGCCATCACGGACTGCAAATCCTCCAGGGGCAGGAGATAGACCGCCGTGTTGAAAAGAGTTTTGCGGCGGCCATCGTTGAAACGGGCCAAAAGTGCATCCAGGATCGCCCGTTTTTCCCCCAACTGAGCCAGATAGGCCTCCAGCCCCAGTTCCCGGACCTTGGCGATGTCCTGCTGTCGGCTCCGGTGAGGGACAAAGGAATCCCAATCGTCGATGCCATCGTAGCGGGGGCAGGGATACTCCCGGCACTCCCAACAAAACTGGATGCCCCCG
>OGHO01002193.1_pt1 | contig 15912 bp, 13 predicted proteins | sample 1571421 | NCBI WGS metagenome assembly OGHO01 (sample SAMEA2581937, study PRJEB24529) | metagenome | biome: Human gut stool | place: China | collected 2011
GCCGCCACCCAACGAATCATATTCACCCGTCGGGCACGTCCCCTTCGTTCTCTAAAAACCATGTAGCCTTTTTTACCCGAATAATTCTCGTACTCCATAAATTGCTTTTTCAAGTACGTCGGATCACTCAACTGATCATACACCTCCCCTAATTGCCGATCTTCCAGCAACTGCTCCAACTTTATTTGTTCTTCCTCGCTTAAACCTTTCAACAAAGATTTCTTGATCAAAGAAGCGTCATCATATATATCTTTCTTCATGTTCATCTATTATCGGTTTATTTATATACTCATAATACACAACTCCCGATTTCAGATGACACGAGTGGTCATTTTTTTTCAATTAAATCAAAAATAAACAAACAGAATCCTGTAATTTAGAACGTAATGATTTGAAACCACGACTTTTATGCGTCTTCACCGTGTTCACACTAACTCCCAGTTTTTCTGCAATCTCATCCCACGAATACCCTTCAATACTCATCAAAATCACTTTCTTCTGCTCCGAAGGCAAGGCATCAATATACACGTACAACTGCCGGGTAACTTCCTCCCGTACTGTCCGTGCGTACACGTCATCAGCCGTAAAATCACTTTCGGCCCCGATAGAATTTAGAATCGTATCATGAATCTGGTTATTCCGCACGAACACCAAAGCGTTATTATAACACGCCCGGTACAAATAACGGGTTAAATCCTGCACGGAATCAAATTTCTTATCCGACTTCCAGATAGCGATAAAAACCTCCTGTACCAAATCCTCCGTACTCTCCGATCCCTTCAAAATCCGGTTCACGTAGGTACACAAAGCCGCATAGTAATGCTCGTAAAGACTCTTCCAAGCCTTTTCATTCTTGCGGTTTACCCCGGATAAAATCAACTGCTCATCTATCATATCGACATATATTCTTCATCACCCATTAGACAAATATAGTGATTTAAAATTCTTTCAAAACATACTTCGTGTACAAAAATACAAAAATGAACATTCACGCCCCTTTTGACATACTTTTATCCGTTTAAAAATTTTTCTATTCCGCCATATTCTAGTAAATTTGTCATGATTTATCATCAGTCTAATTTTATATCGAATGAATGAATTGAAACCGGAAATAATGGAGTTACTAGCATTAGTCGGAAAAAAGTATTCTCGGAATTTACTTACCACGACCGATTTCGACGAATTCTCTCTTCATCTAAAATCCGAACACGGTTACCTAATCTCCACCTCCACGTTAAAACGCCTGTGGGGATATGTCAACGACACGCACCAGCCGCGCACTCAAACCTTGGATTTATTATCCCGGTACATCGGTTTCACTTGTTTCAGCGACTTTTGCCACCATCTGAAAACCAGCACGATGTACAATTCATCATTTTTCACCACGAAACAAATACAAGTACAGGATTTAAAGCCGGGAGACGAGATCGAAATAGGCTGGTCGCCCAATCGTTACTTGCGCCTGCAATACCACGGGGAAGCCCGCTTTCAGGTTATCGACTCGAAGCAATCCAAGCTAAGAAGAGGAGACTACTTCGAAACAGCTTGTTTTCTAATGGGCCAACCTTTGCTGTTATCCTACATCTTAAGAGATAACCAAAAAACACCGCCCTTCATTGCCGGACGTAACGGGGGACTCACTTTAATCAATCAACTGACATAATGAATGAGGAAACTTTATCATCCGGTTTTTTCGGAGAGGATATAACCTTGGATATATACACGGACCTGAAAGAATTTTATACCCCGGCCAACGGATTCAGTCAGTTACATCTATGCCGCCGGTATGGAAAACTGCATATCCTGAAAAGCCTGCAACCCTTCTATTCCTCGCAAGAATTCTACAAGCAACTCTTGCTAAAGGAATTCAATATCGGTTATCAACTGGACCACCCCAACATCCGTCACACCTTGGGGTGGGAAAAAAACGATCTTTTGGGCAATTACATCGTACTGGAATACATCGACGGTATCCCGTTAACCACTTTTATCGAACAAGGTAAACTGACCCAGCCTCTAGCCTACAAGTTCATCACGGAAATATGTAATGCCTTGCAGTACATTCACAGCAAGCAACTGATCCACAAAGACCTGAAACCGAATAACATCCTTATCACGCATAACGGGAACAATGTGAAACTCATTGATTTCGGACTTGCTGATTGTGATGATTACGAAATCCTGAAAATTCCAGCCGGAACAGAAAAATACCTCGCCCCGGAACAACTAAACCCGAAAGCGACACTGGATTGCAGAACAGACATCTATTCATTGGGCATCATCATCGAGGAACTATCAATCATCCTAAAAGATCGCAAACTAGCCTCTATCGCCCAGAAATGTACCTGCCAGGACCCGAATTCACGTTTCAATAATACCGCAGAAATCATCGAAACCCTGAAAAGCAAATCTTTCAGAACAATCTACAAATACGCCGTGTTTATCCTTGTCTCTTTCGTGATCACCTTCCTTTACCTGCAATACCCTTTTGCCGGAAATAAATCCCCGGGCAAAAATACGATTACCCAAGTATATAGCAATTTCTCTACCGGTAATGCCTACCATCACACCCTCTTACAAGAGAAAAACCGTTTACACCGGAATATAACCCGATACTCGGAAAACCGCCAAGAATTAGTGCAAGATAGCCTGTTAATGTATCAGGCATTACAAAAAGCTTTAAATACCGATTTTCCAGAGGCAAATCAACGAAAAACTTCGGTATACAAAAGACTTCTGTCCAGCATACAACTTGACGTAAAACGGGAAGTAAGAAATATCCGGGAAAAACTCTGATAAGACATACCGTCACGTTCATTCTTGAACGTCTTCTTCCCCCTCTTTCGTGCCCGCATCACCCTGCAACTCTAACATGTCTTTGGCATTTAAAGGTGTCACAACATCTTCCCCTATTCTAGCCTCCAATTCCATTCTTGCATTACGGGCTACACTTCCACCTTGATGGGCGACATTCATGTGTTCTTCGAAAGATTCGGGATTCCGCACTTCCGATATTCTTTTAGTAGACAATTCTGCAAGCATATTTAGCACCAGTTCCGTGTTCGTCATGTTATCCCGCAGGTTCTCTTTCTTCAAACCCTTGAATTGTTTGTACTCCTTGGCTATCTTACCTGCCCACGTCTTGTAGATAATATCTGTCAGCGTGGCAAACTGCACTCCCTCCTGTAACCCGTGGCGCTTCCATTCATCGGTTAAATCCTTGCGTATCTCTATACTCTTGAGCCGTTGATTGATCCAGTTATCGGAATAGCCCAGCCGCTTGTAATCCATCATGGCCTGCTGGATTGACAACTCCGGATCTTGCATTTGATCTAACCGCTCCTTGACCACCTGTGCCATCCACAACTTGAAAGGTTCCGCTTTAGGAGAAGGAATTGACTGTATCAACCGGAATAATTGCTCGGTTGTTGCAACATCTGTTTTGTAATATTTGCCATCAGACGAGGGCATTTTCAGTTGGTTACAATTTGTAACCGACTCGTTACCCTCTTTTACAAGTCTATGTTTCAGCACCTTCCAATAATTCCGAGGATTAGGACTATCCGTTAACACCGCCACCACGTCAACTATGGAGAAATACCACTCTTCCTTATCGCTGTCCCATACCGTACGAACTTTCTTCTCCTCGAAAACCTTTATTGCATTTTGCTTTACCATGACTCACGTTTTTAAGTTTACACAAATATACAAAATAGGGACGATTTATCCTACTCTTCACCGTCTATATTTTAGCCCGCCACAGACAAAAAGTATCTTATATAGGAAACTCCCAATTACAAATAAAGTTCCCAATGATATTTTTCTACAAACTCGCTTACTCCACAATGCGTTTAAACTTCCCCCAAGGATCGGCATAACGATACCTGTTTTTACACCCGGCAGGCACGTAAAGCACGCACGAATCAAAGAAATTCCCTCCCTCGAAAGCCTTGGATGCACACGCAGGAGGAATATCGGCCAACACACGTAATTCTTCCAGCATACACCCGTCAAAACAGTAATCAGATATAAATATGGTACCCCTCCCCAAAATCACGGAGCGTAACCCGGTACACGCCTGAAAAACCGCACCCGGTACCGAGGCTATTCCATCGGAAAGAACAACTTTCTTAAACTTGGCACCTCGAAACGCCTGAAGTCCCAACACCGTGACCGAATGTGCCATGCTCAAAGTATCCACGGGTGCATACAGGAAAGCATATTCGGCAATCTTTTTCACCCCCTCGGGAATCTCGAATACAGCCCGTGCCCTCCCTTCCGGATACAACAATAACGTCTCTTTCCCCTTGTCATACAAAATACCGCCTTCCGCCGTGAAACCGGAATTCATAACAGAAACCCGAAACTCTTGCAACGAGCTACACCCCTCCGAGGAGGCAAAACTTCGTACCTCATCGGGAATCGTCAGAACCGTTAACCCGGTACACCCCTTGAATGCATCTTTCTCCACGACCTTTATCGTGTTCGGCAGAGCGATTTCCCGAAGATTCCGACAATCCATAAACATACCATACCCCAACGTATCATTAGCCGTATAGCGGGAAGAATAGTAACTCATTCCCCCCTCGACAACCTGTACATCAGTCAGGTAAAGCCGACTCAGTATACCGGGAGTCACTTCCCCCTCAACTCCCCGTCCCAACATATCCCGCAACAAGCGGAAATCAGAACCATTCAATCTTCCGCTAATAGAAATCTCGGTTAATTGATATTTCTGTCGTTCGCTAATCACCTCCGACAACGTTCCCGGCTCCGAAACATATATCGCGTTGTCCGTAATAAATTTCACCTCACTCGTGTATATCTCTCCCACGGCATTGGCGGCATAAGCCCGGACCACGTAGGATGTAGACAAATTCAAATCTGTCAATCGGGCCCTAAAAACGCCCTTTTCTCCCGGCTCTGCTGCAACAAACAACTCTTCCGCGGAGGTCTCCTCCCGGTATTTGAATCCCAAAAAAGAAAGAGCCTCGCCTCCATTCTCGACTAACACGCACTGCACGACTGCCGTCGTGGGTCCTTTATTAATCAAAACCATCTCTCCCAGCACGGGCTCCGTGTTCGGTGATGTACGAAAACGCAACATTCCCGTCCGTACCACACTACCTCCATTAGAAACTTCCAAGTAATAACCATACTCCGTTCCCGCCTTCAACCCCTCCAATGTAACCTCCGCACCCTCCTCCGTCCGAGTTGCTGCAACCTGTATCATCTCCTCCGGCGAACTTCCATACACGAAATAACAATCCCGTACCGTTCCCTCCCCGTTCAGTACTATTTTCCCGGATAAACAGGCCTCATTCCGGGTAATTCCGGTAGCCTCATGCAAAGTCAGTGTCGGGGGTAAGACCGTGGGGTCCGTCTCGTTCGAACAAGCCGCTCCCACCACCACACAACAAATAATATAGAAATAAAACTTATACATACTCTAAAAATTAATCCCGACACCCAGCAACGGTTCCCAATATTTACCCTGAATCGTCAACACTCCAAAAGAAACCGCCACCCGACACAGCTCCATAAGTACCCCCACTTCTCCCGCAAATCCTTTTACCGAATAATCCGTGTTTTGTAATTTAACACCTTCCAGAGTTTCCCAAACAACCCGCTGCTCCCCGTAACCAATCCCCTCGTAAACATGCAACAAGCCTATCACCCGGTGAATTCCTCCCACGGTCACCGTATTTAAAGCACGGGACACGGAACTCTTGTAATAAGGTGTCGGTTCACCCGAGGACAACTCCCCCGCCTTGTTACACTTCCCCGAAGTCGACAGGAACCGGAAATTACTCTGCACGTGCAACCACCCTCCATGCCGCTTCATCATCCCGAACCTCAACCCGTTCGCGACCTCCCCCTCGTGTAATCCCAAGGTTGCCAAGAGGAAATAAGCCGGCTTTCCTCCCCGCAACTTTCCCCCGGACACGGGACGAAGCGAACAATCCAACGAAGTGTTTTTCAGTCCCCGGAACGGACGTTTCAGCACCTCCGGGTAAGGTTTCTCCTGCACTTTTTCAGGAGGAGAAGCGATCACTAATTCATACGTCAATCGGGACTCCAGCGCTGCCGGGAAACGATAATCCCTCAACACCCCCCAACGAGGATGCTTTATCGTCAATTTCACCGTCCCGTGAGGCACGTAAAGCCATATTTCACCAACTTCATTCTTACGGGAAACAATCCCTAAAGGAGTTGAAAAAACAAAATCCGGGTCTCCTACCACTTTAATCAAGGCACAAGCCTCATCATTTAAATCCCTCACCGGATCTATCCAAGCCGTGATATCATTCGGCAAACAACGGAAAGAATGCACCTTGAACTCCTGGGCATCAATCGAACGCCCCAGAAAACACAGTAGGATTATCAATATTATTTTACCCATCATTCCAAATTAAAACTTCCGATATTAAATATCTCCTGTTCGGGTAACGGCGTGTGTTCATCCACCATGCGGGGCTGCCACGTGCGCACGTGTATCCGGGGTGCCGTTTGATCCCGAAAATCCCACAACAAAAATAGATATCCCTCGTCGGAATATGTATCCGATTTATAACTTTGCTTCACCGAAACCCCGTATATACCCTTTTTCGTGGGATGTCGTTTTATCGTAAAATCATTAAATTCCACGTCAATACGCTGATTCCTCCTAAATATCGTCTTCAAATGATTTAGGTACTCACGTTTACTCTTCACACTGTAACGTACCTGCTCGGAGGACAAATAGAGCCTTTCATTCGAGGGAGCTTTCCTGATCACCGCTCCCACGACAATCAACGCCTCCTCGCTAAACAACTGCTCCAAGAAATCAATATCTTTCGTCGGATACGCCATCCGGAAATGTTCCATATAATTTAATATAACTTGCCGATTCGAAACATCTTCCTCCTGTAATCCCCCATCCAGCACTTGCTTGGCTTCCCGATAGAAAGGATTATTTTTATCTATCACACGGGCTTTAGGCAAAACAGGTTCCGGAGATTTCTCCACCTTCTTCTCTTCTTTCACCGTCACGATGATCGAATCCTTCACCGCTTCATACCGAGTGAACACTTGGGGACACTCCCTGACCGCCTCCTGATCCCAGTGAACAGCAGAAAACTTATTCGGCCCGACAACCTGTCCCCGTTCATCTATTAAATAATAGACACTATTCTTACGAGCGAAAGCACACCCCTCGAAATCAGAAATCCAATCATACACGAACTCGCAAAGCGGTCGTCCTTCAAAATCAAAAAGAGCCCACTTATTCCTCAATTTCAGCGCCACCCGTCGCTCCCCGATCACCCGTCCATTGTCATAATTTGCCGGGATCAACACCTTTCCGGCCTTATCCATCAACCCGACTCCCGATTCCGTCCAGAATATCGCCGCATCATAACGGAATGGCATGACTTCCTGCACACGTGTCGGCAGGTACAAACAAACATTTCCCTCACGATCCAAAGCCCCGCAATAATTCTGTTCCAAATTCTTGAACATCAAACAACCACATGCAAACCTCTCATGTATTCGGCAGTTTTGTAAAGTAATATAAAATTGAACGTTCCCCTGCTTATTAATTACCTGATAGGCCAACCGCCCCTCCCCGTCGGCAACACCCACAACGGCCAACCCTTCCGAAAAATCCACGGCATAATCGTACACCGGTTTAATTACCATCTCTCCGTGAGTATCCATATAACCATACTTCCCGTTGTTCGTGTACACCAACGCCAATCCTTCCTTAAAATTATGTGCCATCCGTATTTCATGCCCCTGGTAATTATCCACAATCGCCACCTTCTCCCCGAATTTATTCACCACGAGCAACGGCTCACCCTTCTTTTCTTGCGCAAGCGTCACCTCCTCGAAAAAATAACCGATAGTGGTAAAACTCTTGGGCGATACCGATTTCAACTCACCGGAAAAACTATACAAACCATATTTTCCCGAATCATCCGGAACACTCAACCTCTCGTTCACCAAAGCAGAAGGTCGATGAGCGAAAGCATTGATCATCTTGATCTCACCATTCATTCCGATAATTCCCCACTCTTCCCCCCGGGTAATCTGAAACGGTAAACCACCAATTGCTATTCGTTTCTCCTCGCAAGAAACGAATAGCAATACACATACAATCAGAAACGTACCGACTCTCATAATCGACGGGGGTTTACAACATCAGATGGAGCAAAAATACACATTTCTTTCTATTTATCCCAATCTTCAATTTCTCCCCCAATCTCAATTTTCACCTGCTCCGGATTCTTCGAAATCACCACGGTTATCGTGTGCTGTATCCCCGGTTTAAAAACGAATCGACTCTCTACCAGATAGGCAACCCCTTTCATCACCACCTCCACCAGCGGCTTGCTATTATCAATGCGCTGAGGCACCAGTATGGCCGAATACTGGTAAACCCCCGTCTTCATCGCCCGAATCGTCTCCGTCGTACCGTAAGGATTCTTTGTCACGATTCCCACGCTCAAATCTATCGTGGCCGAGGGTACCGTGTTATGAACATACACTTCAGCTTCTTCGGGCAACTCTCCCTCGTAATCATCCCCCCTTACCAACCGGACATTCAATTTACTCATCCGGTGAGCGAACGTCAATTTCACCGCTCCATCCCCCGCAGTCACGTTTTTCGAACTTGCCCACAAAAAATCACTAGCCTCGTAACCTCCCAACGAATTTCCATCCCTTGCCGTAGTCTGATCCGACGCTACCTCAAACGGCAGATCATCCACGCTTGTCAACGGGGACACGTACGGGTAATAACCAAACACGTCATACGTTCCGTCATTCCAATAAATCTTTCTTGCAGATTCCCATTTCGAACCGGAATACGTCAACAATTCGTTATTCACGTAATTCCCGGAGACTTCCAGAGGGACATCTTTCTCTGTCAAGAATACCCCCATCCAGTCACCCGTCTCAAAATTTGTCGAAGTCGCCCGGGCAAGAGCGGGATGTACCACGTCAAAAGAGACAAACAGATTATCGGGCTCTATTTCCTTTTCAGAATTAGAGCAACCAGCCGAGAGGCACAGGAAATAGAGTATCCCGATTCTGTATATTATTTTCATGCAATTCATAGCTTACTTGTTTTTACATTCAACCCTTATTTCAAAATATCCGGTTTCCCCTTATGAATCCGGGGTGCATATTGATTACCCCGCACCGTAACACCCGAACGCTCCGCAGAACGAGACAATGAATTAACAGCGTCTCGCTTGTCATTCTCCACGAACTTCTCGAACGAGTAAGATTCTCCGGCATATTCCATGATTCGTTTCACGATCGCTTCCCGGCTGATCGCACTGAAATAGGATATATTATTATTCATACAGCTATTCTGTTCCGAACGGAAAACCCCGCGTGCATGCTTGAATCCACCCTCGTAAATATCCACCACGTCACTATATCGGTCATCGAAAATCAAATGCGACCAAGGCACCTCATGCATCTTTCCGGTAAGGGACAAGTTTTCATACCAACCCAATGACTTCCCATGATTCAACGTAGCAAAATCCAAAGGACAACAAAATTCAATAAACCCATTATGATAGATGTATTCATCCCCTAACTTTCCGAATCCATGTCCTCCGGCCTCGTGCTGAATGATCCCCCGAGCATCGTAAGGATAAGTATCCTCGCTTAACGGGCAGAAAGCAATAGTACTACCATCCTCCCACATTTCAGTGATACCACCGTAATCAATCGTATTCGGCGTTACAATAATTAGTGATTGATTCAGATTACTCTCATCTACCGGGGATACTTTCATCGCATAATTAAAAATCGCACTATAATCTCCCCGTAATCCGACTCCTCCCGCAAATGTCGTTTCAAACTTCGTACGCCGAATAGTATTCACCGTACCAATCCCGCTTTCCTGAGAAACAGCTATTGCTGTTGAAACATTGAAATAATCCCGATAAGTACGATAAGGCTCAATATCAAAGAAACGCTCCATCTGCTCATTCATCACCCGCAAATAATCCCCATTGGAGATATTTTCCGCATCAAACCCGTCACCTAAGAACACCAGATTAATCCCTTTACCCCTACTATGAGTTTGTAAAATAATTTCCTCATCCTCTTCATGTTCGTAAAAATATTGCGCAACACGGCAAGTCGTCGTATAATCATATTCATCCAACTTAAACACAATCTCCCCTTCCCTGTTCTCACTTCCGGCATCAATCGTAAGTGTCAATTCAGTCTTTTTCTCTCCACTCATAGCAGATAACGTACACCAATCAGGTTTACTCACTACTTCCCATTTCCCTTCTGCATCCAAAATCAATTGACGCTCGGATTTTTCATTCAAAGCCTTCACCACAGAGGGACGACATACCAATTCCCGATGTGCCGCAATTCGTTTAAAATCCCTCCATCCCGGAGCTGCACGATACTGTTCAACAACAGCCTCCGGCACCTCCAATGTGAAATTATCTTTCGGAACACCGTTAAACGCATCTGCTACAACATCTGCAGGAATCATACCTTTACAAACGATACTACCTACATTATAACAATTTTCAAAAGCTCTTGTCAATATATACTCCAAATTCTCGGAAAACACAATTCCTTCTATTCCACATCCTGCAAATGCGTTACGTCCAATACTAGTAACTTGACGTGGAATTTCCAATATACCGGATAATCTAGAATTGTTCACAAAACACTGAGAACCTATACTTCGTAAATTTTGAGGCAATTTCAATACTCCTGAAAAATTGCAACTAGAAAAAGCGTCATCAGCAAGTAACACCAAATCCTTAGGTAAATTTAACTCTCCTTTAAATTGACAGCCAGAAAAAGCTCGTTCTCCAATCATAGTAATCCCATCATGTAATGTTAACGTTCCATCAAAACGACAGCTTACAAAAGCTTGTAATGGAATTTCTACAATTCTTTGAGGTATTTTTAAACTTCCTGAAAAACCGTAACAGTCGGCAAATGCACTACTTCCCAAATCACACAAACTCTCCGGTAATATTAAACTTCCCATGAAATTTTCACATGAAGAAAAAGCTTGACTGCCAATACATTTCAATTTATTGGGCAATTTTAATTCCCCCGTAAAACCACATAAATAAAACGCATTAACTCCTATATATTCAAGTGTTGAAGGCAAAACTAAAGCACCCCTCAATCCCATACACCATTGAAAAGCAGCATCTTCAATAGTTGTAACCCCTTCCGGTATAATTAACGATCCCATCAACGCTTTACATTCACTAAAAGCATAACCTCTGATTCTCTTCAATCGATCTGGGAACACAACGCCTCGTAACGTTGCTTTTTGTGAAAAAGCATTTACAGGAATTACATCATCTTCAAATTTTAACCCCCAATCATCACTACGATCTATTCCAACAATCTTCACCTCCTTCAAATTCAACGCCTGCAACCGATCCATCGAATCCCGCATAAAATAAAAATCCTCCGCATTAATCTCCCCCGTAATCTTTAAATTCTGCAACTCCCGGAAATCCTTATTCGCCGCCTTTATCGCCTCTTTCAATTTCCCAGCCTCAGATTCAATCACGATATACTCCTTCGCCATTGCATCATGCGTTATCATATCATTCTCCCACGCCGTGATCGACTCGCTCACCAGCACAAACTCGTATGCCCCGGCATTCTCCTTCTTATTCACCTTTATCGTGAAATTATGTATCTTCGAAGGCACGTAAGTAAACACCTCGTCCTTCTTGAAAGTATAAACCACACCATCTACCGTGATCTTAAACAACTCCGTCCCAGTACTTATTTCCTGCGGCACGACAATGGCCCGGAATTCCCCGTCTTTCTGATAAGGTATCGTTCCCGTGGTAGCAACCATTCCCGTGGCTGTCACTTTTCCCGTTGTCAAATCTATCAATGCCTTTCGTTTAGTATTGGTCACCAACACCTGTTTCTCCAGTCCCGTCCATTCACCTTCGGCAAACCCCTCGCCTTCCACAAGCGTCACCCGTGCCGTACTCATTTTATGACGAAAAGACAAACGAACCACTTTTGTCGAGGGAGCTACCTTCTCTGCTTTGCCCCAAAGAAAATCACTCGCCTCGTAACCTCCCAGATTCCCATTCTCCCCCGCTTTCGACTGATCTTTCTGCACCTCGAAAGTGTACTCACCTATACTCTCCGGAGAATTCCAAGGATAGTACCCGTACACATCTATCGGAGTTTTCGAATCCTTCCAGTAAATAACATACGCCCCGCTCCATTTATTATTGGCTTCATTGTAAGTAAACTGCACATTCGAAGCCCGATTTCCTTCCAATTTCAATTCTCCGGGTTTTCCCCCTTCGTAGTCCACGATATAAACCCCGATCACGTCCTTATCACAAAATCCCCCGTCATTCACCCGCGACAGCATCACCTGGTCAATTTCCCCGGATAAATCAATCGGAAGTCTAGTATCCTCGCCTCCCATCACTCCATCATCTTTCTGACAGGCAAAAAGCAAGCATAAAAACGCCATCATGCATGCAACCAAAACACTATATCTTTTCCCCATAACCTATAAATTTTAATTATTCCGCCACCCCTCCGTGATCAACATCATCCTCTTCCCAGCTCCCAATGCCGACATTTATCCCTTCATTCGTCTTATCAACGACAACTGTAAACTTGTACCGTTTATTCGTTTCAAACGTGAAAGCCTTCTTTAACGTGTACTCTTTCTTGTTAATAAGAACGACAATCAAACCAACCTCCTTTACGGATTGCGGAACAATCAATGCCTTGTAATACTCCCCATCCTTCCAAGGAGTGATCACCTTCTCCCCTCCTTCCGCCTTCACCGCTCCCGTCGACAAGTTAATCGAAACCCCGGTACAGACACCATGCACGGTCACGCTCTCGATAACCCCGTTCAACTCCTCCTCCGTGTACCCTTTACCGGCAGCCACCTTAATCTGCATACAACTGAAAGCATGCTTCAAAGTAATATCAACCGCATCACTCGACGGTAACACTCCACCCGTTTTTCCCAACAAGAAATCGGATGCCTTATACTTTGCCTCTGTCGACTGATCCGCATTCACCGCAAACTTGTACGCCGCAACATCCGTTATGGTTGCGTACGGATAATAACAATAGAAATCAGCCTTCGTCGTTTCGTCCTTCCAGTAAATTTCCCGCTCCGGGGTCCACGCGGAAGAATAAGTAAACTTCACGTTATCCGCGTGATTCCCCGTGTTCTGCAACGTTCCTGCAGAAGAACCGTTATAATTCACCACGAACAAACCGACCTTATCCCCCGACTCGAAACTCGTTTCCGTGGCCCGGGAAGCAATACCGCAATTTAAAGCTATTTGTACTTTCGGAGTCTCCGGCTCTGTCGGAGGCGTCACCTCCTCTTCACCTCCTCCTCTCGAACATCCACACAGCAAAAGAAAAACTAATATGTGCAACCAAGATTCTATTTTCATAACCGCTATTTTAAATATGATTTCATTTTTCCACACAAAAATACAGGACAAACCAACACCAAACAAGTTCATAATAGTTCACGACACCCACTATCTTCCACTTGTTCCCAAATACATCAACTAATCTTAAACTATGGCAACACTACCATCCGTCAGCATTCAAGTATACTTCCACTGATAGCTAATATACAACAAAACACACTCTAAATCCAAACAAAATCTCCTCAAATATCTATTTAATCGAGGATAAATGCAACATGAATGTAGGGTGAATGCTTTGTGATCTAAATGAACTATCAATTAAATATAAGGAGAATCACGCTAAAGGCTAGACAAGCCTTAGCCCGAAAACAAGATAAGTCATAACAACGTTACCCTCGTTTCACTGCGGGTAATTCAAAAACCGCCCCATCATAACACAAATCCGTATTTGGAAAAATCTCCCGTGCTTGCTCCAGCAAAGAGATCGGATCGGGATAACGGGACGAAAAATGTCCCAGCAAAAGATGTTTTGCCCCGGCAAGTACGGCCATTCGGGCGGCTTGTCCCGCAGTACTGTGAAAAGTGTCCTTAGCCAATCCTTCAAACTCGTTCCCGTAAGTAGATTCGTGATAGAGTAAATCAACTCCTTGTACGTATTCGGCAAAAGTCTCCCGGAAAAGCGTGTCCGTCATGTAGGCATAGGAACGAGAAGCAGGCGGTGCCGTTGTTAAACGACTATTTGCAATCACTTCCCCCTCAGGCGTGATAAAATCCTCCCCTTTCTTCAAACGATGCATAAAAGCCACGGGAACACGGAAAGCATCAGTCATCTCCCGCTTAATATTTCTCTCCTTCTCTTTCTCGGCAAACAGGAATCCCGTCACGGGAGCCTCGTAACGGTGTTTCAAGGGAAAAGCGTGAACCGTCATCATACGGTCCTCGTATATTAAACCGGGTTCACGGTCCAAGTAATGAAATATCAACGGATAATTCAACCGGGAATTCATCACCTTTAACTGGAACTCGATAATCTCTTCCAAACGCTTGTCTGAATAGATATGTAATTCGGCCCGACGATTCTGCAATGAAAAACTGGACAATAAACCGATCAGTCCAAAAAAATGATCCCCGTGCAAATGGGAAATAAAAATATGATTAATCTTATTATATGGCACCTTAAAACGTCTCAACTGTTGTTGAGTACCTTCACCACAATCAATAAGAAAGTACCGCTCAAGTACATTGAGTACCTGAGCGGCAGCATTTCTTTGAAGCGTGGGTACGGCAGAACCGCACCCTAATATAGTCAATTCGAATTTCACAAATTAATTGTTCTTTTCTTCCTCTTCTTTAGCTTCCATTTGGTCTTTCAAAGCAGCCAACTCGGTGATATCACCTAAAGTTGTTTTTTCCAGTTTCTCTTTTACTTTCTTTACTGCTTTTTTAGTAGCGCTAGCTTCATCTTTCTTCTTGGCATTGTCGGCAGCCTTTTGCTCATCTTCGAAAATACGAGAGTGAGAAAGAATAATTCTCTTGGCACCCTTGTTGAACTCGATCACCTTGAATGGTAATTTCTCGTCAACCTTAGCCTGAGTTCCGTCTTCTTTTACCAAGTGACGAGGAGTTGCAAATCCTTCTACACCGTAAGGTAACGCAATAACAGCACCCTTGTCAAAGATTTCAGTGATCGTTCCTTCGTGGATAGAATCAACGGTAAAGATCGTTTCGAATACGTCCCAAGGATTCTCTTCCAACTGTTTGTGACCCAAGCTCAATCTTCTGTTATCCTTGTCGATTTCAAGAACTACAACATCGATTTCAGCACCAATTTGAGTGAATTCTGCCGGATGTTTTACTTTCTTCGTCCAAGACAAGTCAGAGATATGGATCAATCCGTCAACTCCTTCTTCGATCTCTACGAATACACCGAAGTTCGTGAAGTTACGCACGATAGCTTTGTGTTTCGTACCAACAGCATATTTCTCCTCGATATTTTGCCACGGGTCGTTTTTCAGTTGTTTGATACCCAAAGACATCTTTCTTTCGTCGCGATCCAAGGTAAGAACAACAGCCTCTACCTCGTCTCCCACTTTCATGAAGTCTTGAGCAGAACGTAGGTGTTGAGACCATGACATTTCGGATACGTGGATCAAGCCTTCTACACCCGGAGCGATCTCAACGAAAGCACCGTAATCAGCCATAACCACTACTTTACCTTTCACACGGTCACCCACTTTCAAGTCTGCGCTCAAAGCATCCCACGGATGCGGAGTCAATTGTTTCAAACCAAGAGCTATACGTTTCTTCTCGTCATCGAAGTCAAGAATAACAACGTTCAACTTCTGATCCAACTCAACGATTTCGTTCGGGTGATTTACGCGACCCCAAGAAAGGTCTGTGATGTGAATCAATCCGTCTACGCCACCCAAGTCAATGAATACTCCGTAAGAGGTGATATTTTTAACAGTACCTTCAAGTA
>OGHO01002216.1_pt1 | contig 15777 bp, 14 predicted proteins | sample 1571421 | NCBI WGS metagenome assembly OGHO01 (sample SAMEA2581937, study PRJEB24529) | metagenome | biome: Human gut stool | place: China | collected 2011
ACGAAAAACCCGGCTTATGCATCAGGCATAAGCCGGGTTTTTCGACAGCCTCAAAGCAGTAAGCCTTTTCAGGCTTACTGCTTTTTCTGACCTGCCAATCCGTGGAAAAACTGCACACCTCTGCCGCGCCACTGCTGGATGAGTTTTGTCTGCAGGCTGTGGTTCGCTGAGTTTTATATACCGATTCACTCCCACTCCACGGTGGCCGGGGGCTTACTTGTAATGTCATAAACGATGCGGTTGATCCCTTTTACCTCGTTCACGATCCGCACGGAGACCTGATCCAGGACCTCATAAGGGATCCAGGCCCAATCTGCCGTCATAAAGTCATCCGTCGTGACTGCCCGGAGTGCCAGCGTATGGTCGTATGTCCTGCCATCCCCCATGACGCCGACGGAGCGCGTATTGGTCAGAACTGCGAAATATTGGCTTAGGCATTGGCTCTGCCCGGCTTTTGTAAGAATATCCCGGAAGATGAAATCGGCCTGACGCAGGGTATCCGCTTTTTCCTTTGTGACCTCTCCGATGATCCGGATGGCGAGGCCGGGGCCTGGGAAGGGCTGACGGCTGACCAGGGCTTCGGGAAGCCCCAACTCCCGGCCCAGCTGGCGCACCTCGTCCTTAAACAGCAGCTTCAGCGGTTCCAGGATCTCCTTGAACTCCACATGGTCGGGCAGGCCGCCCACATTGTGGTGGCTTTTGATGACAGCGGCAGCGCCTGCACCGGACTCGATCACATCGGGGTAGATGGTGCCCTGGGCAAGATAGTCCACCGCGCCGAGCTTTCTCGCTTCTTCCTCAAAGACCCGGATAAATTCTTCTCCGATGATCTTGCGCTTGCATTCCGGGTCGGACTGACCGGACAGCTTGGACAGGAACCGGCGCTCCGCATTGACACGGACAAAGTTCATGGACCGTCTTGCAAAGGCCGCCTCGATCTCGTCTCCCTCGTTTAGCCGCATCAGGCCGTGATCCACAAAGACACAGGTCAGCTGGCTGCCAATCGCCTCGGCCAGCAGCGCCGCGCACACAGAACTGTCCACACCGCCGCTGAGGGCCAAGAGGACCCTGCCGCGTCCCACCCGGTCTCGAATCTGACGGATCGCGGTGCCTTTGTAATCCGCCATGCTCCAGGTGCCTTGGGCCCCGCATACCTCATACAGAAAATTGCGGATCATCTGTGTGCCATACTCTGTATGGCTGACCTCCGGATGAAACTGGACGCCATAAAACCGCCGCGCCTCGTCCGCAATGGCCACATGGGCGCAGGCCTCGGAGTGTGCCGTCAGCCGAAAACCCGCAGGGACACGCGCCATATAGTCCCCATGGCTCATCCAGGAGACGCTTTTCTCCGGGAGGCCCTGGAAGATGGGACTGGACCGATCATACCAGGTCACGGTTTTTCCATACTCTCGGGCAGAATCCTCCTGAGCCGGGGTCACCTGTCCGCCCAACGCTTGGGCCAGCAGCTGACAGCCGTAGCAGATCCCAAGCACAGGGATCCCAAGTTCAAAGACCGCCGGGTCCACCTGGGGGGACCCCGCCTCATATACGCTGCTCGGCCCCCCGGTAAAGATGATCCCGATGGGAGAAAAGACACGGATGTCCTCCACCGGCATGGTGTATGGGTGGACCTCGCAGTAGACTTTGCACTCGCGTACCCGCCGGGCAATCAGTTGATTATACTGACCGCCGAAATCCAGAATCAAGATGCGCTCCATCGTATCCTCCTCATTGATCAATGTCATCGGTTTGGCCGGGCGTCTCCTTGCGCCTGGACCCCAGCCGAATTTTTCGTTCAAACCGATCCTTATCCCCACGGCTCGGGATCGCGGTGGGGTATGCGCCGCCGAAGCAGGCGGTGCAGAAGCCGCTGCATCCCTCTGCGATCTGCAAGAGGTGCTCTACACTAAGATAGCCCAGGGAATCCACACCGATGATCTCCGCGATTTCCTCCACTGTGTGGTGGTTTGCAATCAGGTTTTCCGCATCGTCAATGTCCGTGCCATAGTAGCAGGGGGCGACAAAAGGCGGTGCGCTGACTCTCATGTGGATCTCTCTGGCTCCGGCCCGGCGCAGCAGATCGATCACGCCCCGGCAGGTGGTACCCCGGACGATGGAATCATCGATCAGCACGATGCGCTTCCCATCCACCAGCGCGCGGATGGGGTTGAGCTTGAGGTTGACGCCCATCTCCCGCAGCTCCTGGGTGGGGGAAATGAATGTGCGCCCGATGTATTTATTCTTGGTGAAGCCGATGCCGTAGGGGATCCCGGAGGCTTTGGCGTACCCCAGAGCGGCGTCCAGACCGGAGTCCGGGACGCCGATGACCACATCAGCCTCCACTGGGTGCTCGGCGGCAAGAAAGGCTCCGGCCCGCTGCCGCGCGGCGCTCACCGCGGTGCCATCAATCACCGAGTCCGGCCGTGCAAAGTAAACGAACTCAAAGACGCACAGATGCTTGCCGGCTGTCCCACAGCGGCGAGTATCACTTTTCACACCGTCATAGCTGACGGTGACGATCTCGCCGGGGCGGATGTCCCGGAGAAAGCGGGCTCCGACGGCGTCCAGCGCGCAGCTCTCCGAGGCAAAGACCGTTTTTCCGTCGGCTGTTTCCCCCATGCAGAGGGGACGGAAGCCGTGGGGATCCCGGGCAGCGATGAGCTTGGTGGGAGAGGAGATCACAAGAGAGTACGCCCCTTCAATCCGGCCCATGGCATCATACACAGCCTCCTCGATAGATGGGGTATGGAGCCGCTCCTGCACGATGATATAGGCAATTACCTCGCTGTCGGTGGTAGTGTGGAAGATAGAGCCGTTCTGCTCCAGACGGGTTCTCAGCTCATAGGAGTTGGTCAGATTTCCGTTGTGTGCCAGCGCCATCCGCCCCTTGTGGTGGTTGATGATGATGGGCTGGGCATTGCGCTTGCGGTCGGAGCCGGTGGTGGCATAGCGGACGTGCCCCACGACGATGTTTCCGCTCCCCAGCCGCTGGAGGCGCTCCTTAGGAAAAACCTCGTTGACCAGCCCCTCGTCCCGATAGGTGGTAAATACTCCGTCATCGTTGACTGCGATCCCCGCGCTCTCCTGTCCCCGGTGCTGGAGGGCGAACAGCCCATAATAGGCCAGTGAGGCCACGTCGGCAGGCTCCTTGGAAAAAACGCCAAAGACACCACACTCTTCCCGAATGTGGTGTTCCTTGGGAACGACCTGTTTAATTTGCACCATGTTCCACCAGCCTCTTCATGATTTCGGCGTATGCCTCCTCCACGCCGCCCAGATCCCGGCGGAAGCGGTCCTTATCCAGCTTTTCTCCGGTGGCAGTATCCCACAGGCGGCAGGTATCGGGTCTTATCTCGTCGGCCATGAGGATGCTGCCGTCCGAGGTCCTGCCGAACTCCAGCTTGAAGTCTGCCAGCGTCACGCCGCATTCGGACCAAAAGCGCTGTAAAATGCGGTCTATCTGAAGTGCATAACCCTTGATAGTATCGATCTCGGCGGGGGTGGCCAGCTTCAGGGCCAGGGCGTGGCTGGTGTTGAGCAGAGGATCGCCCAGTGCATCGTTTTTATAGGAGAATTCGAGGACCGGCTCCTCAAATACCAACCCCTCCGGGACGCCGTACCGCTTGGAGAAGGAGCCGGCGGCGATGTTGCGGACGATGACCTCCAGCGGGACGATGGACACCTTCCTGACCAGAGTCTCCCGCTGGCTCAGCTCCCGCACAAAATGGGTAGGGACACCGTTTTTTTCCAGTACCTGCATCAAAAGGTTGCTCATCCGGTTGTTAATGACGCCCTTTCCTGCGATGGTCCCCTTTTTCAGCCCGTTGAAGGCGGTGGCGTCATCCTTGTAGTCCACGATGTAGAGTTCCGGATCGTCCGTCTCATAGACCTTTTTGGCCTTTCCCTCATAGATCTGTTTCAGCTTTTGCATTGCCTGTATCCTCCCTTGTTATTTTCCGCTGTCGCCGTAGTTGGCCAGCACCCGCGCGGACGGATCGTTCACATTGCAGCCCTTCCAGCTTCTGTTTGGCATCCAAAAGTCCACGATCATCCCGCTCTGGCCGGGATAGTATGCTTCAAAGATCTCGCGATACAGAAGGGATTCTTTGGTAAAGGGCCGGGCGTGGCCGTAGGCCAGGCGCTTTTTCTCAAATTCCTCATCGGTATAGCGGCGCTCCGCATAGTCCTTCAGGTAATCCACCATGGAATGGCCCACGGCGTCGGAAAAAGCGGCCTTCTCCCGGTAGAGGATGCTGTGGGGCAGGTAGTCCCCCTCAAAGGCGCGGCGAAGCAGATATTTTCCCTTCCCGTACTTGTTCAGCTTCCGCTCCGGGTCAATGCCCATCACATACTCCACAAAGTCCAGGTCTCCGAAGGGGACCCGGGCCTCCAGGGAGTTGACGGAGACGCACCGGTCGGCCCGAAGCACATCGTACATATGCAATTCCCGGATACGCTTGACCGCTTCCTTCTGAAACTCCTCCGCCGACGGGGCAAAGTCGGTGTATTTATAGCCAAACAGCTCGTCGCTGATCTCTCCGGTCAGCAGGACCCGGATGTCGGTCTGTTCGTGGATGGCCTTGCAGACCAGATACATCCCCATGCTGGCCCGGATGGTGGTGATGTCATAGGTGCCCAGCAGGGCAATCACTGTCTCCAGTGAGTCCAGCACCTCCTCCGGCGTCATATAGACCTCCGTATGCTGGCTTCCGATGTAGTCTGCCACCTCTCTGGCATACTTCAGATCAATGGCGTCCTCGCTCATGCCGATGGCAAAGGTGCGGATGGGCCGGTCGGAGCATTTCTGCGCCACCGCGCACACCAGCGAGGAGTCCAGACCGCCGCTGAGGAGGAAGCCGACCTTGGCGTCGGACACCAGACGCTTTTTGATGCCGGCGATCAGCTTTTCCCGGATTGCTGTGCACACGGTATCCAGATCGTCCCGGCACACCTCCTTGACGGCGGTGATGTCCCGGTAGCAGACAAATTTTCCATCCTTGTAGTAGTGTCCCGGCGGAAACGGCATGATCTTCTCACAGAGCCCCACCAGGTTTTTGGGCTCACTGGCAAAGACGATGGTCCCGGAGGGGTCGTAACCGTAGTAGAGCGGACGGATACCGATGGGGTCCCGGGCGGCGATATAGCTTTTGGTATCTCCGTCGTATAAGATCAACGCAAACTCCGCATCCAGCATCCGAAACATCTCCACGCCGTATTCCCGATACAGCGGGAGCAGGATCTCACAGTCAGACCCGCTTTGGAACGTATAGCCCTTTTCCTGAAGCGCCTGCTTCAACGTCTCAAAGCCGTAGATCTCACCGTTACAGACCACATAGCTGCCGTCCAGCGCAAAGGGCTGCATCCCCTCCGGCTGTAAGCCCATAATGGCCAGCCGGTGAAACCCCAGCAGCCCATTTCCCGTATCCACGATCCGGCTGTCGTCCGGCCCCCGGGATATGGTCCTGTCAAAACCGTTTTTGAACCGCGCATAGTCGGCAGCTTCCGAGCAGTAGCCCATGATAGAACACATCGTATTGACCTCCTAAACATCATCATCAGCATTCAACAGGGCAAGTGCTGTTCTCGCGGTGCCACCTGTATTTGTACTCGTTTACGGGCCGCACAGTGGGGCCCTGCCGCGTAACGGGCGGTGATCCGGCTCACCTACTTGGATTGCTCCTTTCAGATCGCAGCTCGAAAAGTGTTATTCCCGCAAGCTCTGCCGCGCGGCTCTCACCGTCCCGCGCTCTCTGTGGGTGAACTCTTGCGGTACTTCTCTCTTCTCAAACGCTTTTGTATGTTGTGGATGTCTGCCCCGGTCCGCCGGGAAAATGGGCCGTCTCGCTTTATGCCAGGATCACTTGACGCTGAACAGCAGATCGCCGTAAGTGGGGAAGGGCCAGCAGCGCTCCTCGGTCAAGATTTCCGCCTCGTCGGCTGCGGCCCGCAGCTCCGTCATACGGGAGAGCAACTCGTCCCGGATGAAATTGGCCTCCTCGGTCACATCGGAAATGGTCCTGAGTTTGGCAATTACGCTGTCCAGTGCGTCAGTTCTGGCGTCGATGCTCTCGATCACCGCCGTCAGCTTTTTGACCAGCTTTGTTTCATAGGCACAACTGAGCCCAGCATCCAGGGCTTTCTTGCCGGCGGCGTCCCGGGCCACATCCGCGGCATAGCGGGCAACAGCGGGCAGGATCTGCTTCCGGGCCATGTCGCTCATGGTCTGGGCCTCAATGCACACCGTTTTGCAGTAATTTTCCAGCATAATCTCATACCGGGAGCGCAGCTCCGCTTCGGTATAGACTTTGTGGGCCGTCAGCATCTCCACATTCTTCGCTTTCAGAAGCTCGGGGATCGCGTCCGGTGTGGTGCGCAGGTTCAGCAGGCCCCGCTCCTCCGTGGCCTCCCGGATCCACGCATCGTCATAGCCATTTCCGTTGAAGATGATCCGCTTATGCGCTTGGATGGCACGCTTGATCAGCTCATGCAGGGCAGCGTTGAAGTCCTCAGCCCGCTCCAGCTCGTCCGCATAGAGCTTCAGGGACTGGGCCACCGCGGCGTTGAGCATGATGTTGGCGCAGGCGATGGAGTTAGAAGAACCCAGCATCCGGAATTCAAATTTGTTGCCGGTAAAGGCAAAGGGCGAGGTGCGGTTGCGGTCCGTGGTGTCCCGGAGAAAGCGGGGAAGCACGTCCACGCCCAGTTTCATTTTCTTCTTTTCCACACCGGCATAGGCAGAATCGGTCTCGATGGCGTCTAGTACAGCGGTCAGCTCATCCCCCAGAAACATCGAGATCACGGCGGGGGGCGCCTCGTTGGCCCCCAGGCGGTGGTCGTTTCCGGCCGTCGCGACAGAAGCTCTCAGCAGCCCCTGATAGTCGTCCACCGCCTGGATCACCGCCGCCAGAAACAGCAGGAACTGGGCGTTTTCGTGGGGGGTATCACCGGGAGAGAGCAGATTCACACCGGTGTCGGTGGAGAGGGACCAGTTGTTGTGCTTGCCGCTGCCATTGACTCCGGCAAAGGGCTTTTCGTGGAGCAGGCACACCATGTCGTGCTTGGCCGCCACCCGCTGCATGATCTCCATGGTTAGCTGGTTCTGGTCCGTGGCCAGATTGGTCGTGGTGTAGATGGGAGCAAGCTCATGCTGAGCGGGGGCTACCTCATTGTGCTCCGTTTTGGCCAAGATACCCAGCTTCCACAGCTCAGTGTTCAGCTCCTCCATGAAGGCGGCGACACGGGGCTTGATGGAGCCAAAGTAGTGATCGTCCAGCTCCTGCCCCTTGGGGGGCTTGGCGCCGAACAGGGTCCTGCCGGTATAGATCAGGTCCTTGCGCTGCTCATACAGAGCCTTGTCGATCAGGAAATATTCCTGCTCTGGACCGACAGAGGGGGTCACACGTCTGACCTCGTCGTTGCCGAACAGCTTCAGTACCCGGAGGGCCTGACAGTTCAGCGCCTCCATACTGCGCAGAAGAGGTGTTTTCTTATCCAGCGCCTCCCCGCCGTAGGAGCAGAAGGCGGTTGGGATGCAGAGAGTCTTGCCCTTGATGAACGCATAGCTGGTGGGATCCCAGGCGGTGTAGCCCCGGGCCTCGAAGGTGGCCCGCAGACCGCCGGAGGGGAAGGAGGAGGCGTCCGGCTCTCCGCGGATCAGCTCCTTGCCGGAGAACTCCATGAGCACTCTGCCGTCTGGCGCGGGAGTGATGAAGCTGTCGTGCTTTTCCGCGGTGATCCCGGTCAGGGGCTGGAACCAATGGGTGAAGTGGGTCGCGCCGTTTTCGACAGCCCAGTCCTTCATGGCGTCGGCCACCGCATTGGCCACGGATAGATCCAGTCTGGTCCCGTTTTGAATGGTACGCTTCAGAGAGTGATATACCTCCCCGGACAGGCGCGCCTTCATCACGCGGCTGTCGAAGACCATGCTTCCGAACATTTCCGGTACAGTCGTCATAACAGATCTCCCCTTCAGAAAATAAAAAAGGACATTGGCGTTACGAAGGTCCTGCCTTCGAGACGCCAATGTCTCTCAACACCGCAAAATATACATCCTGGAGCAGGAAAAGTCAACTGTCAATCTGTCAAAAATGGTTTTTTACAGCCAGCTATTTTTTGGCAAATTACGGACTTGCAAAACGGACGGTTTTCTCGTATTCTAACCGACAAACAGGGATCTTTCTCCCGAAAAGTGTTCAACATCCGGGAAATATCGCGCTGAACCCAGCGCGAAGCCGGTCAGATTCGTCTTGAAGGAAAGGAAGCGGGTGGGAACGTGAAGTACACGCCGGAAGAAGTGATACAGTTCGTTCAGGAGGAGGATATCAAATTTATCCGTCTAGCCTTCTGCAATGTCTATGGAAAGCAGCACAATGTAGCCATCATGCCCAGCGAGCTCAAGCGCGCCTTTGCATACGGGATCGCCTTTGACGCATCGGCAGTGGATGGATTCGGCGGCGAGATTCGATCCGATCTTCTGCTCCACCCGGACCCCTCCACCCTGATCCAGCTCCCCTGGCGCCCAGAACAGGGCAAGGTGGTGCGGATGTTCTGTGACATCTCCTACCCGGACGGCCGGCCCTTTGAGCGGGATACCAGAAGCATCCTCAAACAGGCGGTGGCGCAGGCCGACGCCAGAGGCTTCCGGTTTGCGTTCGGCGCTGAGATGGAGTTCTATCTGTTTCGGGTCGATGAACAGGGCAACGACACAAAGATCCCATACGACCGGGCCGGCTATATGGACATTGCGCCAGATGACAAGGGGGAATCGATCCGCCGGGAGATCTGCCTGATGCTGGAGCAGATGGGGATCCAGCCTGAAAGTTCGCATCACGAAAGCGGCCCGGGCCAGAATGAGATCGACTTCCGGTATTCAGACCCCCTTATGGCTGCTGACAACGCTGTCACCTTCCACACAGTTGTCCGCACCGTGGCCGCCCAGAACGGCCTTTGTGCCAGCTTTTCCCCCAAGCCGCTGCCGGACTGGGATGGAAATGGGATGCACATCAATGTCTCTGTTAAATGTGATGGGCTTTCCCAGCCGCTGCCCAGCGTGATCGCGGGGATCCTGGAGAACATCTGTGAGATGACGCTGTTCCTGAACCCATGTGAGGAGTCCTACTGCCGCCTCGGTCACGACAAGGCCCCGCGCTATGTGACATGGTCGGCGGAAAACCGCTCCCAGCTGATCCGTATCCCGGCAGCGGTGGGCGAATACCGACGGGCCGAGCTGCGCTCTGCCGATCCGACGGCCAATCCGTACCTTGCCTACGCACTCCTGATCTACGCCGGAATGTATGGGATTGGGCATGACCTGCAGCTTCCCCCCGCTTCTGATTTCAATGTCTATACCGCTCCCGCCGAGGTGCTGGAGGGACTGAAAAAGCTGCCCGGCTCTCTGTATGAAGCCGCCGCACTGGCCGAGGCAAGTTCCTTTGTCAACGAGCATCTTCCGAAAACCGTAGTCTCTGCCTATTGCCATCGGTGAGAAGCCTGCCGGATCCAGGCGAAAGGAGGAGAGAACATGGTCTTTCAGGAGCGGACATACAGCGTACTGATCGTTTCGTCTTCCGACAGTTTTGCCACCAAGATCATGCCGCTGCTCCCTGTGACAGATTACTGGCCGGTGACAACGGTACACAGTATCGGAGAAGCCCGCCGCAAAATTGCGGAAGCGGCGTTTGATATTGTACTCATCAACGCTCCGCTGCCGGACGACTTTGGGATGCGTCTGGCGGTGGATATTTGCACCGGAAGCGGGGCCGGGGTCCTGCTGCTGGTCCGGAACGATCAATTTGATGATATATACGCAAAGGTCGTCAGCTACGGCGTGCTCACGCTGTCCAAGCCCACCAATATGCAGATGGTGGCGCAGAATCTGCGGATCCTCTGCGCCACCCGGGAGCGGATGCGCCAGATGGAGGCAAAGCAGGCCACAGTGGAGGAGAAGATCGAGGAGATCCGTCTGGTCAACCGGGCCAAGTGGCTGTTGATCGAGTGCCTCGGCATGACAGAGCCGGAGGCCCACCGCTATATCGAAAAGCAATCCATGGATCAGCGCATCTCCAAGCGGGAGGCCGCAGAAGCGGTCATCAAAACTTATAAATAGCACAGAGATCCTGTGTGCAGCAGCGGGCAGAATTGTGAAAACTCAGGTTGACAAATCGCTGTCAGCCGCAGTAAAATACCACCTGTTGAACGAAGGTGTTCATCAAGGGACTTCTGTCCCCTGATGGACGCCTTCTCTTTTTTAAGTTTTCTGTGGGAGGATGGCACATGACAAAGTATGTTTTCGTGACGGGCGGCGTTGTTTCTGGATTGGGGAAGGGGATCACAGCGGCCTCATTGGGGCGGCTGCTGAAGGCCAGGGGGCTGAAGGTAGCGGCCCAGAAGCTGGACCCATACATCAATGTGGACCCCGGCACCATGAGTCCCTATCAGCACGGTGAGGTCTATGTCACCGAGGACGGAGCTGAGACGGATCTGGATCTGGGGCACTACGAGCGGTTCATTGATGAGGACCTGAACCAATATTCCAACCTGACCACTGGAAAGGTCTATTCCAACGTCATATCTAAGGAGCGCCGGGGCGCATATCTGGGGACCACTGTACAGACCATTCCACACATCACGGACGAGATCAAGCGCTTTATCTACAATGTGGGCAGCAAGGCTGAGGCCGATGTGGTCATCACGGAGATCGGCGGGACCATCGGCGACATCGAGAGCCAGCCCTTTATTGAAGCCATCCGGCAGGTGGGCCATGAGGTGGGGCCGGGGAACGCCCTGTTCATCCATGTCACTCTGGTCCCCTATCTGAAAGCGTCTGGAGAGCACAAATCTAAGCCCACCCAGCACTCCGTAAAAGAGTTGCAGGGGCTGGGGATTGCCCCGGACATCATTGTTCTGCGCTGTGACGAGCCCATCACAGACCTGGAAATCTTCCGCAAGATCGCGAACTTCTGCAATGTGAAGCCGGACTGTGTCATAGAGAATCTGACCCTTCCCATTCTCTATGAGGCCCCCCTCTATTTGGAACAGTCGAATCTGTCCGCAGTGGTCTGCCGGGAGCTGTGGCTGTCCACGCCCGAGCCGGATCTGCGCGAGTGGCAGGCGATGGTTGCTGCCATCAAAAGCCGCAGCAGATCGGTGACCATCGGCCTTGTGGGAAAGTATGTGCAGCTCCACGATGCCTACCTCTCTGTCGCGGAGGCCCTGCGCCACGCCGGGTTTGCCCTTGGCGCGGTGGTGGACATCCGATGGATCGACTCGGAAACCGTCACAGAAGAGACCCAGGAGGAGCTTCTCGCTCCCCTTGACGGAATCCTCGTCCCGGGCGGCTTCGGAAGCCGAGGCATCCAGGGGATGATCTTGGCAGCCCAGTATGCCAGGGAGCACAATATCCCCTATCTGGGCATCTGCCTGGGGATGCAGATCGCGGTTATCGAATTTGCCCGTCATGTGCTTGGTATTGCTGATGCTGATTCGGGTGAATTTGCCCCGGAGTGCCCTCATAAGGTCATCGACTTCATGCCCGGTCAGAGCGAGGACATCGACAAAGGCGGCACCCTCCGCCTGGGCAGCTATCCCTGTGCGATCGCCACCGGAACAACCATGGCGCGGTGCTATGGGAGTACTCAAATCCGGGAGCGCCACCGCCACCGCTATGAATTCAACAACGACTATCGGGAGGCCATGCAGGCGGCGGGACTGACCATGAGCGGTCTTTCCCCTGATGGACGGCTGGTGGAAGCGGTAGAGCTGAGCGACAGACCCTTCTATGTGGGCGTACAGTATCACCCCGAATTCAAGAGCCGCCCCAACCGCCCCCATTCGTTGTTTCAAGGGTTCCTCGCAGCTGCATTGGAAGGAGAGAAAAATGATTGATTGATTATTATAACAGAAAGTTGATTTTGGAAGACGGCGAAGAATATCTGGGCTCTGCCTTTGGATACATCGGAGAAAAGGTGCTGGAACTGGTATTCAATACCTCGATGGTGGGACATCAGGAGATCCTTTCTGACCCCTCCTACACCGACCAGGCGGTCATCATGACCTATCCTCTCATCGGTAATTATGGTATCTATGAGACTCCTGTCCCCACCATCGAAACAATGATCGTCCGGGATTAACATGCGCTGGAGCTATCAGCGAAGAATGGAGAGTGGGACATTCCTCCCGTCCTCCATGGCTTACGGCTACAAAATCGTGAACAAAAAAATTGAGATCGAACCGGATGCGGCACTGGTTGTGTGCAGGATATTTCAGTGGTATCTGGACGGCATCAATAAAACGCGGATCGCTGCAATGTTAGACAAGGAAGGCATCCCTACCAACCAAAACAAAACTTGGAGAGAAAGCGCAGTTCACTATATTCTGACCAATGAACGATACATCGGTGACTCCCTGTGGCAGAAAAGCTATACCACCGACACCTTCCCTGTGACCCGCTGCAAGAACAAAGGAGAACGTGAAAAATACTATGCCGCAGGAACGCATCCGCCTATTATCGCCAAGGAAACCTTCGATCAGGTACAAAAGCTCATTCAGCGCAGAAAAGAAACCTTTGGAAAAAAACGGAGAGAACAACCCTACCCACTTTCCCGAAAACTGATATGTGAGAACTGTGACCTGGGGCAAACGCCGCGCCATGGAAGCAGGCAAGGCCAGCATCCAATATAAAAAGCTGTACGGCTACCGCAAGGGTGAAGATGGCAAACCGGAGATCATCCCGGAACAGGCGGAGATCGTCCGAAGGATCTATGATCACTATCTGGCCGGCGCCAGTCTGAGGATGCTGAAAGAAGAACTGGAAGCAGAGCAGATCCCATGCTTTGAGGACTCGCCGGAATGGTCCATCACCCGCATCCGCAGTATCCTGCAAAATGAAAAATACTGCGGCGATGTCCTGATGCAAAAGACCTTCCGTCAGGACTTCATCAGCCGCAAGACCATCAAGAACACAGGTCAGCTTCCCATGTACCTCATTGAAAACCACCACGCCGCCATTGTTGACCGTGATAAGTTCAACAAGGTACAGACCGAAATGGCACGGCGAAGCGCGGCCAGAAGCCCCTAGCAAAAATCCCCCACGGGCCTTGCTTCCTACGCCAGCAAATATGCCCTCTCCGAACGACTGGTCTGCGGTGAGTGCGGAACGCTCTACCGCCGCTGCACATGGACACAGAAAGGTGTAAAACGCATTGTGTGGCGGTGTGTGAGCCGTTTGGACTACGGAAAGAAATACTGCCACAATTCGCCCACGCTGGATGAAGCGCCGCTCCAGCAGGCCATCCTCACCGCCATCTCCACCATGATGGCCTCGAAAGAAACTCTGATCCGGCAGATCACAGGTTCTCTGAAAGCCGAGGTCATCTCGTTCTCCGGAGAAGGCTTGAGACTTGGTGATATCGACCGCAGACTGGCTAAGCTGGAAACACAGTTCCAAAAACTTCTGAGGCAGGCCACCTACGATCCTTCCGCCTACAGCGGACAGTTCAAGGAGATCGTGGACGAGCAGACCTTTCTGAAAGAAAAACGCGCTGCGATTCTGGCGAAGAGTAAACATAACGCTGAAATCAATCAGAGGATCATGGATGCCGCTGAGTTGCTGGACAGGGATGCTTTCAGCATCACCGAATGGGACGAAAGCATGATCCGCCAAATGGTGGATACGGTCAAGGTGATGTCTAAAAATGAGATCATCGTGACCTTAAAAGGCGGTGCGGAAATCAATCAAAGATTGGAGTGAGCAACATGGTCTTTGCGACCGGCGATACCCATGGCAACTTCCTTCGCTTCCGACCTGAGAACTTTCCCGAACAGAAAAATATGACAAAGAGCGACTATGTCATCATCTGCGGCGATTTCGGCGGAGTATGGGACGGAAGCAGAAAAGAGCGTCAAACACTGGACTGGCTGGAAAATCTGCCGTTTACGGTGTTGTTCGTATCCGGCAACCACGAAAATTTTGACCTCCTGAAAAAACTGCCGGTGGAGGAATGGCATAGAGGCAAGGTACAGTTCATCCGGCCCCATGTGATCCATCTGCTTCGAGGGCAGGTGTTTGAGATCGAGGGATACACCTTCTTCACTATGGGCGGCGGTGGCGGCTGCGAGTTACCTGAGTGAGCTACCCCCCAGTATGGCTGGCTTCTCCCCGCGCAATGTGCGCCGGATGCGGGACTTCTATCGTCTGTACAGTGATATGCCCGAACTGTTGACCAAAGTCCTGCGGCTGAACTGGACGCAGAATGTGGTCATCATGGAAGCAGAGCTATCTTTAGAAGCAAGAACGTGGTATATTAATGAAACTCTCCGAAGCAATCCCACCAAAGCAGAACTGCTGAAGCTTCTGGTTTCTGAAGCACATCTGCAAATCTCTCTCGACCAAACTGAAAAATACTGGTATAATGCAGACAATGATAGAGCTTTGGAGTTTAATCAGCATGAAAAGGATACTTTTTATATGTCACGGCAATATCTGCCGCAGCCCGATGGCCGAGTTCGTAATGAAGGACTTGGTGCAGAAGGCCGGCTTGGAATCCCAATTCCATATCGAATCTGCGGCAACCAGCCGGGAGGAGAGTGGCAATCCTGTCTATCCTTCCGCACGGCGGAAGCTGGCGGAGCATGGGATCTCCTGCGAGGACCATGCGGCCCAGCAGCTCACCAATCAGGATTACGAAGAATACGACCTGCTCATCGGCATGGACCAGGCCAACCTGCGGAATATGTACCGTATCTGCGGCGGCGACTTCTCCGGCAAGATGTCCCTCCTGATGGAACATACAGACCACCCCGGTGATGTAGCCGACCCGTGGTACACCGGAGACTTCGAGACCACATGGCGGGATGTGCTGGCTGGGTGCCGGGGGTTGCTGAAGGAACTTACAAAGGAGCGAATATAGTATGCTGCTGAATTCAAATGAGTATCTTCATACAGTTGAAACCATCAAACAGGAGATTCGGGCAGCACAGTACAAAGCGACCGTTCGTGTTAACCAGGAACTGCTGATACTCTATTACTCCATTGGCAAGATCATCAACGAACACAAGGCATGAGGAAACAAGTTTGTTGAGAATCTTGCGAGAGACATCAAAATTGCTTTCCCTGACGCTACTGGCTATTCTGTTCGGAACCTTAAATATATAGAAAAATTTGCGGGGCATATCCGTCAAAAGAATTTGTGCAACGGCCTGTTGCACAAATTCCCTGGGGTCATAATACTGTCTTGCTGGATAAGCTATCGAACACAGCAGAGCGTTTGTGGTATGCTGAACAAATATCTAAAAACGGCTGGTCTCGCAATGTGCTGGTGCATCAAATCGAAAGTGGATTGTATCAACGGCAAGTGCTGGCGGAGAAGGTTTCCAACTTTGAAAACCGACTTCCGTCCTCACAAAGTGAACTGGCTGTGCAAACCATGAAAGATCCCTATATCTTCGATTTTATTCCGTTCAAGCCCGATATGGTAGAGCGAGATATTGAGCAGGCGCTGGTCAAGGATGTAACGAAACTGTTGCTAGAACTTTGGACAGGCTTTGCGTTCCTCGGCAATCAGTATCACCTCAACGTGGGCGGTGATGATTTTTACATTGACCTGCTGTTCTACAACCTGAACCTCCGCTGCTATGTGGTGATCGAACTGAAAACCGGCGAATTCAAACCGGAGTATGCCGGACAACTTAATTTCTATCTCTCTGCGGTGGATGGTATTCTAAAGAAGGAGCAAGACAGCCCATCCATCGGACTCCTGCTCTGTAAGAGTAAGAATG
>OGHO01002223.1_pt1 | contig 15757 bp, 15 predicted proteins | sample 1571421 | NCBI WGS metagenome assembly OGHO01 (sample SAMEA2581937, study PRJEB24529) | metagenome | biome: Human gut stool | place: China | collected 2011
CCCGCTGGCACAACTCTCCGACGAGTTTCGCCGGCCTGCTCTCCGAAGCCAAGCGTTATGCGGACTCTCACTCCGAACAACCGCGTCTGATTACGATCAACGCATGGAACGAATGGGTGGAAGGGAGCTATCTGTTGCCCGACATGCTCAACGGATTTGGTTATCTGGAAGCCGTGCACGATGTGATGCAGGGCAAATACGACCAAGGAACGGCCTCTGCCTTGTGATCCTCCCGCAGCCATGCGACGAAACGAGGGAGCCCGCTTCAAAACGGACTCCCTCGTACTTATCGGGCAACTACAACTATTTCTTCACTATCGGCACCTCGTCGAGAAGAAGCGCCCCTTGCCGACCTTCGCCCCGTTCTTTTTACCCATGATCGTGATCGCATCTTCCGGTTTGAGGTTGGGAATCTCCACCACGACCTCTTTCCTGACCATATCCATCAACACGGCTGGATCGCCGTCGATGACATCGGAATCGATGATGCGGACATCGGCAGCCACGACGGCATCATTCTCATAAATGTCTATCAGCTTATTGTCCATCGTGTACCCCGCACCGGTGGTTACCTCGCTCCACGGCGTCGCCTTGAATGTCAGTGTCACGGCGTCACCCTCCGCACTCAGTCTCTCTCCTCCCAGCGCGAGGATGCGGAACGCGCCCACGTTACTGCCGTTGCCGCACTTCGTGTAACCCTGACAGGGCTGTATGTCACCCTTGCCGACGCCACGATCCCAGATGCGAGCATAGCCGAGATCCTCCCGTAGACTTCGGCATTGAAATTGGCCGCTTGTGTAGTAGTTATCGTAGGTCGTCACAGCAGCTTTCACAACCGTATCCCATTGCAGTTTCCAAATACTCATCTGCGTATTGTCGTTCTTCGTGCGGGCGCACGCAGCCTGATTGAGCCAGTCGCTGCGCACGCGGCAATAGTCGGTCTTACCCGGGCGGATCAGATTCTCCTCCGAACCCACCGAAAGATCGCCACTCTTCATCAGGCCGAGAAAGGTCATGCGCGTAGGATAGTCGTAGTACCACTGGTCGAAGGTCGATTTGATTGTCCACGTATAGCTGTACTCGGCCATCAACTCGGCAACCTCCGAAGGTGCGTGCGGCGTTCATATCGTCTCATGCGAAGGTCAGCGACGAAGTGCTTCGGGCATAGAGCCGCACGTTCGTAGGCGCTGCGCCGCGATCTGGAGAACAACTGGGCCGTCGTAGCAGAAGGTATCCAGACCGTACTGCGCCGCGCGGGCTATCCCTCGCCCTACGAGGCGCTCAAGGCGCTCACGCGCACCAACGCCCACATCACCGCCGAAGCCATCGCCGCGTTCATCGCCGCGCTCGACGTTTCGGATGCCGTGAAAGCCGAACTGCGCGCCATCACCCCGGCAAGTTATACAGGTGTCGATTTCTGACAGGAGGAGCATCGACCGTGAAAAGGAAGCTCGGATTCGATCCGGGCTTTTTTTTCGATATGCCCCGAAAGACGGCCCCGCCGGCAAGATGGCACTCTATTGTCATTCCGAGCACAGTGAAACGAAGCGCGGAAATCGTCCGCTTTTCTTTTTGTCCGCGGCTGTTGTTCTTTGCCGGCTGCTGTTTCCAAGCGCCCGATCCTCACGTCGGATGCGCGGCGCATCCTCCTCAGGATGACAGAAGAAACCGGCACCCAATACGGGGTTCGAGCCGGACATCTGGTCGAACGGTCTTCCTCCCGACAAACGTCCCGCGACCGCCTCGCCCATACGACCGCACAATCCGCAGCAGGCGCCCATCCGATACGCCCCGACAGAGAGCAGGAAATCGCTGAAATAAACTATTTTACACCCAAACCGACATCGGCGTCGGAACGCTGGACGCACTGTTAAAGGAAGAGCTGAAAAGGTCCGCTACCTGATCGTCATCTGCTCGTCCAACGCCGCCCGTTCCCAATGGGTCGACAAAGAGGTTCAGGAGTTTGTCGATCTGGGAAGAAGCGACCGAATAATCCCCTATATCATCGACGGCTCCCCGGATGCCGAAAAGCCCGGCAGGCGATGCTATCCTCCGGCTCTGAAACGGGAAAATCTCGGTGTTTCGGTTGCGGCGGAGCTGGACAAAGAAAAAGCCTTCGTCAAAGTCGTTGCGAAACTCTTCGAAGTCGGATTCGACGACTTATGGAATCGGGAAGCGCGCAGGAGATGGAAAAGACGCGTCGTCGGAGGTTTGGTCATAGTGGCGTTTCTGGCATCCGGTCTGTCGATCTGGAACGGATTTTTCCGCAGCAAGGTCAGCTATTACCGCGATTTCGTCTTGGAAGGAGGCGTGCCGAAAGGGATATACGGACTGTCGTCAAACGAGGTGAGCCACCGCAACAACTCATGGAAATTCGTCACCCGAGCAGGGAAGGTAAGAAAAATGACGCTCGTCAATTCCTACGGCAAACTGAACCCCGATGCGACGACGGAAAACAATTTCTCGCTGTTCGGGGCCCTCGACATGAACATATTGTACGACAGCGAAGGCCGGATCAACGAGATAGAAGAGTACGACGATCGAGGAAATCTGACGAAGGTGGACTTCTACGATGCCGGCAACCGGTTGACCGTTATCGACGTTATCGGAGCACCCCTAAAGAACAGAAATACCGGGTATGCCTCCCTCGCATGCCGATATGACAAGAAAGATCGCCTTACGGAGATGTCGTGGTACGACGAAACAGGGAATCGCTGCCGCACGGATGAGTTGTCATGCGCCTTGTTGAGGCTGAGATGTGACAAGACCGATATACTCGAAACCGCCTATTTCGACGAACGGGAAAGACCGTGCAGAGTCGACGGCGTTGCAAAAACCGCCTACAAATACAAGAAGGGCAACTTGGTGGAAATCCGAAACTCGGGAGTCGACGGAAAACTTTGTCTGTCGCAAACCGATCGAGTGGCCGTTACGAAATATACGTATGACGACGACAATCGTCTCGTACGGGAGTCCTATTACGGACCCGAAAAAAAGCCGTTTATTTACAACCGGATCATCGCTAAGAGCGGATTCATTAACCGTGAACATCTCTTCGGCGGATATGCAAAAAGCCGATGCCGTTACGATGCGTCGGGAAATTTACTGGAGCAGTCTTACTACGGTACCGACGGCAGTTTGTGTCTCTACGATCAATATTTCCGATACAACGGCTATTGGACGCGGTTGAAAAGCGGGTATGCAATCGTCAGACACACCTACGATTCGGAGAACAATCTGATTAAAACCGCCTACTTCGGAACGGACGGACGGCCTTGCCGGTATTTCGAATACGAGGCGGGGTTCGATACCGTTCTATGTTCGCTGGAATATGCCGAAGTCCGGTACGCATACGACTCCCGAGGCAACAGAATCAACGAGTCCTACTACGACGTAAACGGAGAGCCTTATCCGTGCTTTTCCAAAAGAGACGGACTTCTGTCCGTCGAAACCCGCGGCGGATATGTCAAAATCATCCATACATATATATAATAATAACGGAACTTTGACCGGCACGTCGTATTACGATGCCGACGGGAACCGCCTATTTTGACCGGCACGGCGACACGTTCCTTCAAAAAAGCACACCGAGGCCGGTACCGGAAAAGCTCGGCAACCGGCAAGCTATCTCCAAAACGAGCGGTTTTGAAAAAGAGGGTTGTTTATTTTGAAAAAGGCACTACCTTTGTAGCAGTTACCTAAAACATTATCAACCATGACAAAAGCAGAACTGGTAAAAGCAATCGCCGCACAGACAGGCATCGAAGCCGTAACGGTCGCCACCGTAGTAGAACAGACGATGGAGGAGATCCGCCAATCGATGATCGGCGGCGAGAACGTTTATCTGCGCGGATTCGGGAGTTTCATCCTCAAGCACCGTGCGCAGAAGGTAGCGCGGAACATCGCCAAGAACACGTCGATCACGATCCCCGCGCACAACACTCCGGCCTTCAAACCGTCGAAGGAGTTTCTGGACAAAGTGAAGTAGGCCAATGTCCCGAATTTTACGATTTCTCTTTCCGGCAACCCGATATACCCCTCAGGCCTCCCTTTTTCTGCTGGCCTTGCGGGTGCTTTTCGGTGTGCTGCTGCTCTTGCACGGCATCGCGAAACTCAACGATTTCACCGCGCTGTCGGCCGTCTTCCCCGATCCGCTGGGATTGGGCAGCCGGATTTCGCTCGTGCTGGCAATCTTCGCAGAGCTGTTTTGTTCGGTCGGGTTCATCGTCGGCGCCTTCTACCGTCTGGCGTTGATTCCGATGATCTTCACCATGTGTATCGCGCTGTTCGTCATTCACGGCAGCGATCCCTTCGCCGTGAAGGAACTCGCCGTAATCTACCTCTCGGTCTTCGTGCTGATGTATATTTCGGGACCCGGCAATTATGCGCTCGACCGCCTGATCGCCGAACGGATTCGTGAATAACACGCGGATTCGTGCAGAAACGAAGCCTGCCCGTCGGTCTGACGGGCAGGCTTTTTCAACCGCCATCGGGCAAAAGCGGCTACGGCTTAGAAGGCGTCCCGTCGTTGCGGAGCTTGATCTCGAGCGAAGCTCCCGACCACTGATTGATCTTGTAATGCGTATCACCGAACGGAACGCCTGCATAACCGATGCGCAGACGTACGTCGAAAGGGGACACTTCGCCGATCTCGCGGGTTTCGGGCAGCGTATGCGGCACGATGTAGAGATACATCACGATGTGATCGCACGCGACGCTGCGAATCCCGATTCGGCGTTTTGCACCCGTCGCAGTACCCTCCGGCGGAACGGTGAGATCGCTTCCGACCGGCGCCACGATACTCTCGGCCGAGGCGAACCCTACACGGTTGCCGGCGGCATCGAAGCAGCCGCACAAGATCGTCACATTGTAGCGCCACCAGCCCTCGTAGCGGCTCTCCACTTCCACCGAGAATCCTTCGTCGTTTTTCATAGACAGGTTTTTCACAAAGATAGTGCAAGCCGAGCGCAAAAGCAAACCTGTTTGCGGTTTTGCCGAGGCGCGGCCTATCTACGCGGAGGCCTGTCCGCCGCAAAGCACGCAAGCCGAGCGCAAAAGCAAACGACAATCGTCATGCTGAGCGAGCCGGATGGCGAGCGCGAGCATCGACCGTTTTCTGTTTTGCCGAGGCGCGGCCGGACCATGCGGTGCGGCATGATAACCGCGTTCGATCCTCACGTCGGAATCCTCAACGGATTCCTCCTCAGGATGACAAACACAAGAATTGTCATTCCGAGTTCCCTGCTGTCGTTCCGAGCGAACACAATCTGGGATAAAAATCGACCGTTCGGGAAGTTACGGCGCATAAGTGCCGAGCGGGCTGAAACCACCTGCCGCACCGATCTCCGATAAATCTTTCGCAGTGGGGCGCGGGACCGTAGGATACAAAAAGACGAAAAACTTTGTGATTTACTGGAAATATTGTAACTTTGCACGATAAATCTGCACACCGATGGATGTGACGAAAGAGTACGCAATCGCTTGGAAAGGGCTGAAAAACGGCACGTACCACTTTGATTTCAAAGTGGATAATGCACTGTTCGAAGCCTACGAATCGACCGACATCAAAGGCGGCGATCTCACGGTCGAGGTCACACTCGATCGGGGCGAGTCGATGCTTTCGCTGCAAACCGTCATCCGCGGTACGGTAATCGTCGTCTGCGACCGGTGTCTCGAGGAGTGCCGGCTGCCCGTTGCGTTCGACGGAACGCTGCTCGTTCGTTTCTCGGACGAGGTACACGACTACGACGGCGAGGTGATGTGGATTTCGCCGGCTGAGACACACGTGTCGCTCGCACAATACATTTACGAGAGCATCGTGCTGTCGCTGCCCTACCAGCGGGTACACCCCGAGGGCGAGTGCGACGCCGATATGCTGCGCCGTTTCCGCATCGTCTCCGAGGAGGAGTTCTCGGAGATCGAACACGAAGCCGAGGCGCAGGCCGAAGCCTTGCAGTCGCTCGACGGCGATACGCTGGCGCAGTTATCGTCGCTCAAAGAGAGACTGGACGGCGAAAAAGAGTAAGGAATAGATGTTAAACTTAAATAATTTGTAACAATGGCACATCCTAAACACAAAGTCTCGTCTACCCGACGCGATAAAAGAAGAACTCACTACAAGGCTGTCGTTCCGACCGTCGTAACTTGTTCGAACTGCGGTGCAGCGGTACTCTACCACCGTGTATGCCCCGAGTGCGGTTTCTACCGCGGCAAGTTGGCGATCGAGAAGAAGGCCGCCGAATAAATTCGGCCCTCGAGTGGGCGCGCTGCTTCGAATCGCGGCGCGCTCTTTTGCACTGAGACCATTACAAACCAAAAACTGAAATTATGTTGAAGATTGGTTTAGATGCTATGGGCGGTGACTTCGCACCCGAAGCCACCGTAAAAGGAGCCGTCATGGCCTCCTCTGAGATTGGCGCCGACAGTAAAATCGTTCTCTTCGGCGACAAGGAGCGTATCGAAGCGATCCTTGCCGAAGAAAATTGTCCGGCCGACCGTTTTGAAATCGTACCGACGACCGAAGTCATCGAGATGGGCGACCACCCCGCCAAGGCTTTTCTGCAAAAGGCGGACTCGAGCATTACGGTCGGTTTCGCCTATCTGGCCAAGGGAGCCATTCAAGGCTTCGCATCGGCCGGCAGTACGGGTGCGATGATGGTCGGTTCGATGCAGGTCGTAAAGCCGATCGAAGGGATCATCCGTCCCACCATTTCGTCGCTCGTTCCGACGGTCTCGGGACGTCCCGCCCTGCTATTGGATGTGGGGTTGAACGTCGACTGCAAACCCGAGGTGCTGAACCAGTACGGCCTGATCGGCTCCATCTATGCCGAGAGCGTGCTGGGCATCTCCAACCCCCGCGTGGCGATTCTCAACATCGGAGAGGAGGAGACCAAGGGTAACGCCCAATCCAAAGCGGCCCACGAAATGATGAAGGCTTCGGGCCGTTTCAATTTCGTCGGCAACGTCGAAGGCTCGCATATCTTCTCGGGCAAGGTCGCCGACGTGATCGTCTGCGACGGATTCACGGGCAACGTCATCCTGAAGATGGCCGAAGGACTCTACCGCATCAACCACTCGCTGGGCGGCGACAACAAATTCTGGGATGCGATGAACTACGAGCATGTCGGCGGTACGCCGGTGCTGGGGGTCGGTGCTCCGGTCATTATCGGTCACGGCTGTTCCTCGCCCCTCGCTATTCGGAGCATGATTCTCTCCACGGAACATACCGCGAAGGCCGGTCTGACGGAGAAACTCCGAAATGCGTTCAAAGAGTAAACTTACACAAACTTATATACCAGATGGGAAAAATCAGAGCTGCAATTACAGGCGTCGGCGCTTACCTCCCGGATTATATCCTTACCAACGAAGAATTGAGCCGTATGGTGGATACCTCCGACGAGTGGATTATGACACGCATAGGCATTAAAACCCGCCATATCCTCAAAGGCGAAGCACTCGGCTCCTCGTACATGGGCGTCAAAGCTGTCCAGAACCTGCTCGAGAAGAAAGGCATGAATCCCGAAGAGATCGATCTCGTGATCTGCGCGACGGTCACTCCCGACATGTTCTTCCCTTCGACGGGAAACCTCATCGCAGGAGAATCGGGCTGCAAAAAGGCATTTGCCTATGACGTATCTGCGGCATGCAGCGGATTTCTCTTCGCACTGACCACCGCTTCGAAATTCATCGAGACGGGAACCTGCAAGAAGGTGATCGTCGTGGGAGCGGACAAGATGTCGTCGATCGTCGATTACACCGACCGCAAAACCTGCCCGATCTTCGGCGACGGAGCTGCGGCCGTGCTGCTCGAACCCGATGAAGAGGGGTACGGCATCATCGATCATATGCTTCATTCGGACGGTACGGGAGCTCCCCACCTCTACATGAAAGCCGGAGGTTCGCGTTACCCCGCCTCGGAGGAGACCGTCCGCAACAACTGGCACACCATCACACAGGACGGACAGGCCGTCTTCAAAGCCGCCGTCTCGAACATGGCCGACGTTTCGGTCGAGATGATGGAACGCCACGGCCTCACCTCCGACGACATCCGTTACCTCGTTCCCCATCAGGCCAACTTGCGCATCATCGACGCCACGGCCAATCGCATGGGTCTGACCCGCAACAAATGTATGATTAACATCGACCGCTACGGCAACACCACCGCTGCAACCATTCCACTATGTCTCTACGACTACGAAAAGGAGCTGAAGCGAGGCGACAAGCTCATTCTGGCTTCGTTCGGCGGCGGCTACACATGGGGATCGGTCTACGTGAAGTGGGCCTACGACGGCGACTCTTCGAAATAACGGGGGATTTCTCCGACACTGCAAAGGACGATTGCCTCACAGCAATCGTCCTTTGTTTTTGACGTCACGGGAGCTTTTCTACATGCCGCAAAAAAAGCCGGAGGCTTCACAGCGTCCGGCTTCCCATCAATTAATCCAAACAAAACTAATATAAAAACTCATAAGTGATTATGAATTTTATCGTGATCCCGTCTGATCCGGCATCCGCGGCGCGAAGCCGAATCTCGGTCCAAGACGTTTGACGGGATTGCATACTCTATTTGACTTCCCAAACGCCGCCCTTGCCGAACAGACGCTCGAGCCACTCGTCCATCAGTCCGCAGCGATAGGCGATGTCGATGTTCGAGAAACGGCTGCGCATATAGGGAATCTTGGCGAACGTGTCGCGGAAACAGGCGCGCGAAACACCCAACTGCTCCGGCTCGTAGGGAGCACCCACCAGCTTCAGGCGGCGGCGCACCTCCTCGAAGGGGATGATCTGCTTGCGGATACGCTCCTTCAGCTCCGGCCATGCGGCCTTGAACGCCGTCAGCTCCTTGCGCAACCCCTCCTTATCGACGTATTTGTTCTTGGTTTCGGTCAGGGCGCGGTCGATGAAACCGGGTTTGCCGTCGAAGAGACGCAGAATCTCCTTCTCGGTCTCCTCCCACGACTTCCACTTTGCCACACAGGCGTCGATGTCGAGCGACTCGATCGGCGCCGCGAGCAGCAGCTCGAGCGAAGCGGTCGAAGCCAGCGTACCGATACCCACCTTGAAGCCGTGCGACACGTGCTTGCCTTCGAACTCCAGATCCTCCATATCCCAAAAGTGGCTGAACTGATGCTCCATGCCCGATGCCGGACGGCTCGACTTGGCTGCCTGCATCGCGAAACCGCTCAGCAGCAGCCCCTCGGCCAACTGCTCCACCTTCTTCACATCGCCGTTGTAGACCCCTTCGGGATCGCACAAGGCCTCCTGCAAACCGTCCTGCACCACGTCGAAAGCGAACCGGTCGATCGCCTCCGATCCCACGGCATCGGCGATCATCCAATCGGCGGCGGCAGGGATCTTGGCGATCAGGTCGGCATAACCCGACGCCGACATCGCCTTGGGAGCCTTAGCCGCGATCTGCGGATCGAAGGTCATGCCGTAGGGCGCCGGACAATCGAAGGTCTGCTTGTTGCCCTGATACGTGATCGAAGCGCCGTAAGCCGTATAACCGTCCATCGACGCGGCCGTTCCGACGCACATATACCGACGGCCGCAACGGTGCGCCGTCAGTTTGGTCAGGTCGTTAATAACGCCCGAGCCTACTGCCACGGGAATGGCGTCGGTCTTCTTCAGCACGTTCTCCAGCTCCTCGACATAGGTCCACTCGGCGAACGAATCGTCGTAACCGTACACATGCGGTTCATCCTGTACGATACCGGCCGCTTCGAAATAATTCTTCACGGCTTCGCCGGCCAGCCGATAGGTAATCTTATCGGCTACGATAATAGCCCGTTTTCCGGGAAACAACTCCTTGAACATTTCGGCCGAACGGGGCAGGGCATCGTTACCGATGACCAACGCTTTGGTATCCGTCGTCCGCTGCAAGGCACTTTCAACTTTGTTCATTTTTATTTGATATTATTGGAATCGAATTATGTTCACAAAGTTAAAAAATTAATTTCATATCCGCAACGATTTCTTTTATTTTTCATCCCCATATTTATGTATTTTCTTTTCTTTTGTCGACCAATCTGTTGCTTTTAGCCGAAAACAGCATAGAAAAGGAAAAATTTCCGATACAGATATTCGTTTCTTCCGAATCGCCGGCCCATCCGCAAACGCACTTTCAATCGGAACCTCCAAGCCGCCCGACAACCCGGATCGAAGCGTGGAAATACGCGTCCCTTTATATAAAGGGGCGTCTCGATACGCCTCGCAGCGAGATAATTTTGTTATTTCCGAATTTAATCCATACCTTTAGCCTTAACAACACGATTCCTTTCCATAATCACACACATGACGTATGAAATTCAAATGCACTTTTTTCATGGCGGCATACGCCCTTTTCACGGGTGTATCCTGTTCATCGGGGGGGGGTACTGACGATCCCGAGCCCACGCCGACGCCTCCTGTAATAATCACCGTCGACGAACTGAAAATCAAATCGTTCGAAATAGCGCCCGATGTCAACGAACGCATCTATGGCAAGATTGCCTTCACGGCCGACGAGCAAGGAGTCTGGCACGGAGCGATCGAACACTACAAGGCCGATCTTTCGCAACTGAAAGCGGCGTTCGACGCCGTTGCGGAGCGAGTGACCGTCGCCGGCAAGGAGCAGCAGAGCGGCATTACAGCCAACGATTTCTCCGCTCCGGTCGTCTATCGGCTCTATGCCACCGACGGCCAGTACAAAGAGTTCACCGTCCGGCTGGAAAACGGTACAGGCACCGGACTTCCGATCGTCGCGATCCTCACCGACGGCAGCGTGCCGATCACCTCGAAGGAGAAATGGCTCCCGGGGCGGATCGTCTTCGACCCGCAGGAGTCGGACTACCCTGCGCTTGCTGTCAACATGGAGGCCAAGGGACGCGGCAACAACACGTGGCGGCTTCCCAAAAAGCCCTACGCCATAAAACTCGCCGAGAAGAATCCCGTGCTGGGAATGAAAAAGCACAAACGGTGGGTGCTGCTCGCCAACGCCAGCGACCGCACGCTGATGCGCAACCGCGCGTCCTTCGAAATCGGCCGCCGCACCGCCCTGCCGTGGACGCCCGACAGCCGTTTCGTGGAGGTGATCCTCAACGGCGAATACCGGGGCAGTTACCTGCTGTGCGAACAGATTCGTATCGATGCGAACCGCGTGAACATTGCCGAGATGAAGGCCGAAGACACCGACGGCGACGCCGTAACGGGCGGTTATCTGTTGGAATTCGACCGTTATTACGACGAAATCAACAAATTCCGCACAACGTACCGCGACCTGCCGGTCAACATCAAGGAACCCGATGAGGAGGTACTGGGCGCCCAACAGCGTAAGTACATCACCGAATACGTCAACCACGTCGAAGAGCTGCTCTATGCCGGTTCGACGATCGACAAATCCTACACCGACCACATCGACATCGACTCGTTCATCGACTGGTGGATCGTCGTGGAGCTGACCCACAACCGCGATTCGCGGCTTCCCGGAAGTTGTTATATGTACAAGGACCGCGGCGGCAAGCTCTGTGCTGGTCCTCTGTGGGACTTCGACCTGCAAACCTTCAAGGCGTCGACTTCGTTCCTGCTGACCGAATACGAACTCTCCGATTTCAGCTCTCCGCACGGCGACCGCAGCCTATGGTACAAGCGTCTGTTCAGCGATCCCGATTTCAAGGCGCGCGCCAAGCAGCGCTGGCAATCGTACAAGGCATCCTTCGACGGCATCGCCGATTTCATCGACGCCGAAGCGGCGGCGCTACAACCGTCGGCCGCAGCCAACTGGGCGATGTGGACGCTGGACAGCGGTCCCAATCAGGACGAATCCCTCACGTGGGAGGAGGCCGTGACCAAGATGCGGACGAGCTATCTGACCCGCCTGCAATGGATGGACGGCGAGATCGCCAAATGGTAGCGAAGGGAGGAGCATAAAAAAAGTACGGCAGGGAATCTCACGATTGCCTGCCGCCTTCGAGAAGAATTGCTCTTCTCCAAAACTACTAACCCAAACTTAAATAAATGAAGAAACCTCACTACATCAGGTAGTTATTCCGATGCAGTTGTCTATCTAATCGCAACTCCCGTGCCAAAGCGGCCGCAGTCGCAGGAATCGGGCCTTTTCGCGGAGGAAGAGAACCGGAGGGAACATTTCACACAGACCGAATTTCCGATCGACGTCCGGTGCCGGTCGCACGACGTTTCTTGCCGCACCACCGGCCGCGAAGCGGATTTCGGAAAGAACCATACTGCGAAAACAAAAAATCATGCCGCTCCTTTCGGAGCGGCATGATCGTCTTATACGCAGACGCCGTTACGCCTCGCGCAGCGTGTCGTAGAATCCCTGCTGTGCACCGACCAGCATATCGAGCATACGGGGAACCATCACCGAGGGCTCGGGCGTTTCGTCCAGCAGCACTTCGGTCATCAGGAAAACGCCTTCTCCCATCACGACGGCCTTCACGATCTTCTTCGACAGATTGATCTTGTTGCAGGCTTCGAGCGCCACGACGCGGTTCTCAGCCGTCACGTCGAAGATGAAAGGCATCATGATTTGCAGAAATTGCTTGTCGTCGGGATAGTTGGACACGACGAAATTACGCATCTGGTACTTGAACCGGATGTCCTTGTCCTCATCATACTCGGGCACGAGTCCCTGCGCTTTGAGGTAGTCGAAAATCATCTCTTGTGTGGTCATAAGCAATAAGGTTTAATGGGTTTGTCGTTTATATCCGATCGGAGTACGTGCGGCACCCCGTTCCAAGCCGGTCATCTTGTCGCGCAGCTTGTCGTAATCGGCCAGCATCTCGGCCGAAATAGAGGGTCGTATACAATCGAGCGTTTCGCAGAGAATCTTCTGCGAGATAGGTACATTGGCAAACGCCGCGGTAATGGCCGCGTCGTTGACGACGTAGGCGATGTCGCTCGCCACGAAATTGACCGTCCGCTCGGCCAGCGCCGCACAGTCGACCTCCTCCGTGGGACGATCCTTAAGGTTGATCTCGAAAAGCGCCTGCCGGGCATCGCGGTCGGGAACCGGCACATAGATCATCCGGTCGATACGGCCTGTTCGCAGCACGGCGGGATCGATCATATCGGGACGGTTCGAGGTAGCGATCACGAAGACCCCCTTTTTCCCGCAGTTGTTGAGCTGCGAGAGGAACTCGTTGACCTCGCCCGACTGCCCCGAATGCAACGACTCCTTGCGGCTGGGAACCAGTGCGTCGAACTCGTCGAAGCAGAGCACCGTCGGCGCCTTGGCGCGCGCCTCGTCGAAGAGCTTCCCGATCATCTGCTGCGAACCGTGCACATAGATGCTGGCCAGATCCGACGATTTGACCACCGTGTAGTTGAAGCCCGTCTCCTCGGCGAATTTCTCGGCGATAAAGGTCTTGCCGCATCCCGGAGGACCGTAGAGCAGCATTCCGTTGGGAATCGCCAGCCGGTATTTGAGCGCCCGTTCACGATCCTGCAACACGTTTATCACCTTCACCCGCAGCAGCTGTTTCAGCTCCTCCATTCCCGCCACGTCGGCAAAACCGTTCCCTTCGCCCTTGACGAAGGTCGCACGCGGGGTTTCGCCCTCGGCATCGCCGCCGCTCTGCTCGCCGTTGGTCGTCAGACCACCGTTCGACGCAGTCGGTTCGACCGGCTCGCGCCGCGGAGGCGGCATCTTCACCTCTTCGCCCTGCAACGCGCGGATAAACTCATCGGCACTGCCGAAACGGTCGCGGTCCGTGAGTGCCAGCGCACGTTGCAGCACCTTGTACAACTGCTCGGTCATCCCTTCAGGCTCCTCCTCAGGGAAGCCCAGACCCGCCTTACGCACCTCGCGCAGCTCCTCCCGCGCCTCGGAAGGCGATTTCGACGCATCGCAGCTCCACGGCGGGCACCCGTAGATCATCTCGTAGAGCAGCACGCCGACCGAGAAGAGATCCGACAACTTGGAATAGATACCGACGAAGGTCTCGGGCGCACGATAGCACAGCTCCAGATCGGAGGTCTGAAAATCGGGACGCCCCATCACCGGATGGGAGAGATGCCCCATATCGATGATCCGCGGCCGCAGCAGCGCATCGTCCACGCAGTCATACATGATGTTACGAGCCGTTATATCGTTGTGGATCAACGTTTCGTCCTGATTGTGCAGGTATTTGAGGCCCTCCAGCACGCGGGTTGCCAGTTCGATGGCCTGTGTCACCGGCAGCCGGTGTTCACGGCTCAGCAGCTCGGCCAGCAGACCGCCCTGGATGTAGTCGGTAATCAGATAGGCGTAGCGCTTGTCGCCGATCGACTCGATTCCCGTGCGCCGGCAGGCCACCAGCGACGGATGCTCCAACCGGCCGCACATCTCCACCTCGAAAGGCAGGCCGCCCTTCGTGAGCCGTGCAGCGGGGATACAGTCCAGATCGAAGATTTTCAGAAAGAACGGCTGTTCCCGAATATCGCAGACACGATAGGTCTCGGCACAGCTGCCCTCCTTGATAAAAAAGCGCACGACATAACTGCCTGCGAAGGTATCGTTATTCTTTAAAATGCTCATGCGGTATGCTCGGGTTAGACTGATAACAAATATAAGTATTTTTTTTCAATCTTCCAACCTCGTCTTCCAAAGAAATAATCTCCGCATAAAAAGAGCGGGTCGATCCGATTGTCGGATCGACCCGCTCTTTTTTGAGCCGCCTCGCGTTACTCGGCTTTGGTATATACGACGTCCGTGCCCTCGATCGTCAGCGTCTGCACGCCCCCGTTCTCGGCCAGCACGGCCGTGTCGGTCACGTCGATCGTCTGACCGTTGCCGATGCTCTGTCCGTGCAGAATCAGCTTGCCCGGTTCGCCTTGCAGCTCCCACGAAGCATATTGCAGCGTCGCCATATGGATCGACTGCGCCTTGCCGTCGACCATCAGTTCGACGCCCATCACGGCATCCTTCTGAATCGGATCGGGCATCACCCAGCGGCCCACGGCATCGGCGTACTCCTTGCTGCAAACGACCTTCGTCGCAACCGGCATCTGCCCCTTCTCGGCCGCAGCCCTGTAATCCACCGTCACCAGATTGCCTTCCAGCAGGCCGTAAGCCTCCTGAAGATCGGTCGCATCGTCCAAGGCGAAGGTCTGCGGACCTCCTTCGCTGCCGATCGTATCGACCACCAGCACGTGCATCGACGTCCCGCCATTGATAAAACCCGAGACCTGCTCGATCTCGGCCTTCCTGTTGCCTCCGCACGATACAGCCAGCAAAGCTGCACCTGCCATTAAAAACAAATTTTTCATCTTCTCGACTTTTTTTAGAATATCCCTGTTATCCCTTCCCGCACTCGCACGTCAGCATCTTCCATACGCCGAAGGTTAGTCTCTTTCCCGGATGTATTCGTCGATGGCGCGTGCCGCGCGGCGTCCGGCCCCCATGGCCAGAATCACCGTCGCGGCACCCGTTACGGCGTCGCCGCCGGCGAAGACTCCCGCACGCGTCGTGCGCCCCTCCTCGTCGGCCGTGAGACATCCGCGGCGGTTGGTCTCCAATCCGCAGGTCGTCGCCGAAAGCAGCGGGTTGGGCGAGGTTCCGAGTGCCATAATCACCACGTCGCACGGCACGTCGAACTCCGAACCCTCCTTCTCCACCGGTCTGCGGCGGCCGCTCTCGTCGGGTTCGCCGAGCGCCATCTCGACGCACCGCAGCCCGCGTACCCAGCCCTGTTCATCACCGAGCACCTCGACCGGATTGGTGAGCATCCGAAAGACGATCCCCTCCTCCTTGGCGTGATGCACCTCTTCGGCTCGCGCC
>OGHO01002229.1_pt1 | contig 15740 bp, 8 predicted proteins | sample 1571421 | NCBI WGS metagenome assembly OGHO01 (sample SAMEA2581937, study PRJEB24529) | metagenome | biome: Human gut stool | place: China | collected 2011
TGGTTTTTTATGTTTTTATTATTTTATTTCAGTCTTACAGTCTGTATAATTACTTGATGTTATTGTTTCTACCTGTGTTCCAGAGTAAGTTGTACTAAATCTTCCATGTATACCAACTAAATAGTCTGCATTTGTTGTTCCTTTAATTAAACTATTACTAATATTAGTTCCTATCATTGTAATCATTGATTGTCCAGCTGAAGAAATCACACCTGGGTCTCCTATAATTCCACCAACAGAATCATTTCCTGTTATAGTTACCGCATATTTTCCTTCTTCAAATGTTTCATTTTCTTTACCTCCAACAAAACAATTTTCTATTTTTACCGTTGCTCCTCCTGAAATTCCACCTACTTGTGAATTTCCTGATATGTTACTATCTATAACATTACATTTTTTTACATATGTATCAGTTCCGGTAAAATTTGAACCATGTCCTACAATTCCACCTACTCCGTTTACTCCTTCTCCTGTAATATTTGTATTTAATAATGTACATCCTGAAATTGTATTTGATGCAGATCCAATAATTCCACCTAAATGTCCTGTTGTTGCAATTAATTTTGATTCATTTACATTACAATTGCTTAATATTGTTGTTCCTACTGGCATATTACCAACTATTCCACCAAAATCACCACTTGCTGTTCCTGTTATAGTTGATTTATTTACCGTACATCCAGTAATATTTGCCTGTGATATTCCGGCAATTATACCTCCTCTTTCTTTTGCAATTACATTAACATTATTTACTGTAATATTTTTTACATCACTTGCTGAATCTACTTGTCCAATAGTCCCTACTGTTTGACTCTTAGTTCCATCTATTGTTATATCATTAATATTTATGTTATCTGTTATTATTTTTCCAAATCCAAGTAATATTCCTGTATGTTGTGTTCCTCCAACTATTTTATTTGTTCCATTTGATGTTTTATTTATTGTAATTCCTGTAAATTTAGCAATCGATGTTACTGTTTGGTCAGACATTAAATTACTTGTTTTCGTAGCAATACCAACTAATCCTCCTGTACTTCCATAAGAATCTTCTGATACGGAAATATTTGTTAAAGTTATATTATTCAATTTTGGATTTACTGCGACACCAACTAGTCCTCCAGTTCCATAACTTCCTAAAACTTTTAAATTAGATAATGTTATATTTGAAATTGGCATTTCTTCTTTTGTATCTGTTATTGCAATTAATCCTCCTGCTCCTCTTTTGGCACTAACAAATACATTATTTCCTGTAATTTTATCTATACTTGGACTTGCATATGAATATCCTGCAATTCCTCCTGCTTCGCCATTTGTTGTTATAGATATATTATTAAACTTTTTAACATTGCTAACATTTAATATAGATCCTAATTGTACGGCTATTATACCTCCTGATGTTCCACCTGTGTTATTGTTTATTGTTATTCCCTCAAGATTAACATTATCAATACTTGTAGAGTCAGTTGCATTTGCTGCAATTCCACCAATTTGTACAGTTGATTTTTTACCATTTAAAACATTTAAATTAATTTTGCTTAAATTAGAATTTGTAACATTTATTTTTCCTGCTTTACCAACAAGACCACCTATTAATCTTGTTGAAGCACTTACTGTATTATTATCTGTACATGTTAAATCTTCTACATTACAATTATCAAATGTTATTGTGGCTCCAAATGTTGTTCCAATAATACCAGCCATATTATCTGATGAAGTTTCTATTTCTACATTTTTTACTGTACAATTTGAAATATTTTGTAAATCCCCTGCATCAGCTACTATTCCTGCTGCACTTCCATACATACCTGTATGTGATTCATTTCCTGTATTTATATTTGTATTTTCCACTTTACAGCCACTTATTTCGCAACCTTCACCAGCAATGCTTCCCATAATTCCTCCTGTTGATGTTGCATTTGATGTTATAGTTAAATCTGTAACATTACAATTTTTAATTTTATATTGATTAAAACATGCGCCTGCCACAATTCCGCCAACAGCTGTAGTTCCAGATGAGTAACTTACCATTTTAGTTGTATTAAAGTTAATGTTAACATTATTTACATTAGATTCTTCAATTGTATAACTTCCATTAACTCCACTTGTCATCAAACCACCAAGTTCTGAACCTTGTCCTTCCATATCTAAGTCTTTAACATTACATTTATAAATATATGTTGTGTCATATGACATTGCAACAATTCCTGCCACAGTAGAACTGTACTCATTATATTGGCTTTTTGATTTTATATTAGTATTTATTACATTACATTCTTTAAATTCTGAAGGATTAAATGTAAATCCGCACTATTCCTCCTGTATTTCTTGCCTTGTTATTTGTTATAGTAGAATCAACTACCTTACAATTATTAAATGTAGTATTTAAATTAGTTGCTCCTGCAATTCCTCCCATAGAATCATTATAGCCTGATCCATTTTCAGAATTTATTGTAGTTTTTTCTACTACACAATTATCTATTAATGAACTACACTCTTCTCTAGCATTTGATTGAATTGCATTATATATTCCTCCAACATTTCCATAGTTAGCATTAATTTCAGAATCATATACTTTAGCATTTATTATATTTACAGTTCCTTTACTGTAAACATAATTTTCTGCAAGAATTCCTGCTGTGTTTATTCCGTAAGAACTACTTTGAATACCATTATTATATATTTTACTACTTATTACTTGAACATTTTTAATTAGAGTATCTACATCATTTGAATTATAACCCATTCCAAATATTCCTGCTACATTAATATAACTCCCACTTGATTGATTTTTAAATTCAACTGTAGATTCTGTTACATTACATTCAGTTATATATACTTGTTTAATTTCATAACCTTGTCCATATATTCCACTTACTGCTGTTCCATTACCTGCATAGTTTTCGGTAATAATACTAGAATTACTTACATTACAATTATTAATTTCATTGTATACCTCATTACTATATCCATAGCCTCCAAATGCAATTATTCCTGCAGCATTATTATATTTTGCATTTACAGTAGAATCTACAACATTACAATCATTTATATAAATATATTGACTTTCATTTATTGTTCTTGTTCCATATCTATTTATTGAAGCAATTATCCCTGCGGTTTGCATATTAGAACCATTATTACTTGAATTATTAATATTTACATTTTCTATTTTACAATTTTTTAATGTTACATATTCTGTACATGCATCTCCAACAATTCCTCCTAAAGAATTATAATTTCCCCCTTCATTAATTGTTAAATTACAATTATTAGCATTTGAATTTGTTATATCCAATCTATAAGCATTGGTTTGAGCTATAATACCTGACACGTGACTTGTTCCACTTATATTTCCAGTGTTTACGCAATTATCGATTTTTGTTGTTCCACATTTTATTACCTGTCCATCTATATAATCTACCCAATAATTTTTAGCAATTATTCCCGCTGCTTCTATACTGTTAGATCCTGCTGGCATTGTTGATGTAATATCTCCAGTATTGTTACAATTTGATATTTCAATTGTACCTACAGCTCCTGATAAAATTCCAGAACATGTTGCATAATTTCCTGTAATACTAGATTGGTTATTACATTCATTTAAATTTAATTTAATTCTTGAATAAGATAAAACTCCTGATACTAATCCTTCATTATTTTGAGATGTTCCCTCGATTTCATTTAAATTATTACATTTTTCAACTATTGCAATATCATTATCTGTATTTTTATCTATTGCAGCAACTATTCCAGAAGCTCTTACATTTTGACTTTGAGAACTTATTTTTCCTGTATTTGAGCATTCGTAAATTAAAGTTCTTCCTTTTCCCATTCCTAGAATTCCAGCTGTATTTGTATATTCATAATTATTTGTTATGATTCCTTCATTAACTGATTTTACTATTTGTATTTCATTTATATTCCAAGTAATATTACTAGTATTTCCTTCGTTATATACTTTACCTGTTTTGCTTGAAGATGTATCTAAACTTCCAACTTGTATACTATTAAATTCATCTTCTGAAATCACATTAACAGTTGCTTCTACATAATATTTTTCTTCTTCTTTATTCCATTTTTTTATTATATTTAATTTTATGTAGTTATTTGATATATCCTTATAACCAACTGGTGCTTGTACCTCTTTTATATAATATATATCAGTTCCTGTTGTATCTATTTTCGTAAGTCCAAAATTTAACTTTCCATTTTGTACATCTATATTTTCATAACCATTTATAACTTGTTTTTCTCTATTTAGTACTTTAAATCTTGCACCATTTAATAAACCACTATTTTCAAAGTCTGTTTTACTTAATTCGACATTATATTCACCTGTTGTTCTTTCATTTTTTATAGCTAAACTTACAAACTCATTTATGTTATCATAGTTTGCAAAAATTCTTTGAACTTCATATCCTTCTGGTCTTGTATACCCAACTATTCCTGCTGCATTATAACTTTTTGCATTAATAGAACCTTTATTTATACAATTATTTACTTTTACTGGTCCAAGTCCACATCCCAAAAAGCCTCCAATATTATGGCTTGTTGCTGTAATTGTTGATTCATTTATACAATCTCTTAATACTAAAATTGTCTTGCTTTTTGTATGTCCTACTAAACCTCCAACATTTCTTAGTGTTGAATTTACTTTTCCTGTTACTTTACAATTTTTTAATATTGCATTTTCTGAATAACCAATTATAGATCCAACTGCATCTATATCTTCTTCGGTTTCTTCTTTAGTATCTGTATTGTCTGCATTTTCATCTACATATTTTGTAACATTAATATCTACATTTTCTAATGTTAGGTTTTCTATTATACCTGAATAAGTTCCAAATAATCCAAATTTCTTTGTTGTTTGGTCATTTGTATCTATTTTTAGGTTTGTTATTTTATGTCCGTTTCCATCAATCATTACATTGCTTACATTTAAAGGTGTCCAATCTTCTCCTTGTAAATCAATGTCTTGTTTTAATATATATTTTTTTGTTTGATTATTTTGAATATTTAGTAAATCATTTTTTGTATTGATTTCTATTGTTTTATATTTAGATGTATCTACATCTATGTCTTGTACGTCACATTCTATTTTAGTTGTAAATTTAGTTGCATCTACAACTTTGCTTATAACATCTACTTGTATTAAATATTTTATTGTATTTTTATAGCCTTCTGGTGTATGTACTTCTCTTACATAATATGTTTCTTGTTTTTCTCCTTTGGTTTCCATTATTCCAAAGTCTAATATTCCTCCATTTGCTGTAACACCAGTTTTTATCACTTTTTTATTAGAATCTAATAATTCAAATGTCGCCCCATTTAATAATTCATTATCTATTTCATCTATTTTATTTATTCTAAAAGAATATTTTACTGGCATATTGTTTGAAACTATTATACTTTCAAAATCATTATCATCTTCTGTACCAACTATATATGAGTTTTCGTCTGAATTTTGACTTTCTTCTTTCATATAATCTGAATCTACTGGCCCTGTAATATTTCCTGGTATTGAATCAATATCCTCTCCAGATTCTTCTGCTATTTGCGCTATATTTACAAATCTTTTTAATTCATCTGTTTTATCTGTATTTACTATACATTCTATACTTATTTCTTGATAGCTTAAACCATATACTCCCGTATACGGATTTATTGATAATGGTTTTAAAAATTCAGTTGTAACACTTCTTCCATCTTCTGAAACTTTCCAACCATATTTTATATTAATTGCACTATTTCCATTAAAATCTAAACCTTCTGGTAAATATTCTGTTATTTTATTTGCTGTTCCTGCAATTGTGCCTTCATTATATACTCTTATATTGTATACTATTTTATCTCCTTTTTGAGGATATACAACATTTTTGCTATGTTGGTATTGTATTTTTCCATTTACTATTTTTACTTTAGGTTCTCTTGAATTACTTATTTCTTTATTGTTTATACTATATATGTATTGTCTTAAAGATAAGTCAAACCCATCTTTTTGTTCTTGTACATATATTGTTTTATCTCTTAATAAATTATTAATAGTATATGTATCACCAAAATTCAAGTTTATCTTTTGTACTGTATTTTCAGAATCCAAATAATCTCCTTTTGATTCTATAAATACTGCCATATTATCATAATTATAATTTGCGTCTTTTTCTAATCTAAATGTTATATTTTCTCCACATTCAAAATCATTGTTTGTTATTTGTTCTCCATTTGCTTCATTTATTATTTTTATTCCTTGTAATACATTTAAATTAATATTATGATTACAATTTTTATAATGCATATTAGGCATTTTAGATACATTATAATTATTTGGATTTAGTATTTCTAAATTTTCCTTTGTATTGTCTACAAATACATCTTTAACTCCAGCAAATGAGTCATAATATATTGTTTTAACAGTATTAGGAATTTTTACATTTGTAGCATTTATACAGCCTGCAAAAGTACTAGAATCTATAGATATTAGAGAATCACCTATATTAATTGTTTTTAATTTTGAGCAATTATAAAATGCCCTTTCACCAACTTTAGTAACATTGTCTGGTATAATAACACTTTCAATAGCACAATTTTGAAAAGCTGCTGTTCCAATTATTTCTAATTCTTGTGGAAATTTGGCATCTTTTAATGAATAACAATTTAAAAATGCATAATTTCCAATTGTGTTAACTGTATCTGGTATAATAATTTTTTCTACCTTCCCAGAATAATTATATGAACTATTATTTTTACCAAATATATTATATTGGGTATATCCAAATTTTTCCCCAATTATGCTAGTTACTGGATAACCTCCTAATTTTGTTGGTATTGTAACTGTTGTACTTGGTGTTCCACTATATACATAAACATTTACCGCTTCTCCATCTACTACTTCATAATACCATGTTAATCCATTTTGGTATTGAGTAAAACCTTCCGATTTAGTTGTAAAAGTTAATATGGTTACACAAGCTAATATTAAAATACTAATTATTGCAATAACCTTCTTTTTCATTTACTTTCTCCCTTTTTATTTTTTATTTTTATCTTTATAAAAACTACACTAATTATTAAAATTGTTAATATAATAAATATTGATATTTCAAATGCACCTGTTTTTATTGAAATAATAAATCTTTCTTCATTTTTGTTATCTTCTGTATTATCTTTAGCATTATAATCATTTTCATATTTTGAAATAACAGCCTTATTATTTCTTTCACCAATGCTATTGGCATTTAAATTCCATTTAAATGTAATTTCTAAATTCTTAGATTCTCCTGGATTTATAATTTTTTTAGCCAAACTTGTTGTCGTAACAACATTTCCATTGTTTTTCCAAATGTTATCATTTACAAGCTCAAAGTCTTTTGGTATATAATCACTTATTTCGCTTGCATATCCTGCTATTTCACCAATATTTTTTACCTTTAAACCATAAGTTACATATATTTGAGTTTTCGAAATTTTTTTGCTATTAATTTCTTTTTTAAATATTTGATCTTTTTTTCCTAGTCCAAGACTAGTTACAGTTTCTCCTAAATCATCTTTTATTTTTATTTCTTTTATATATTTTACTAACTCTAAGTCAAATTGTTTTACTTGTACTTTTTCTTCAGACTTGTCATTTCCTTGATTTTTTTCTAATCTGGTTGATTCAATTTTTGCTATATTAGTTATTACTCTATTTTCATCTTTAACTTTATTCTCATTTACTTTAAATTCTATTTGTATATCTTTGTATTTTGGTAATTCATTATTATTTATATCAAATCCATCTATTTGTTCATTTCTTAATTTATCAGTTTTTAGTACTGTTGCATCTTTTATATTTTCTACTTCTACTAAATTTCCTGCTTTATCTTGTTTATACATCTTCCATTCATTTTCTTTGTTGATTGTACTATCTGTTATAAATTCTAATCCTTCTGGAATATATTCATATACATCTCTTCCTAATGTTTGCTTCTCTCCTTCATTAAATATTCTTAATGTAAATACTAATTTTTGATTATTTGCAACTTTGCATATTTCGTTATTTTTTGTATATTCAATTTTGCCTTCTATATTTTTTGCTACAATTTCTTTATTAGTTAATTTTTCTTCATCTATACTATACAAATATTTTTGCATACTTAAATCAAAAGTTTTAGGCTCATCCTTTATTATTTTAGCCTTTTCTTCATCTTCATTATTATTTATGTCTTTTTCATTTTCTAAACTTTCAGTTTTTGCTGTATTTATAATTGTGCCTTCTTCTTTTATTACCTCTAATTCAATTTTGATATCTTCATATAATGGTTTTTCGTTATTTTCAATTTCAAAACCTTTTATTGTTTTTCCAACTAAATAATTTGTCTTTACTAAATTATTTTCTTCTTCCCATTTATAATCTTTATTTATTTTACTATCACTTAAATATTTTAGGGCATCCGGAATTATGTCTTCTACTGTTTTTCCTACTATATCTTGATTTCCTTCATTGTATACCCTTATTGTATATACTATCTTTTCACCTTTTTTTACTTCAAGTGGTTCTTCACTTTTGTCATAAACAACTTTTCCATTCTCAATTCTTGCTGTAACCTCTTTTTTTGTTTGTGTGTCATTAATTGAAGTTAAAATCTTTTTTAATGCTATTTCATTTGTTTGTATTTTTTTATTTTTTATAGTTAATAATATTTCATCATTTTGAGTTTGTTCTAACTCTAATTCATTATTTTGTGATGTTGCTATTAACTCATATTGTTTATTTTCATTATTATATTTTTTTTGTATTTGCAAAACGTAGTTTGAAGTAAGTGTTTTTTCAAATCCTTGTGGAGCTTCTTCTTCTGTTATTGTGTAATTTTCTGTTCCTTCGCTTTGAACATTTATTGCTCCAATTGTAAGTTTTCCATTTGTTGTTGTTCCATCTACTGTTATATCTGACTGTATTTTAAATTTTCCACCTGTTAACTTTTTTCCTTCTTCAGTTTCTTGCATTAATACCAATTTATAATCTCTGCTTTGTCTTTCATTTCCAATTTGTATTGTTACATTATTTCCTTCACTTACATTTGTTTTTACTAGATTTTGAATTAACTTATATTGGTATACTACAGTAATATCTTCTTTCTTATAATTTCCTATTTTGTTTAAAGGGTCTTTTTTTGCTGCTACATAATGTGATATTTCTTTTCTGCTTGTTGTATATTCTTTTCCAACTATTCCCTCTATCTCATCATTCTCAGCAATCTTATTTCCATCTTCATCTTGATACATTATTATTACTTTTCCCTTTTCTGTTCCATAATCAAATGAATTTTCATCCTCTTGGCTTAAGCTTTTTGACTCTTGCCCTTGAATTATTTCTTTTGTACCGCTACTTTTGTAAATCATAGCTACAACCATTATAATTCCAATTAGAATTATACTTGCTATAATAAATAATTTTTTGTTTGCTTTTGTGTCAAGATTTTTTGGTTTCATGTTAATCCCCCTATAAATTAAAATATTTTATACTTTATTATTTATTTTTTTTTAACCTTAGTCAATATAATTATTAGAAGGATTTTAAATCCTATTACATTATATTCTTAGGGAATTATAGATTTTAAGAATACTTATATATATATGTCATTTTCATTTTTTTTTAGTAATATTTTTGACATAAAAATACATTTTTCTTAGGGCATGTATATTAAACAGATTATTTGTATTATAAAAATTAGATATTGGATTTCTACATAAAATAAAGACTTATGATTTTTATCATAAGTCTTTTATATTATTATTTCGTTAAGATTTTCTATAATTTTACCTATCATACTTGCTAGAATTTAGCTCTTTTTTATATTTTTTATAATCTGGCATATAGCCCTCTACCATTTGCCAGAATTGTTTTGAATGATTCATATGTTTTAAATGGCACACTTCATGTAAAACAACATATTCAAATGCCTTAGGGCTATATTCAATCAATTTTAAAGCTATACTTATATTTTTTGTAGAAGAACAGCTTCCCCAGGCACTTTTCATATCTCTTACCCTATACTTTTTTGGTGCTAGTCCAACCATATTTGTAACTTTTTTCATAGTATAATCTAATTGTTTTTGTATTATTTGCATATACATTTTATTTATTATCTTTTCTATTTTATTAGATAAATTTGGTTCCATCTTATATGTAAATGGTAAATTTATAATTATGTTGCAGTCTGTTATATCTACCTTAATTTGATTAGTTTCTTCATAATTAATTTTTAAAATATACTCCTTCCCTAAAATTTTATATATTTCACCTTCTTGATATTTTTTTAATTCATTATTTTTTTGATTGTACTTTTCTAAAGATTTTTGAATCCAATTAGATTTTTTATAAACTATTTCTTCTATTTGTTTATTTGTTACGTAATATGGCACTTTTACTATTACTTTTCCGTTCTTTATTTGAAGATATATATTTTTTCTTTTGCCTTTATTTATTTCATATTCTATATTATTTATTATCATTTTTACTTCCTTTATTTGTATTTTTTATTATTTTTTGCTATAATACCATTATGGAAAATATAGCAAGATATAAACATTTAAACAATTATTTAAAAGAAAAATTTGGTACGCGTACTTTAAAAATATGCATTAATGGTGGATTTACATGCCCTAACAGAGACCGGAAAAATCTCTACAGGTGGATGTATTTTTTGTAGTGAAAAAGGTTCTGGCGAACTAATTTCTTGTGCAAATGGTACAAGCCAAATCGATAAAATACATAACCAAGTTGTTAATTATTTTAATAGTTATAAAAGCCTTCGCGCAGATAAATTTATAGCATATTTTCAAAATTTTACAAATACATATGATTCAATAAAAAATTTAAAAGCCAAGTATGATGCAGCTTTAATTAATCCCAAAATAGTTGGACTTGAAGTTGCAACAAGACCAGATTGTATAAACGAAGATATTGTTAAATTATTAAGTAGTTATAAAGATAAATATTATGTTTGTGTTGAACTTGGTCTTCAAACTTCTAATGATGATATTGGAAATTTTATTAACAGAGGTTATTTATCTTCTAGTTTTACTTACGCAACAAAACTTCTTAATAAATATGGCATTGATATTGTTGTCCATCTTATGATTGGTCTTCCTTTAGAAACTTTTAATGATGTAAAAAATAGTGTTGATTTTATTAACCATCATAATGTTCAAGGAATAAAAATTCACTCTACTTATGTTGTTAAAAATACTGGTTTGGCTAATTTGTATTATTCAGGAGAATATGTTCCAATTTCTTTTGACTATTATATGGATTGCTTGGTTTATGTTTTAACTCATATTAATCCAAATGTAGTTATTCATAGGATTGTTGCAGATGCTCCTAAAGATTTGCTTATTGCCCCTTCTTGGAATTTGCATAAAAAGTGGGTTCTTAATGGTTTGGATAAAATTATGAGGGAACAGAATTTATTTCAAGGTATGTATTATGATTTAAAATAGTCTATTTGCTGTTTTAAATCTTTTTTTATGGTTTTATTAATCCATAAGTTATGATTTTAAATTATTATTTTGTGTTTTAGCAAATCTTTTTATAATTCAAATTTATATAATTTTTCTCCATTGTTTAATGTTTTTATAAATTTGGCACCGAATTTTTCATAATAATTGTTTAATTTTGTTTTTAAAAATATTTCTTTGTAATTTCTTTTCCTGCTTTCTTGTAAAATTGCATCATTTAGTATTTTTGAGTATCCTTTTTTTCTATATTCTTTTTTTACATACATTGTTGAATACCATGGTGTTAGATTGGGACATTCTTTACTGTCATTGGGGAATATTGATATAAATCCTATTAGGCTATTTTCTTTTAGCAATATTAATTTGCAAAAATTGCTGCTATTTAAATTTTTTTCTATCTTTTTTATTTTTTCATTTATTCTTCTATTTTTGTTATTTTCTTTGTCGTCTGCCCATTCTTCATATTCTAGCGTTGCTACTTCTTCTATATATTCTTTTTTGTTTTTTAGATTATATACTTTTATCATATTGTTTCCTTTGCTATTTTTGTTTCTTTTCCACAATTATATCACTTATTGTGGATTGTTTAAATGTTTTTTGCTGTTTTTCTTGTTTTTGCTTGGCGGAGATTATGGAGATGGGCTTGGGGTTATGAGCGAGGTTTGACCGGTTTTTGTGGTTTTGTGAAAATTAGAGTTTTTGTTGGTATTTCAGTATTTACAAGAGTTTTGATTTATAGAACATTTGTGTCTTTTTAGGGCATTTTGGGAGAAGATTTTACCCAATTTTTACCCAATGGGTATGGTACGTTTGTTCTTGAATTTTTGGCTCTTGTCGATACTTTTTGAAAATGAAAAATTTTAATTTTTAGGAGGATTTAGATTATGAATAATTTAAGAGAAGTTAATGATGATATTTTGAAAGATTGGTTAGAATTTAGAGAGGAGACTGCTTTTTGTGAGATGTCTCCTCAAGATAAAAAATATTACATATATTTTGAAGAAATATCCGAAAGAATACTAAAAAATGTACCTAATAACAATAAGAAATATGTTCAAAAACAACTAGATCAGCTTGATAAGAATTTTATGGATTATTTATATTACTGGAACGAAAAATACTACAGAAATGGATTTGTTGATGGAGTGCAGTTGATTGGAGGATGTATAGAAAAATAATTATATTAATATCGGAGGTTTTAAATATGGAAATAAATAAAGAATTTGTTGAAAATTTAATAAAACAATGGATTAATTTTAGAGATAACGAGTTTGATAGATTTAAAAATATGAAATGTAATGAAAAATTAGATTTTGATTCATTTAATGATAAAATTTTAAGTTGTGTTTCTGGACAAGACTATAAATATGTTGCTAACGAATGTGAAAAATTCTATAAACATATTGTGAATTTTTCATCTTTCTATAATGAAAAATATTATCAAGCTGGTTTTGCAGATTGTTTAAACTTAGTTATTATGAGCCTTGGTGGAACTGGAATTAATAAATAATTCTAAATGTAAAAAGTGTGAAACATACACAATGTATATTTCACACTTTTTGAAAATTTTACACCAAAAATTTTATATTATTTTTTTAGACTTCATTAAATATTCCCTTATATAATATGCTTTAGACGATGCACATTCAATTAGTGCATTTAATATTCTCTCGCAAATGTTATACATTTCTCTTGATATAGTATTATTTTCAAGATTCATTACATATGAATGAAGTACATTTTCTAAATAGAATATACTATTTCTACTTTTTTCTAAGTTACTCTTTATGTCATTTTCTGGTAATGTTTTAAAGGTTCTTAGCCCTTCTTTCAATATTAGTTCAGAGAAATAATACATTAAAGAACTTATTCCTTCAAATACAATAACATTAATGTTTGAATTTTTTACAAATTCACAAATGTATTGGACTCCTCCTCTTATTGGTGGATTTTTAAAATCTACTGGTTGCCATGGCATATTCAAATAAATATACTCTGATAAAATTTCAGCTCTTTCATCATATTTGTATTTTTCGCCATCTGCAATTTTTTTAGAAATATCAACCATTACATTTAAGATTTTATTAAAAAACTCCCAATATTTATCTATGTTATTATTTTTCTCTGTCAGTAATCTGTATTGCAATAATGTCCATTTCATAAAATATGGTGCATTGTTACACGCTTCCTTTATTTCCTCCATATAATTATCTAAATCACTTTCTACCATTTGATAAAAATAGTTTCCAAAGAAGTCAGTATAGTATTTTAATAATTCGAAATAAGCTTCATCCATTCTATGTCCTTTTTTTCTATAATTATTTTTTTCTTCTTCAGCCAATACAATTCTATTTAGTATTTCTAATATAATATTATCAAATTCCACATTATATTTTTGTGGTAACATCATCATTTTTTCTGTAACGCTATATAAAGAGCATTCTTTCTTATCATTGATCAATTTAGAGAAATCATCAATTTTTAATAATTTTTTTCTTATCCCTTTTAGCCATTTTGAATAATTATTTTCATTTTTATTTTTATCTAGATAATTTATAGTTCTATTTTTTTGTTTTTCTTTTGATTCCAGTATATCAAAATACTCAGTTAAATTAATACACCATTTTGCTAATTTTTGATCTACATTCCATAAATATTTTCCTATTCCAATAGCTGTATGTAATCTAATATCTACATCACAAGATGTTAACCCTTTGGTCAATAGTTCCTTTTTTTCATTTTCTTTTAATTCATAACAAATACATGAAAATGCTTCTGCAGCAGTCCATAATCCAGTATTATCTATTCTTCCATTTCCAGTAATTGTATTTAAAGTTCTCTCGTATTTTATAAACTCATTAATTATAAATTCTTTACACCAATTTCTTTCGTTCTCTTTTAATTCCTTATTGAAGGTAATATATATAATTGCAATACTTTCTATTATTCCCACCATATATAAAGATAGTTTTTCATCACCATCAAGGTTGTCATAAATTACCACCAGTTCCTTTACTTCTTTAAGAAGCATATTAACATTTTTATATGTAGAAAATTCGAATTCATTATTTTTAGCCTTGCTTGTCCAATTAATAATCCCAAAAAACCTATTCATTAAATCATTCTTTTTCTTAGTTTCTTCTGATATTTTCAATAAGTTTTCATCAGTTATTTCCCCGCTTGTACAAATAATTTGGTTATTTTCTTCGTCTAATTCATATTTGTACTTTCTTGAATCGATTCTATTTAACCTAAATTTCCATTCAGTTATATCTTTATTTTCCTCGTCAAGCTTATCTATTACTTTCCATACATCCTCTCTCAAATCCGTAAATTGTAATTTTGTACAAAGACTTTCTAAAGTTTCTTCTCTCCACTTTCTCGTTGCTGCTTTTCTTCTATCCTCTTCATAAATTTTTTTCAATATATCATTATGCATATCAAACCAATTTATTTCTTTATCTCCCATTTCTTGAACTCTTCTTGCTATATCCATATCATAGAAATCATTATTTTGTAAAAGTAGTAAACCACTTCTTCCTAAACTTTTATAATATGGTATAGCTACAGATACTAAAACAGAAGTAGTAAATACAGAATTACTGTTTGATAAAATATAATCTATGCAATATTCAATCTCTTTTTTATTATCTTTAAAATATTCAAAATGTTCAATAAGATTATTTTCTAATGCCATTAATGCTGATTCTATTAAATATGGTGTATTACTCATGCCTCTATATGCTAACCAAAAACTGTTTATACCATACTGTTTAATTATTGTTCCGTCTTCCTTCTTTATTTCATAAACAATTTTCTCTAAAATGTTTATTTTCTCTTCTTCACTATACTTTTTCAAGCTATTTTTTATATATGTTTCAGCAGATATGTTGCACAATTCTATAACAAAATCTATAGCCTTTTTAGGGCAATACATAAATAAACTTCTAAATGGCTCCCTCTTTCCACTTGGTGGAAAATAGTCATGCCTTGAAGAAAACTTTAAGCCATATATCTTATACTCATCCCAGTCATCATTAATGTAAAATGGAAGCTTATCGTTTTCTTTTGTTTTCTCTTTTATAAACCATTCTTTTTTTGCTACTTTTATTAATATTTCTGGATTGTTTTTTGCTATAAAACATGTATACAAGCTATGATATATCTGTTCAGCTATATCATCTATATAATTATTTTTTTTCCTTTCTATATCATTAAACACTGTGTTTTCTAAAAACATATTG
>OGHO01002239.1_pt1 | contig 15687 bp, 14 predicted proteins | sample 1571421 | NCBI WGS metagenome assembly OGHO01 (sample SAMEA2581937, study PRJEB24529) | metagenome | biome: Human gut stool | place: China | collected 2011
GGCGGCCTATTTCCTGGGGTTCACCCGGCTGGCCGCCCCGGGCCTGGAGGGGGCGGCAGCCAACACCATGGCCTTTGCCACCCTCACCCTGTGCCAGCTGTTCCACGCCTTCAATGTGCGCAGTGAGGACCGCTCCCTGCTGGAGCAGGGGCTGCTGTCCAACCCCGCCATGAACAAGGCGTTTTTGGCCGGGGCGTCCATGCAGCTGGCGGTGCTCCTGTTCCCGCCCCTCCAAAGCGTGTTTTCCGTGGTCCCCATGGATGGGGGCCAGTGGCTCACCGTCCTGCTGCTGGCCGCAGCCCCCATCCCCATCTGCGAATTGGGCAAGGTGCTGGGCCGCCGCCGTGAGCGTCCGGAGTCCCGGGAGGTCCCGCCCGGCCATGGGACAGGCCGGCCGGTGAGCGGCGCGGGTGCAGCGAAATAGGGGCCCGGCCTGATGTCTGATCCAAAGAACATATCCCCCCGGCCGCTGAGCGACCGGGGGGATATGTGTGCATCAGAGCTTATTCTTCTTCAACAGGCGGATGTCATCCCCGAAGAAGTGGAGGACATGGTACTCTCCGATGAGGCGGGAGGCGATCTGAGGGGAGTAGCGCCGGGCGGCCTCCTCCATAGTGAGGTTGGAGGAGATCACCGTGTGCCGGTTGGCTACCAGCCGGGTATTCAGCAGCTCATACAGGGCGGACTGGACAAACTGAGTGGTCAACTCGCTGCCCAGGTCGTCCAGAATGAGCAGGTCACAGGTGAGGTACCGCCGGGTCTCGTCCAGAGCGGTCTGCACGCCCTCCGCGTCCCGCTGGAACTTCCGGGTCTCAAACTGGGCGAAGATGTTGCCCGCGGTGTCGTACACCACAGAGCGGCCCTGCTCCGACACGGAGCGGGCGATGCAGGCAGACAGGAAGGTCTTACCCAGTCCGGGCGCGCCGGAGAGAAACAGGTTTTTAAAGTAGAAACGGCCGAACTTCTGGGCGTAGTTCAGGCACACCTCATACACCAGGTCCATGTTGTCCCGGGGAGAGGTGCCCCGGCCGGGCCACACGGACTGGCTGTAATAGTCCAGCCGGAAGGTGTCGAAGGACTGCTCCCCCAGGTCCAGCAGCTTGGACAGCTCCTGGATCTGCTCCTGGGTACAGAGGGACCTCAGGCAGTCGCACATCTGGGCCCCCCGCCAGCCGGTGTCCCCGCACTTGGGGCAGGCGGGCTTGTCATCCAGAGCGTCCTCCGGCAACCCCAGCGCGCCCAGCAGCACGGCCCGCTCCTGCTGAAGCTCCAGATTTTTGTCCCGGATGGCGCGCACCGCGTCGCCGGCGTTCTCTCCCTTCCGGAGGGAGGCGGCCACCAGCTCGGCCATGGTGCCCTGGAGCCGTCGGTCCAGTTGGGCCAGCCGGGGCTCCTTGGCATAGGTCTGCCGCCGGAGCAGCTCCCGCTCGTCCTCCCGGCGGCGCTTCTCCTCTTCCAGCCGGGCGGAGGCCCGGCGCAGTACATTGGGGTCATAAGCCATGGGTTCAGCCCTCCATCTGCTTCATCTGTTCCATCAGGCGGCGCATCCGCTCCATGTCCTCCCGGGCCTGCTCCGCCTCCCGGGCGGCGGCGGCGGGAGGGGTGGGGGCGGCTGCCTGTACCGGCCTGGGGTCCCGGTCCCCGGCCTGGATGGCTGCCAGGGTGTGCAGGCCCTTCTCGTGCCACCGGCGGAGGATGCCATTCATATAGCTCCAGTCCATGGACTGCTTCTTCATCACCGTGCGCTCGTAGGCCGCCCGGAGGGCCTCGTCGTCGAAGCCCATCTGATCCCAGGCGGCGATATAATTCTTCTCCCGCTCCACCAGAGGCCGGGGTGGGATGTCCAGCAGCCGCAGCACCTCCGCTCCGCGGCCCCGCAGCCGCACCAGGGTCTGGAGATAGCGCTCTGCCGCTTCCACCGTGTCGATCCCCTTTCGGGCCCAGATAAAGCCCTCCCGGCGGATCTGGGAGAGAAAAGGCTTGCGGCCGGGACCGTATTTGCGTTCCATCTCCTCCACGCACCAGTTGACCAGAAGAAAGATGACCTCGGTGGGCAGGGCCAGATGGTCGTACAGGGTGTACAGGATCTTCAGATCATTGGCCGTGAGCTTTTTGCCCAGCCGCCGCTCCACCTCGTCGGCCAGGGCTGGGAAGGTGGAGGCAGGGTCGCTGAGGGCGGCGGTGATGTCTTCCGCCCCATACTCCGGGGGCGGAGCCTCCGCGGGGGCGGCCGGGGCTGCAGGAGCGGCGGACAGTGCGGCCGGGGCCAGGCCGTGCTCCTTCAGCTGGTCCAGCGCCCGCTGCTTTCGGTCCTCCGGCCAGCGCAGGCCGTCCGGCGTGCCCCGGCGCAGCAGATGCAGATATAGCAGGGCGGCGTCGCCGCTGTCCAGCTTCAAAAGCCGGTCAGCCGCCTGGTCCGTCATGGCGACTACGCTGCCCGGCATCAACAGTTGGGCCATCCTCCGCCCTCCCTTCGTGTTTGGATCCGCTCCATTTTACCGCAAAATCCGCCGGGAGTAAACAGGAAATCTGTGCGCATCTATTTTCGAACCTTGAAATAGCAGTAGATTGCGCTGACCACATCCACACAAAACAGAAATTGCAAAATAAGGTTGAGCCAAATCACTTTGGATGGTAGTGTATTCTCCCGTCTGCATTGGAGCAGGCCGCTGACCCCATACATGGACGTGGAAAGGAGCAGGAGGCAGTCAAAGCTGAACAACAGTGGGATCACCGGAAGGATCACCACAAACAGACCGCATGACACTACAAAAATCAGGCAGAAAATAGGGATATTACAGATTTTCAAAACCATTCACCAAAATAGGAGCTGTTTATGCTGAAATCCCAAGCGGGGCAGGAAAAATGCGTATATAGCCCCAAAACACAGTACCGCAGACACGCCAGCAAAGGCAGGGGGCAGAAGCGGACCGTTTTCGGAAAGATACAGCAAAAGGAGGACATACGGAGCAGTCAGCAATACAAGCATGGGAAGTCGTTTCATAGTACACCTCCAGATAATTTTCTGGTACCATTATATAGAGTTTCTTTCTTCGGTTCAATGCAGGATCCAGATAGTTTTATCCAACTTTTTATCTATGAAGTGACCAGGGCCGTTGAAAATACGCCCTCGCCCGCCGTTTCCGGTTTACAAGCCGCCCCTGTCTGTGATAAAATAGCAACCATCTCAAGGAAGGGGGCGGGGTCCGGTGGCCCACAACTTTTTCCCCATGACCGCCCGGATGCGGTACATCGCCCGGTGGGGGCTGATGCGCAACACCCAGCCGGAGAACATTCAGGAGCACTCCCACCAGGTGGCGGTGCTGGCCCACGCCCTGGCCGTGATCCAGAACCAATATTTCGGCGGAAGCGTGGATCCCGGACGGGTGGCCGTGGCCGCCCTGTACCACGACGCCAGTGAGATCCTCACTGGAGACCTGCCCACCCCTATTAAATATGACAACCCGGACATCCAGAGCGCCTACCAGCAGGTGGAGGCGGTGGCGGTGGAAAAGCTGCTGTCCATGCTGCCGGAGGAGCTGCGCCCCGCCTACGAGGAGGCGCTGACCATCCCGGATCCGGAGGTGCGGGCCCTGGTCAAGGCGGCGGACAAGCTCTCCGCCTACCTCAAATGTGTGGAAGAGCTGAAGGCGGGAAACCTGGAGTTTAAAAAAGCCCGGGAACAGACCTATGCCGCCCTGTGCCGGAACCCGATTCCGGCACTGAGCTACTTTATGGAGCATTTTTTGGATGGATTTGAATTGACGCTGGATGAATTGAACTGAGCGCCTGAGCCTTCATGGACAGGCGGCGCGGGATATGAACAAGGAAGGATGATACTGAATGAAAGCGATTGTAACCGTCATCGGAAAGGACCAGGTGGGGATCACCGCCGCAGTGTGCTCCCTGCTTGCCCAGCACAGCATCAATATCCTGGACATCAGCCAAACCATTTTACAGGAGTATTTCACCATGGTGATGCTGGTAGACACCGCCGCCTGCGATAAATCCATTGTGGAGATCTCCCAGCTTCTGGAGCAGGCCGGCCAGGAGCGTGGGCTGTCCATCCGCATCCAGCGGGAGGACATCTTCAACGCGATGCACCGGATCTAAAAAGAAGCGCGGAGGATAGGCGCGCAGGGGGGACAGACTTCGAAGCGGATGGGCAGAGCCCAGGGGCCGCCGAAGGCGGGACCGGGTCTGCCCGGAGTCGGAGGAGTTGTCTCCCCGGCCGCGCGCCCAATCCGCAGCGTGACAAAGAGAAGCGCGGAGGCAAGCGGAGCAGCCGCAGTCATGTGACAACAATTAGGAGGGGCAATTCATGCTCAGTCAACACGAAATTATGCAGACCATCCAGATGATCGACCAGCAGCACCTGGATGTGCGGACCATCACTATGGGGATCTCCCTGCTGTCCTGCGCCCGCAGCGACCCGAAGGCGGCCTGCGATGCGATCTACGACAAGATCACCCGATATGCCGAAAAGCTGGTGGCCACTGGAGAGGCCATCGAGGCGGAGTTCGGCATCCCCATCGTCAACAAGCGGATCTCCGTCACCCCTATCGCCCTGGTGGCTGCCGCCGCGGAGACGGAGAACTACGCGCCCTTTGCCACCGCTCTGGACCGGGCCGCCAAGGCCACCGGCGTCAATTTTATTGGCGGATTCTCCGCCCTGGTGCAGAAGGGGATGACGGAGGCCGACCGGAAACTCATCGCCTCCATCCCTGAGGCGTTGTCTACCACCGACCTGGTGTGCGCCAGTGTGAATGTGGGCTCCACGAAGGCGGGCATCGATATGGACGCGGTGGCCCTGATGGGCCGCACCATCAAGGACCTGGCCCAGCGCACCGCGGATCAGGGCGGCTTCGGCTGTGCCAAGCTGGTGGTGTTCTGCAATGCTGTGGAGGACAATCCCTTTATGGCCGGTGCCTTCCACGGAGTGGGCGAGCCGGAGAAGGTCATCAATGTGGGAGTCTCCGGCCCCGGCGTGGTCCACCACGCCCTCCAGGCGGTGAAGGGTCAGCCCTTCGACGTGGTGGCCGAGACCATCAAAAAGACAGCCTTCCGCATCACCCGTATGGGCCAGCTGGTGGCCCAGGAGGCCAGCCGCCGCCTGGACACCCCCTTCGGTATTGTGGACCTCTCCCTGGCCCCCACCCCGGCGGTGGGCGACAGTGTGGCCCGGATCCTGGAGGAAGTGGGTCTGGAGGTGTGCGGCACCCATGGCACCACCGCGGCCCTGGCCCTGCTCAACGATGCGGTGAAGAAGGGAGGCGTTATGGCCTCCTCCCATGTGGGCGGCCTGTCCGGCGCCTTCATCCCGGTGAGCGAGGATGAGGGCATGATCGCCGCCGCAAGCTCCGGGGCCCTCACCCTGGATAAGCTGGAGGCCATGACCTGTGTGTGCTCGGTGGGTCTGGATATGATCGCCGTCCCCGGGGATACCTCCGCCGAGACCCTGTCCGCCATCATCGCCGACGAGGCGGCCATCGGCATGGTCAACTCCAAGACCACCGCGGTCCGGCTGATCCCCGCCCCCGGCAGGCAGGTGGGCGATCTGGTGGAGTTCGGCGGCCTGCTGGGCTCCGCCCCGGTGCAGCCGGTCCATCCCTTCTCCGCCCGGGACTTTGTCGCCCGGGGGGGACGCATCCCCGCCCCCATGCAGAGTCTGAAGAACTGAGCAACGCGTCCTTTTGTATTCACGTTTATGGCTTCAAACAGCGGCAGGGCTTGTCCCTGCCGCTGTTTCGTTATAAGCAATTTTTCACATCCTGAGACATGATAGGGCAAGGGAAATGTCCTCCGTTGCAGGACGTTTCCCCGTTCATCCCGTAGGGGAGGGGCTTGCCCCTCCCGCTGTCCGATTCTGCTGTGATTCGCCTGAAACACCGTAGGGGCGGCCCTCTGTGGCCGCCCGCTAGGTCTCCGCCGCAGAATGTTTCCCCTACCATTCCGTAGGGGCGGGGCTCCTGACCCGCCCGCCGGGTTTGGGACAGGTTTCATTTCACGCAGAGGGTTTCGCCCTGCGGGGCGAGTTTCTTTCCCGGCGATGGGAAAGAAACCAAAGGATCGCCGGGGGAGACTCACATCGCCGTCGGGAACAGGTTCCCTCCGGCTCCAGTTCGTTCTCCCCCGGACCCCCGGAATTTACGGGAGCCCAATTCCAGGGGGCGACTGGTCACTGTCAGGCGCGGGAGGGACAACGACTGCCCCCGCATCCGCGCCGCTGCCGCTATCAGTCCGAAATCAAGATGGGCTGGTATGCTGGACCAAACAGGCGCGCCTGATCGCTCAGGTTCTAATCTCTGCGGCGGTAACTGGCGGGCGGGTCAGGGACCCGCCCATACGGCGTTTCAGGCAAATCACAGGGACAATGGTCGAGGCTGAGCGCTCCGGGAGAAGCCGGGGGAGAGGGGAGAAAGCAAAACAGCCAGAGACCCGCGCACACCGCGCAGATCTCTGGCTGTTCCGATTTTATTTGTGAAAATAAAGTGAACGGAAGCTCAGATGCCGGAGTTTTCCGTTTCCTCCTGCCGCTCCAGATATTCCTCCATGACCTTGAGGATCAGGTTGGAGACGCTGCGGCGCTCCCGCTCCGCCTGTCGCTCCAGCCGGGCTTTGAACTGACTGGTCACACGCAGACTTACTTGTGTATCGGTCTTTGCCATGAAGCATCCCCTTTCTTGCATAACATCATACAACATTGTTTTACGCATTTGTTGACAGTCTTTGTATTACTTTGATATACTAAACAAAAGCTATCATTGAGCAAAGGGGGAAGTTTTATGTATCTGACGGGAGGCATCCCGCCTCAGCCCATGGTCTACCGCTGCTCTGTGGATGAGGAGTGGCGGATCCAGCTGCCTGTGGAGGTGCGGCAGGCTCTGAATGTGCGCCCCGAGCACCGGGTGGACCTGACGGTCAAGGGAAACAAGGTGGAGATGGCCCACGCCTGGCCCTGCTGCCAGCTGTGCGGGGGCGCGGAGAGGCTGCGCCGCCTCCGCCGGAGCGTCTTCCTGTGCGAGCCCTGCCTGAAGCAGCTCCGGGAACAGGAGCTGGACCGCCTGCCGCCCCTGCCGGAGGACGCGGGTCTGTGGGAGGGCTGAGGAGACTGGAAAAAAGATCACAAAACAGGTCTTTTTTCTTTGACAACGGGGAAAAATTGTGATATAGTTACCCAGCATGAATATGCACAGACCGCCCATCCGCTTCGTTGCGGGACACAGCCTGTCCAAATGGACGGGACTTCACCCGCCCGCTACGCAGCCCTTTGGGCAGAATTTTTGAAAGGTGGAATTTCCCATGATCCGTAAGGACGAAAAGACGGCCGTGATCGAGGCCAACCGCACTCACCCCACTGACACCGGCTCCCCCGAGGTCCAGATCGCCATTCTGACCGCCCGCATCAACGAGCTGACCGAGCACCTGAAGGTCCACAAGCAGGACAACCACTCCCGCCGCGGCCTGCTGAAGATGGTCGGTAAGCGCCGCAAGATGCTGGACTATCTGATGGCCAAGGACATCGAGCGTTACCGTGCCATCATCGCCAAGCTGGGCATCCGTAAGTAATTGTTTGCCTTCATAGGGCGGCGCACATCGTGCCGCCCTATGTTCGCATATAAAACCAGCCAGTTTTCGGAGCGCCGATACTTTTTTAGCAGTTGAATATGGGCCTGAAGCCGACATCGTTCGCGCGTGGGCGCAAATACAAATCCGTCGGCAGGTATTCAGACCAGTATTCAAGTGCTAAAAGGTGTTGTCCCGCTTCGGAAAACCAAATTTTCTAATAAGGAGGACAACCCATGTCAACCATCATCAAGCACAAGCAGTTCAACAACTTCAAGAGCTGGACCATGGATCTGTGCGGCCGCCCCCTGACTATCGAGGTGGGCAAGGTGGCCGAGCTGGCCAGCGCCAGCGCCATGGTCAAGTACGGCGACACCACCGTCATGGTGGCCGTCACCGTCTCCCCACGTCCCCGGGACGGCATCGACTTCTTCCCCCTGTCTGTGGAATTTGAGGAGAAGCTGTACGCCGTGGGCCGCATCCCCGGCAGCTTCATGCGCCGCGAGGGCCGCCCCTCTCTGCCCGCCGTGCTGGCCAGCCGCCTGATCGACCGGCCCATGCGCCCCCTGTTCCCCTATGACTTCCGCAATGACGTGTGCATCCAGTGTACCGTGATGAGCGTGGACTACGACTGCTCCCCCGAGGTGGCCGCCATGATCGGCGCCTCCGCCTGTGTGAGCTACTCTGAGATCCCCTTCGCCGGCCCCATCGGCTGCCTGGAGGTGGGCTACTGCGACGGTGAGATCGTCCTTAACCCCAACCAGGAGCAGCGCAAGACCAGCCGCATGGATGTTACTGTGGCTGCCACCGCTGAGAAGGTGGTCATGATCGAGGCCGGCGCCGACGAGATCCCCGACGAGATCATGTATGCCGGTATCGTGAAGGCTCACGAGGAGATCAAGAAGCAGGTGGCCTTCATCAACCAGATCGTCGCCGAGATCGGCAAGCCCAAGATGGAGTATGACCACGCCCAGTTCAACCAGGAGCTGTTCGACAAGATTGTGGCCGACTTCATGGACGAGGCCAAGGCTGCCATGGATACTGATGACAAGAACGTCCGGGAGACCCGGTGGAACGCCATGATCGACCACTGGCACGAGAAGTATCTGGAGGAGTATCCGGATATGGACCAGTACCTGGAGGAGTTCACCTATAAGTTCCAGAAGAAGATCGTCAAGGCCTGGCTGCTGGAGGGCCACCGCGTGGACGGCCGCGCCAAGAACGAGATCCGTCCCCTGGCCGCCGAGGTGGGCGTGCTGCCCCGGGTCCACGGCTCCGGCCTGTTCACCCGCGGTCAGACCCAGGTGCTCAGCGTCTGCACCCTGAACACCCTGGCCGCCTGCCAGAAGCTGGACACCATCTGGGAAGAGGAAGAGAAGCGGTATATGCACCACTACAACTTCCCCCCCTACTCTGTGGGCGAGGCCCGCGCGCCCCGCTCCACCAACCGCCGGGAGTACGGCCACGGCGCTCTGGCCGAGCGCGCCCTGGTCCCCGTGCTGCCCTCTGTGGATGAGTTCCCCTATGCCATCCGCGTGGTCTCTGAGGTGCTGTCCTCCAACGGTTCCACCTCTCAGGGCTCCATCTGCGGCTCCACCCTGGCCCTGATGGACGCCGGTGTGCCCATCAAGGCCCCCGTGGCCGGCATCTCCTGCGGCCTGATCCAGGACGATGACGGCTCCTTCCAGACCTTCATCGACATCCAGGGCGTGGAGGACTTCCACGGCGAGATGGACTTCAAGGTCGCCGGCACCAAGGCCGGTATCACCGCCATCCAGATGGACCTGAAGAACGACGGCCTGACCCATGAGATCATCAAGGAGGCCCTGGAGATCACCAAGGACGCCCGGTACGCCATCCTGGACGAGGTCATGCTGCCCTGCATCTCCGCCCCCCGGACCGAGGTGAGCAAGTACGCCCCCAAGATGCTCACCATGAAGATCGACCCCGACAAGATCCGTGAGGTCATCGGCAAGGGCGGCTCCGTGATCCAGAAGATCACCGCCGAGTCCGGCGCTACCGTGGACATCGAGGATGACGGCACCATCCACATCGCCTCCCCCAACGCCGAGGCCTGCGACGCCGCCAAGAAGATGATCGACACCATCGTGTTCGTCCCCCAGGTGGGCGAGCTGTACTACGGCAAGGTGGTCCGCATCCTCCAGTTCGGCGCTTTTGTGGAGCTGGCTCCCGGTAAGGACGGTATGGTCCACATCTCCAAGCTGGCCGATCACCGGGTGGAGAAGGTGGAGGACGTGGTCAACATCGGTGATATGATCTGGGTCAAGGTCACTGAGATCGATGACAAGGGCCGCGTCAACCTGAGCTATAAGGACGCTGTCAAGGAGATCAAGGCCAAGAAGGCCGCCGGTGAGAGTGTCAAGTAAATACAGAGCCTGACCCCGCTTCCGGCGGGGAGCGGCGGGTCCCCCCGGCCAGCGGGCCGGGGGGACCCGCATTTTTTATGCGGGGAGGCAGGAGCGGGAGCATGGAAGGGAAGGGAAGGGACATTCTGTTACAAAAATTTCATTGCTTTTTCCGGTGTGATTGAGTATAATCAACCCAAGAGCGGAGATCAGGCGCCCTTGTGACGCCAATACACTTTTTTGGAGGTAACACAGAATGAAAGAAGTCTATGTTGTCAACTGCTGCCGTACCGCCATTGGCTCCTTTGGCGGAAGCCTGAAGGACACCCCCGCCGCAGAGATGGGTGCCGTTGTCATCAAGGAAGCTCTGAACCGCGCTGGTGTGAAGCCTGAGAACGTGGATGAGGTCATGTTTGGCTGCATCCTGACCGCTGGCCTGGGCCAGAACCCCGCCCGCCAGGCCGCGCTGAAGGCCGGTGTGCCCATCAGCGTGCCCGCTTACACTGTGGGCATGGTGTGCGGCTCCGGCATGAAGTCCGTGATCGAGGGCGCCCGCGCCATCCTCACCGGCGACGCCAACATCGTGGTGGCCGGCGGCACTGAGAATATGTCCGCCGCCCCCTATGCCATCCCCGCCGCCCGCTGGGGCGCCCGCATGGGTGACAATAAGATGGTGGACACCATGATCAAGGACGGCCTGTGGGACGCCTATAACAACTACCACATGGGCACCACCGCCGAGAACATCTGCGACGTGTGGGGCATCACCCGTGAGGAGCTGGACGAGTTCGCCGCCTCCTCCCAGAACAAGGCTGAGGCCGCTCTGAACTCCGGCCGCTTCAACGACGAGATCGTCCCCGTGATGATCAAGAAGAAGAAGGAGATGGTGGAGTTCAAGGTGGACGAGTTCCCCCGCGCCGGCGTGACCGCCGAGGGCATCTCCAAGCTGCGCGGCGCTTTCCCCGTGGGTCCTGAGGGCGTTGAGGAGACCATCGAGCATACCTTCCCTGTCACCAAGGTCCATGAGGCCGACGCCAAGAAGCACGTCCAGCGCGTCACTGCCGCCAACGCCTCCGGCATCAACGACGGCGCTGCCGCCATCATCCTGGCCTCTGGCGAGGCCGTGGAGAAGTACGGCCTGAAGCCCATGGCCAAGCTGGTCAGCTGGGGCCAGGGCGGCGTGGACCCCAAGATCATGGGTGTGGGCCCCGTGCCCGCCTCCCGTCAGGCCATGGAGAAGGCCGGCCTGAAGATCGAGGACATGGACCTGGTGGAGGCCAACGAGGCTTTCGCTGCCCAGTCCATCGCCGTGGCCCGTGAGCTGGGCTTCGATATGAGCAAGGTCAACGTCAACGGCGGCGCCATCGCCCTGGGCCACCCCGTGGGCGCTTCCGGCGCGCGCATCATCGTCACCCTGCTCCACGAGATGGCCAAGCGCCCCGAGGCCAAGAAGGGTCTGGCGACTCTGTGCATCGGCGGCGGCATGGGCGTTGCCACCATCTTCGAGAAGTGCTGAACCTGATCTGCTGAACTGGTTCCCGCCCCCTGCGTCACCGCAGGGGGCGGGTTTTTTGTCGCCTGTGGGACGTTCCGGGGAACAATCCACAGAATGCGGCAGAATTGTGGAAAACTTTTGGGCCTGTCCTTCTAAGCTGTCCCTCCGCCGCATACAGTGGGGGAGAGGCACACAGGATAAGGAGGGACCGGCATGAGGGAGAGACGGCGGGGACGGGACAGGCTCCGGGTGCTCCGGCGGGGCGTGGGTCTGGGGTTGGCGCTGGTGACCGTCTGGGGCGTGGGGCTGACGGCGGACCTGTCCGGCGTGGGGGAGGCGGTGCGGGCGTGGTCCGCTGACTCCCAGGCGGTGGTGGGTCTGCTGGCGGAGCAGCTGGGTCAGGTTCCGGAGGAGACTGCCCTGGCGGGGATGGACGGCCTGGGCCGGCTGATGGTGGAGCAGTCCGCCCTGCTGTCCGCCGGGCTGGAGGCGGTGGATGCCCTCCGGCAGGAGCAGGAGGGTGTGGAGAGCACGCCCCCCACGGAGGAGCCTCCGGAGGTGGAGGACAACGATGACCAGACGGTCCCCCAGCTCCAGCCGCCGGCGGAGCCGGATGACGTCCGGGAGATGACCGGCGTGGGCCGGGAGGGAGGACAGTATTTCAGCCAGAACGGGGTCTATCTGTATGACCGGACCAACAAGGGGCTGGATCCCTCAGTATTTGACGCGGGGGCGGTCCACTTTGGGCTGGGGGAGGGGCCCCAGATCCTGATCCTCCACAGCCACGGCAGTGAGGCCTACTCCCAAAACGATGGGGACCTCTACCAGGAGAGCGACGCCTACCGCACCACCGACTGCACCCACAACGTGGTCCGCGTGGGGGAGGCCATGGCGGAGGTGTTCCGCAGCCAGGGCCTCCAGGTGATCCACGACACCAATCTATATGACTACCCCTATAACGGCTCGTACGACCGCTCCAAGGCGGCGGTGCGGGACTGGCTGGCCAAGTATCCCACCATCCGGATCATCCTGGACGTCCACCGGGACGCCCTGGTGGGCAGCGACGGCTCCATCTATAAGCTGGTCACCCAGGAGAATGGGAAAAAGACCGCCCAGGTCATGCTGGTGGTGGGCACCGACGGCGGCGGGGCGCAGCACCCGTACTGGATCGACAATCTGGCCCTGGCCGTCCGGTTCCAGCAGGAGCTGGTCTCCGACTATGTGAGTCTGGCCCGGCCCATCGTGCTGCGCAACAGCAGCTATAACCAGCAGCTATCGCCCGGCTACCTGCTGGTGGAGGTGGGGGGGCACGGGAATACCCTCACCGAGGCGGTGGACGGAGCCCGCCTCTTTGCCCAGAGCGTCAGCCAGGTGCTGAACACCATGTGGGTGAAATAGCGCAGGAAAATGACAGGTCCCGGGACGCTGCTCCAAAGCGCCCGGGACCTGTCACTGAAAAAGAGGATTAAAATGAAACGAACTTGTCTCTTGCAAGTTTTATCCTATCAAAGAGTTGTTACAAAAGGAACGAAAAAGTATTACATAACCTTTAAATTTTCCAGGGACGGGACCGCTGTCCTGCTGTAACTTGGAGGGGCCCGCCCTTGACGCAGAGGAGAAAACCGGGTAAACTGGGGAAAGATCCGACCAACACCTACCCCCTATCCCGCGGGACAGGGGGCATTGGTGCGTTTTGGTTTCCATATCATGGAATATATCGGTACGAGGAGTGATATTTGATGGAGATACTCCGCTCTGTTTTGCGGGAGCTGCCGGAATTTCAGCAGCTGCTGGCGGCGCTGGACAGCGGACAGTCCCCGGCGGCGGTGTCCGGCCTGGCGGCGGTCCACCGGGCCCACTTCGCCGCCTGCCTGGGGCAGGAAAGCGGCCGCCCGGTGGTGGTGGTGTGTGCCGACGAGGGGGAGGCGGAGCGGATGGCCCGGGACCTGTCCTTCCTCACCGGAGGGGAGGTTCCTGTGCTGGCCGCCCGCTCCTTCCTGTTCCACAACATCGCCACGGTCTCCCGCCAGTGGGAGCACCGGCGGCTCCGCTTCCTCTACCGCCTGACCCGGGGGGAGGTCCCCTGCCTGGTGGCCACCGTGGAGGCCCTGCTCCAGCGCACCCTTCCGCCGGAGGCGCTGGAACGTGCCTGCGCTGCCCTGGCGGTGGGGCAGACCGCCGACCTGGAGGAACTGACCGCACATCTGACGGAGGCGGGCTATGTCCGCTGTGAACAGGTGGAGGGGCCGGGACAGTTTGCCCTCCGGGGCGGCATCCTGGATGTGTACTCCCCGGCCATGGAGGCCCCGGTGCGGGCCGAGTTTTTCGGAGACGAGGTGGACGCCCTGGGGATCTTTGACCCGGTGACCCAGCGGCGGACGGCCAATGTGGAGCAGGCCGTGCTCCTCCCCGCGGCGGAGACCCTGCCCCACCTGGCCCCCGGCGGCCTGGCCGGACTGCTGAAGCAGCTGGACCAGCGCTCCGCCGCCGCCGTCCGGGACGGCCTGGAGGAGCTGGCGGCCACCCTCCGGCAGGACCGGGAGGCCCTGGAGGAGGGGCGGTCCTTCCCGGCAGCCGACCGGTATCTCCCCCTGATCTATCCGGAGCTGGCCACCGCGGCAGACTATCTCCCCTATGACGCCTGCGTCCTCTTCTCGGAGAGCAGCCGGGTGGGGGAACGGGCCAAAACCTGGCAGTGGCAGCTGGAGGAGGACGTCAAGACCCTGCTGGAGCGGGGAGAGCTGGACGGGGCCTGCGGGGCGCTGTCCCGCTCCTATGACCAGCTGTGCCGCAGGCTGGAGGATTTCCCCTTCGCCTATCTGGACTCCTTCGCCCTGTCCGCCTATCCGGCGGCGCCCCGGTGCGTGCTGTCCCTGATGGCCAAGCAGCTGCCCTCCTTCGGGGCCAGCCTGGAGACCGCGGTGCAGGACCTGAGCCACTATCAGAGCGCCGGATTTTCCGTCCTGGTGCTGGTGTCCAGCGAGCAGCGGGCCCTGAACCTCCAGACCCTCCTCCGGGAGCAGAAGGTGAAGTCCGGGGTGGACTTCACCCTAAAAGCCCTGCCGCGGCCGGGACAGATCCTCCTCACTGTGGGCGGGCTGTCTGGGGGGATGGAGTATCCCGGGCTGAAGCTGGCGGTCATCACCGAGGGCCAGTCCGGCGGAGCCAAAAAGCGCCCCCGCCCAGTCAAAAAGGAGGCCACCAACCGGCAGAAGCTGAAGTCCTATGCGGATCTGTCCCCCGGGGATCTGGTGGTCCACGAGCACCACGGGGTAGGCCGGTATGTGGGCATGGTGAAGGGGCGAGCTGATGGGACGGGGAAGGACTATGTGAAGATCGCCTACGCCGGGACGGACGTGCTGTATGTCCCCGCCACCCAGCTGGACCTGGTCTCCAAGTATATCGGGGGAGGAGAGGACGCCCAGGAGACGAAGAAGCTGTCCAAGCTGGGAGGCACGGACTGGGAGCGGGCCAAGACCAAGGCAAAGAAGGCGGTGGCCGACCTGGCCAAGGGGCTGATCCAGCTGTACGCCCAGCGCCAGCGCCAGCCCGGCTTTGCCTTCTCTCCGGACTCCCCGTGGCAGCGGGAGTTTGAGGAGCAGTTCGAGTACTCCGAGACCGATGACCAGCTGCGGTGCATCGGGGAGATCAAGCGGGACATGGAGCGCCCTGTGCCCATGGACCGGCTGCTGTGCGGCGACGTGGGCTACGGAAAGACGGAGGTGGCCTTCCGGGCCATGATGAAGTGCGTGCTGGACGGCAAGCAGGCCGCCATTCTGGTGCCCACCACTGTCCTGGCCCGGCAGCACTATCTCACCGCCCTGCGCCGTTTTGCCAAGTATCCGGTGAACATCGACGTGGTTTCCCGCTTCCGCACCCCCGCCCAGATGAAGGAGACCCTGCGCCGGGTGGAGGAGGGGCGGGTGGACATCCTCATTGGCACGCACCGGCTGTTCAACAAGGATGTGCGCTTCAAGGACCTGGGACTGCTGGTGGTGGACGAGGAGCAGCGCTTCGGCGTCCAGCATAAGGAGAAGCTGAAGGAGCGCTTTGCCCAGGTGGACGTGCTCACCCTGTCCGCCACCCCCATCCCCCGCACCCTGAACATGGCCATGTCGGGCATCCGGGATATGTCCACCCTGGAGGAGCCGCCCGCCGACCGCCTGCCGGTGCAGACCTATGTGCTGGAGCACAACTGGCCGGTGCTGGCCGACGCCATGCGCCGGGAGCTGGAGCGGGGCGGACAGGTGTACTACCTCC
>OGHO01002251.1_pt1 | contig 15659 bp, 12 predicted proteins | sample 1571421 | NCBI WGS metagenome assembly OGHO01 (sample SAMEA2581937, study PRJEB24529) | metagenome | biome: Human gut stool | place: China | collected 2011
CCGACTGTGCGTCGTCGTTCGTGGCGAAAAGTATGGCATCGATATCGACACGGTCGCGCAGGTACTCCACGCTTCCGACATCCTCGAAATAGTAGACCGGATAATCTGCAATCGTATGGTTTTTCAACAACTTGCCATAGGTCAGAAACCCGATGACTCGGTAATGGGGCGAGTTCTGAAGGCGGGTGACCAATGCTACCGCTTTATCTCCGGTTCCGTATACCAACACCCGCTGACAACTGTTACGTCGGACGGATTTGAATTTGAGCAGATCGTAGATGACGATCATGCCGAGGCGCAGGCCCAGCAAAAGGAACAGAGTCACCAAGACATCCAATAAGAAGCCCATGGCAACGGCGGCCATCGATGGAGCCGGACTCTGAGGCAGCATGAGGACATATCCGAACATCAGCGCGTCTTTCAGCAGAACCGCGGCGCCGAGTTTCCATATCTCGCGTAAGGTCGAGTGGCGGATGATGCTCCGGAATGTACGGAAAAGAACGAACGAAATAACGCTTAGTAAGCATGAACCAGCCAGAAGACAGGCTCCGTATTCGACCGTGAAAACGGGATTTGGGAAAAGGCCGCGCACCAACAGATACGCAATGAAGGTGGCGAAAACCGAAAGGAGGGCATCGATACCCAGGATTAACCACGAGGAGAAATATCGGGAAGAAAGGTATTTTTCAACTCCGATACGCGATAGGAAGTGATAAATCATGTGAGGCGCGTAAAATTAGGTCTCTAAAATTCAGCAGTCGGATTATGTCAACTCTTCCACCTCTACCCTATGCCATTCCCGATAACGCTCGGGCGGGAGTTCTTCCGTTGTCAGCACCCGGTAGTCCGGTTCAGCAATCCTCAAGATATGACGGCGGGAATAAGCGCGCAGTTCAGCGTCTGTTACTGCGGCCATCACGACGGGGAATGGATAGGTAATGAAACGTATGACGGAAGTTTCGCTGCGGGGAAATAACCGGCACAACTGATAGGCCGAGTGCTCGAAGGCCACCCAGTAATTTCCGAATCCGTATAAATGGGCAAACCGCTGGTTGTCCTTTTCCCGGCTCAAGATTTCTGCCTGATGAGTCGACAGAAAATCCATCAGGCTTACTCCCGGCGAACTTGTGTTTCCGGCAGGCTGTTGTCTGTCCGAGATTCCGGTTGTTTCGGAGCTTTTCATAGATTGGATATTACTGCGGAAGGTATCAGTGTCAGTGCCCCAGCCAGCGGTCGTAGTCGTCCAAACGCTGGATAAGTTGGGCTTTGCTCTTTTTGGGATTTTCTTCCTGCCGCCACTTGTCGATGATCTCATGCGCTTGGGTGTGGTACAGACAACTGTTCGTGCATCCGTAGAGTGTGGTGAGAAGCAAGGCGCGGGATTGTTCCGCCTTGATGAGCGGGAGCATCGACTGAAGGGTCCCGATCAGTTTTTCGGCTTCCTCGCGATTGCCCAATATCGTATGAGCCGGGAGCAGCAATGCGTAGAGTTTACTGCGCATGATGTCGGAATCCATGCGCAGACTGCCGTATTGTTTCACTGTTTCGGCGGCCAGTTTGCGGTCGGCTTCGGTTGCTTCGCCTTCCTGATGGTAGAAACGCCCTAATGCTTCGTGTAGTTTTAAAAGCAGACGATCGTTTTCCAGACGGGTGTAGACGTGTTTGCCGTCGTCGTTCAAGGCGATGACCTCATATTGGCCGGGGTGTACGCGCAGCAACGGAATCCACATGTAGTTCTCCACGCAGACCATGATATCTCGCTTTCCGGCGCCGGGTTGGATAATAACGCTGGCTTCGGCTCCTTTGAACTGTCCTTCGGTGATGCGTATTCGGTCACCTTTGATAAGTCGCTCCGGTTTCGGGGTATAGACGGGGACCACATTGGAGTATGAATCGGCTATCCATTGCAGGTTCCTCATCGCGTCCTCGGAGAGATAGGGATGATATTCGTGTTTTCCGTCTTTGATACGGGGCAGGAAATTGTATTGGGGCAGCCATTGTTTCATCCGGTAAATCTCGTACTCCGAAGCGTGGACGAATACATAGTTATACAGCAACGGGCGACGGGTTTCGACAAACCCGCCGTCTCTTTTTTTCACCTCCACATACGAAGGTGCGAAATATTCGAATAATAACTCTCCGTTTCTGCTGCGGCGTTTGAGTTCCTCTTGCAACCCTTTTGCCGGACCTTTGTGGCAGGAGGGAAGCACCATCACATACCACCTGACGACATGAATATCCCTCATGCGATCCGAAGATGTCGGAACAGCAGAAACGAATTTGGACCTTTCGAAGGAGCGAGAATCGATTTTCACCGATTGTATCGGTGATTCACCCTTTCTCATAGACAATTCAAAGCCATACCGGTGCTGTTGTTGAATGCACTGATATACAATAGATTAGATGCCGTACTAAAGAGAATTCTGAAAATTTCACTATCCTCTTCTTTTTCTAAAATAAACAAGGTCAAATCCGTGTTCCCATCATTTGACCCTGTCTCACAACTTAAAAAATACCTCTTTGTTTTTAAGGAGGAAAACGCAACTTCATATACGGTTTCTTTGTAAGAAACCAATAGCAACTGGCAAAGTGATGTCTATCTGCTTAATAAGCCGGAATTTCCTGCAAAACATTGCTGATGGTTCGAAATTTTGGGTGCTTTTCCCGCTGCAAGATGGAATGTAACGAAAAGGGCGTGTTGTTGTCTATTCGGACAATATTAACGTTTTGAAACAGACATAAATACTTAATTCATAGGCTGTTTTTTGGAGGGGGGGGGGATTTTTTAGCATAAGATTTAAACGGAATAGTTTGGTCATTTAAACAATATTCCATACTTTTGTGTAGTAAAAGTATGGTTTCTTACAAAGAAACCATATATTCTTGTTGGCAGATTTATTGATCCCAATTCACTGCGAATGTCGTAAAAATCATTTCAGCCATTCCGTAGCTTGTTTTGCAAGATTCCGAATCTCAATGCTGAGAGCTTTCAGTTCTCGCCTCCGTTGGTAGTTAAAGTGGCGTGACTTGAGAACGCCACATCCGGCCTCGCAGAGCGAGGACCTTTGTCGGACAAAACGCAGTTTGTCGGACAAAGGTACACCTCGCTATCCTCTGGCGAGGGTAAAAATCCGCCGCCGAAAATTCGGATCGACAATTTTGATAAACTCTTGGCAGTGGTCTTGAAGCCGGGGAGTTTCCCGATACAATATTACGATGATTTTCAAAGACTAAAAAGCATCGTTACCGGCCATAGACGGCCCGGGGAAGGCACTTGGAATCAGGAAATAAAAGCCGTATTACCTTGCAATGGAATTGATGCAAATCACTGGTTCAATCAATAGATGGATGGCCATTCATAGAAATAGTTCTCTATCCAAAGATTTCCAGATTTCTTGAAATATTGAATTCCAGAAATATGTATTTCAATATGTCCAGAAATATAGATATCAGGATATCTCCGAATAAAAACAGCAGCAGCGGCAAAGGGCCATCATAGCTCTTTGCCGCTGCTGCCGATTCAAACGTTCGTTGTTGGTATTATGCCGTCAGCACCTCCCCGATCTTTCGCATCTCCCGGCTGATGTTCGCTTCCGAGATTTTCGCATACCTTCGCGTCATGTTCGTATTCGTATGGCCCAGAATCTTGGCGATGATGTCGATGGGCATGCCGTATTCGATGGCCAGCGTGGCGAACGTATGCCGGGCGCAGTGGGTCGTCAGGTTTTTCGGGATATTGCATATCCCGGCCAGTTCTTTCAAGTAGGCATTCATCTTCGAGTTGGAGGGAACGGGTAGCAGTTTGCCCCGGGATTTGCAGGTTTCGTCGGACTCGTATTTTTGCAGAATCCGGACGGCCTGCGGCAGCAACGGCACCCTACTCATCACCGCCGTTTTTTCTCGGGGCTTGTGAATCCATTGCATTCCCTGCTCGTCCGTGGTGATATGCTCCCGCTGCAAGTGGTCCGCATCCGTAAAGGCCAGGCCTGTCAGGGCGCAGAAGCAGAATACGTCCCGGATGCGGTCCAATCTGTCGTTGGGCATCGGATTTTTCAATAAGGTATCCAGTTCCTCTTTCGTCAGCGGAACCTTGACGTTCGTCCGGTCCACCTTCATCTTATAGTACCGGAACGGATTCTTTTCGATCCATTCGTTTCTTATCGCATAAAGGATAAAGTTTTTCAGACAGCACAACAGGTTGACCGCACCGTTGTTCTTGCAGTTGTGTGCCGTTTGCATAAAGGTATTCAGACCGTCGATATATTCGTAGCCGATCATATCTAGCGGCAGGTCGTCTTTACGGTACTGTTGGTTGGTATATTCGGTCAGGTAGTGTAGCAGCCGGTGATACTTGTTTGCCGTAAGCTGGGTGATGCGGGTCCCGACCTCCTTCTGCCGTTTGTCGCAGTACTTCGAAAATTCGGACAGGAACATCCGCGAACTGGAGGAGCTGATTAGCCGTTGTTTGATCGAAAAGCAGTCTGGAGTTTTATTCTCTTTGAGGAGTTGGTCATAGGCCGCGAGGATATTGGCCCGGTAGCTGGCGACGATGCTGTTGATCTGTTGGTCTATCTCGTCCTTATAGAGTGACCGTTCAAGCCGTTGATTCCAACGCTCCGGCTCGATTTGGCATCGCGTGTAAATCTCCGTAGCCGTGCCGCAGGTCTTGATGCGCACATAGATCGGGGCTTTGCCCTTTTTCGTTACTTTGGTTTTCTTGCAAAAGAAAACCACGCTGAAAGTTCGCCGAGCCGAGGGCATAGCCGAACTTGTTCGAGCTATGCCGAGGCGAGAATGAACTTCAACTTTGTTGAAAGTCTTTCTTTCCATACTGCTGTAAATAGTTTGTTAGTAATACGTTTACAGCATAGAATTGTTGCGGGGCAAAAAGCTGATAATTAATGCAATAACTTACATTAGTGACCTATTTTGGGCCCGAGCGAAACAGGTCACCGATAAGGTTGTAAAAATCTGCATTCCGTTGCTTTTTTCGGCTTTAACCTAAAAACGAAAAAACCTTACATATCATGATACATAAGGTTTTTGCTCTTTATTGCCGCCTCTTTTTCAAGGCTTTCAGAGCGGAAAACGAGATTGGGAGAGCGATGGGAAGCAGAAATATGTTAATTATTTGACAAATAATATATTATGCTATCTATTGCACTACTTCGCAAACGGGCTATTCGGCGGTTTTAAGCATTGAAAAGCAGAAGATCGGTTAACAAATCGTTAACAAGGTTCGTTAACTATTCGATCTGTGTTCTTTTTGCGAAATACATTTGTAACTGATTCTTATTCATTATTTTGCGTAATTTTTCGTATTGATTTTGAACTCATAACGACTTAACTTTGCAACCTGTAAAACCGTTATGAGAAGAAGCACATTCAAAATCCTGTTCTATGTGAACAAACGACGCATGAAGGAGGGGCGCATTCCCGTTTATGCTCGTCTGACGGTGAACGGCAAAAGTACGTTCGTCAACTGCCGCGTAACCTTACCGCCCGCCTTGTGGGATTCCAAAGCCAACAAGGCCGTCGGAAAAAGCCATGAAGCACAAGATGCCAACCGCAAGTTGGAACATATCTGCGCGCAAATTGAACGTCATTACCAGCGTATCTCCGACCGCGACGCTTACGTCACGGCCGAGCGGGTGAAGCTGGCCTACCTCGGCATGGGCGAGGAGTACGAAACGTTGTTGGAGGCATTCGACAAGTTCAACCGCGACTTCAAACAGCACGTCAGCGTGGATCGGGCGCAGTCCACCTACCGCAAATACGACAATGTGCGCAAGCGGCTGGCCGAGTTCCTTACCGAAAAACTGCACCGCGAGGATATTCCGTTGAAAGAGCTGACCGAAACCTTCATTACCGATTACGACCTTTATCTGCGCGGCGAAAAGGGTCTGACGCCCTCGTGCGTCTGCATCTACACCAAGCCGTTGAAGATGATCGTTACGAAAGCCCACAACGCTGGGCTCATCGCCCGCAATCCATTCGCAGACTACCACCCGAAGAAGACAACCAAAGAGCGCGGTTATCTGATCGAATCCGAGTTGCAAGCGTTGATGAACCATAAGTTCACGTTCGACGGTTACGGCAAGGTGCGGGATATGTTCGTCTTTTCGTGTTTTACGGGTATGGCCCATGCCGACGTCAAGAGTTTGACGCAGGAGATGATCCAGCGTTCGTTCGACGGTGATCTGTGGATCGTCAAGCGGCGGCAGAAGACCGACACGCCGTTCAAAATCAAATTGTGCGGCATTACCAAGCGCATCATCGCCCGTTACAAGCGCGAGGTAGCAGGCACGAACCTCGTACTGCCCGTGCCCGACATCGCCTACTGCAATCGTGTGTTGAAAAAGATTGCGGTAGAGGTCGGCATCGACAAGACGATAACCTATCACATGGCTCGTCACACCTTCGCCACGACCAACGCACTGGCGCAGGGTATTCGCATCGAGGTGGTCAGCCGGATGCTGGGCCATACGAACATCAAGACGACCCAGATTTACGCCAAAGTGACGGACGATATGCTGGCCAAAGGCTTCGACGAGATGGCCGACATCTATTCCACCAAATACAGCCTCGCACGATGAAAAGAGAGAGAATCACCATAGACGGGAACGGTGTATTGACCCTACCGACCGATACGTCTCGTATTGCCATGACCGAATATGAAGTTGCAGCGTTATTCGGTGTTATCGCTCCGACGGTTCGGGCGGCAATCAAAGCCGTATGTAAAAGCGGCGTAATCCGAGCGTATGATGCGAAACGGTACTTGCGACTGGCAAACGGAAACGGAATCGAAGTTTATGGCATCGAAATGATCGTCGCATTGGCGTTCCGCATTGATTCGTTCGGAGCGAATATAGTGCGCGAGCATCTGTTTCGTATTCTCCGCACGAACGAAAGACGATCCGCGGTTCATCTTCTTTTGTCCTGCTCCCATAACGCAGAAACGATGCTTCCGAATTGACCGCGGCGAACGGTCTTATCCGTCAGCAGGTGCAAAGGTCATGCAGGGCTTTCCGTCGGAGGCAAGGTCGGGCGGCACAGCCGTTTCCCGATAAATCTTCCTCGACGGGCGAGCGTATTTATCGGAAAAACCTTGCCTCCGACCGCCCTGCAACAAGAAGCACCTACCGACGGACAAGACCGCCTCGCCCACCCGAAGAGGAAGAAAAATAAAATGTAGAGGTCGTGGCTGGCGGACCCGACGACGGCACTGTCGGCCATTATTCGGCTGCTCCGCGCCCGCGCCTTTTTTCAAAAAGGCATAGCTTATTAGGGAATTTTCTCTCGTAATATCGGCTGCGGTTCGGCAATTCAAACAAGTTTGATTGCTCTCACCTTGCACGATATTTCCGAGCCGCATTGCTTCGCAACGCTGAAAATTCCCCAATAAGGCAAAGGAGCTGTGCCCCTCTGCACTCCCCACTACCAACCACCTAAAACCACTCGACTATGGGTTATGTCGTATTCCATATGCAAAAAGCGCGAGGGACGGACAGCGGAACTTCCGCCCACATCGAACGCAAAATCAAACCTTCGAACGCCGACGAGGAACGCACGCACCTCAATCGGCAGTTGGTCGAATATCCTGACGGCATCCGTACCCGCACGCAGGCGATACAACACCGATTGGAAACTGCCGGTCTTACCCGTAAGGTCGGCAAGAACCAAGTTCGGGCCATACGCATCATGCTATCGGGCAGCCCCGACGAAATGCAGCGCATCGTGCGCGAGGGGCGGTTGGACGAGTGGTGCGCCGACAACATGAAATACCTTGCCGCGACGTTCGGCAAGGAGAACATCGTTTCGGCCGACCTGCATCTGGATGAAACGTCGCCGCATATCCATGCGACGCTCGTACCGATCGTAACGACCGAACGGAAACGCAAGAAGCAGGAGGAGCGGACGGCCAAACGTTACCGCACGAAATCCGCCTCCCGTCCTCGGTTGTGTGCTGACGAGGTAATGGCGCGCGTCAAGTTGAAAGAGTATCAAGATACCTATGCCACAGCGATGGCCAAATACGGTCTGCAACGAGGCATCGAGGGGTCCGAAGCAAGGCATATCGACACGACACAGTATTACCGAGAGGTGAAAGTAATGACCGATACGTTGAAAGCCGACGTAACGGAATTACAGAAACGGAAAGCGGCAGTGCAGGAAGAGTTGGCCCATGCGAAAAAGGAAGTGCACACCGAACGACTGAAAGAAGCCGCTACTGCCGCCGCAACCAATATCGCCGAAAGTGTCGGTTCTCTTTTCGGCAGCAACAAAGTCAAGACGTTGGAACAGGAGAATCGGGCTTTGCATGGTGAGGTTTCCACCCGAGACAAAACGATCGAGATGCTGCAAACGAAAATTCAGACCATGCAGAACGACCACAGCCGAGAGTTGACGACAATACAGGTTCGTTATGCTACCGAGACGATGAGCCTGACGAAACGACACGAAAAAGAAGTGTCGCTACTGAAAACGGCACTCTCAAAAGCCGTAAAGTGGTTTCCCTATTTCCGAGAAATGATCCGAATGGAGACTGTTTGCCGAACGATAGGTTTCGATGACAAGCAAACAGAGACGCTTATCAATGGCAAACCGCTCGAATATAGCGGCGAACTATACTCTGAAGAATACAACTGCAAATTCACGGTTGAACGAGTAATGGCGCAAATAACGCCCGACCCGACCGACAAACGAAAACTGCAACTAAATATCAACAAAATCCCATTTGCTGAGTGGTGTAGAGGAATGTTCGAGAAATTAAGACTAACCATACGTTCGTCGAAATCGCAAGGCTTCAAGTTCTAATAGAATCGTCCTCGGCAGTTGTTCTACGACCGAGGACGATTTCCTGTAACCTTATTGCCTGCGATAAATTTATTCTTCACTCATCGACTTATAGAGTTTCAAACGTTTCTCGCAGTACCTCGTAACAATTTCACCCAAGCGGACGATTTGTGCCAGATGCTCTTTGAGTTCAAACGGATGCAGCATGAATTTTCGTTCCTCAAAGGCCTTCTTTCGAAAACTTCTCAGACAAGCCAGTGTCGTATTGCGTTCGCTGTCCGTGTCATCGAACAGTAGCATCAGTTCGGTCGACAAGGTACGCATGCGTTGGTGCAGGATCGTGGGATCATCATGGTCGAAGGGTTCATGGTGGTAGACGTAATAAAGCGTTTTGTAATAGAGAATCGCCGCCTGCGACATCATGAATGCCGACCATCGGATTTCGCACGGATGTTTGGGTGATCCCACCTGCGCGAGGTTCATCAGCAGATCGGCCACCGGCTTGAAGGTATCGAAATAGGACTTGGCATCGCAATAGGCTACCGAGAAATTGCAAGGCCGTCGTGGCCGCCGAAAGTGAAAGCTATCCTTGCAGTAAAGCAGCACGCCTTCATGATGGGCGAAATAGAGCAGTGGAGTGTTGTGCGATTCGACATAGTTCCACGGGCACACATACAGGTTCACATAGGTGATTTCACGCTGCCGAAACGGCAGCTTGTAACGCAAATCGCGTTTGGCCTGCAACCAGTCGTAGGCGGGCAGGTTCCGCACGACGAGGAGCAGGTCGTAACATTTGGCCTCGCTGTGCGGCGTGCCTCCGGCCAAAGATCCGAACAATAGGATATATTCGGGATCGAATAATCCGTCCTTCGTCAGATAATTGACTATTGCATTGGCTTCAGCTTGATTATAACATGGGATATTCTCGGATAAGGACGATTGATGATCCGTTGTACTTTCCGAAATGATGCCTTGTACCTCGATGTTGGTTGAGGCATCGGTGACTATTTGTTGTGCAGTCTGTTCCTGCACGCTATTCTGATTCATTTCCATAGTTGTGAATGTTTGAAATTGGACAATAGTAGGACTATCCTTATCGTGCGCGAAGCACGACAAAGAACATCAAGATTTGATTAACAATCATTTGCTAATCCGGCGGATGAGAATGGAGATGAAGCGGAATGTTGCACGACGGAAACCGTCGGCGGCTGGCCTTGCGGCTTGTCGGCGTCGGAACGCTGACGTGATGTATTGTTCGCATAAAAATAAAAATATGCGCAGCTGCGAACAATACATCACTCTTTTACAAGCTCAGCAAAGTGCCATTCGCGGGCGATCAACCCCAACGGCTCTGCGCATACTTTTAGTATGGTCGCTTTGCTGGCTACCACGTAAAAGAGTTGTATAACATATTGTTCGCAAAAGCAAAGGTAGCAAAATTTTTGAAAATGCTAAAATTTTATTATATTTGAAATACCTTTCTTGGTTGGATATTGAATAGTGCAAAATATTAACATCATGGATAAAGATCACTTAATTTACAAAGTAGAATATATTGAAGGTGTTGAAATTGATACTTTGTGTGGGTCACTCAAAGCAATAGGAGATGAATACCGTCGATTTACTAATAACAGTAAAAAACTTGTAGTAAAAGAAATCCGAAATGGAAGCGGTATATTTGAATTTATTGAGCAGATAGTTATACCCGTATTTGCTTCAATGGAAGCGACAAATACATTGGTTCAATTTGGTGAATATATATCAAATGTCAAAGATGTTATTATAAAAAAGAAAGATAAATTACCTAATAATATCCCATTAACAAAAACCTCTGTAGAGAATGTGAACTCTATGTTTTCTCCCGTTATCAATGGAAATAATAATACCGTAAACATTTACATCGGGACTAACCCTGTTGTATCAATGGGACAATCGGAATATCAAGAGATGAAAACAAGGAGTGCGCAAACTCTAAAAGAACTAAAATCGAATAAGCAATCGTTTCTTAAGAATCAAATTTACAACAAGGTATTATTTCAGTGGGTACAAACACGCTTTGATAGCACTAAATTCGGTAATCGTGGCGTTATAAATCAAATACAGGAAAAGTCAGCAAAGGTAATTTTCGCTGATGATAATTCTAACACAAAAGCAGAAATGACTACATCTTCCCACGGCATAGATTGGCAAAAGGTAAAATATTTTGTAGATGTAGAAACAATAGTTAGCGACGGCAATATTGTGGCTTATAAAATACTCAAAAATTACCCTAATGATTGCATTATCGAAGGGGGTGGCAATGAATTGTTTGGATAAAGAACTTGTGAAAATTACATATAACGATTAAAAATTCACTATCTTTGTGTCGGGTTCTTTATCAAGATGAAAATTTGCAGCAAAACCGTGCAAAAGATCGGTTAACAGATCGTTAACAGCAGAAAAGGCTACTTCTTTGCAACTCGCTGACCGACAAAAGAAAAGAGGATCGATTTCTCAATCCTCCTGTTTCTGAGCGGAAAACGGGACTCGGACCCGCGACCTCAACCTTGGCAAGGTTGCGCTCTACCAACTGAGCTATTTCCGCAAAAGCATGTTTCGTAATTGCGAGTGCAAAGGTAGCTAAAAAATCCGAAACTCCAAATTTTTCAAACGCATTCTGCAATTTTTTTACGATATGCTGGCCTCCGGGTGCTTTACTTGAATATCCGTATGCGCTCTTCCCAAGGCTCGAAACTCTTTTCCTGCGGTTCTCCGCCCGGCAGTCCGAACGGCATCTGGGCGATCAGCCGCCACGCTCCGGGCAGGTTCCAGCGTTCACGCACCTCGCGGTCGATGAGCGGGTTGTAATGCTGGAGCGATGCGCCGAACCCTGCGTCTTCGAGCATCGTCCATACTGCCAGCTGGTGCATGGCCGAGGTGTGCTCCGACCAGATCGGGAAATTGTCCGCATAGCGCGGGAACTGTTCCTGCAGTTTCCGCACGACGGCCGTGTCCTCGTAATAAAGCACCGTGCCGTACCCCGATGCGAAACTGCGGTCGATCTTCTGCTCCGTGGCTACGAACGCCTCCGCGGGAACGATGGCTTGCAGGGTCCGTTTCACGATCTCCCAGAACGCCTTGTGCTGTTCGTGCATCAGGAGCACCAGCCGCGTCGACTGCGAGTTGAAGGCCGACGGGATGTGCTGTATCGCGAAACGCACGATTTCCTCGATCCGTGCGTCGTCGATCGGGGATTCGGGGGTCAGTTCATAATAACTGCGCCGGTGTTGCAGCGCCTCTTTCAGATTTCTCTCCATAGTCGTTGGCATGTTATTGTATGCCCTTTTGCAAAAATAACACAACTTTGGGAAAAATGTGCGGATTACAACGCGAAATAGTATCTTTGTAGCCATGAAGAACACGATCGAAACATTTTCCGCATTGGGCGCGCGCCTGCTCGGTTTCGGCGATGACGATGCGACGCGCGCGGTTATGGACGCCGCCTGTCGTGCCAACGGCTGGTTTGCGCCCGCCGATGTCCGCCGTGCGGTGCGCGCGGTCGCCTGCGACATGCTGCAACGCGAAAAGCTCGAAGCCTGGCTGGCGAACTACCCTGCCCTTCCGGTTGCGGCGCCGCGGCGCGTGCTGGTCGTCATGGCCGGAAATATCCCGCTCGTCGGTTTTTTCGACCTGCTGTGCGTGCTTGTGAGCGGCCACGGCTGCCTCGTGAAGCCTTCCGCCAAGGATTCCGTGCTGATGGAATATGTCGTGGGGCTGCTGCGCGAAATCGACCCTTCCGTGCCGGTCGGGCTGTACGACGGAACGTCGCCTGTCGACGCTGTGATCGCCACCGGCAGCGACAACGCCAACCGCTATTTCCGGGCGCATTACGCCGGCATTCCCTCCTTGCTGCGGGGCAGCCGCCAGTCGGTAGCCGTGCTTTCGGGACGTGAGACGCCGGAACAGCTTGCCGGACTGGCCGACGACATCTGGGCCTATTCCGGGCTGGGGTGTCGCAGCGTGTCGCTGATTTTCATGCCGGAAGGATATGAACCTGCGCTTCAAATGCCGCCTGTAAACAATAAGTATATAAACAATTACAGACAGCAGCGAGCCTTGCTGGAGATGCAGGGACGGCCGTTTGTCGATCTGGGATGTGCCGTGGCCGTCGAACAATGCGCCTTTCCGGCGGCGTTGAGCCTGATCGCCTATGCGCACTACACGGCGTTGGACGAAGTGGCCGCATGGCTTGCCGGGCACGACGGCGAACTGCAATGCGTCGTCACCGGGTGTCTCCCCCACAGCCGCCGCGCCGGTTTCGGCTGCGCACAGTCCCCGGCCCTGACCGATTATCCCGACGACCGCGACGTTCTTGCGTGGCTTGCGGCGTTGGATTGACAAAAAGTGTTATATTTGGTGTCGTAACGGAACAATATTCTAAAAATACTACTGCAATGTCGATGGTTTTCCGATTCCGGATGTTGAGCGACGAGAACGACAATTTCGTGCGCGATTACGAGGCGCTGTACGACATGACGCTGCTCGATTTCCATAATTTCATCCTTCAGTCGCTTGAGTACGAGCCTTGTATGGCTTCGTTCTTCACGGCCGACGACCGCTGGGAGAAACAGCGCGAATTCACGATCGTGGACATGGGCGACGGCTCCGGGGATGCTCCCGCGGCGATGGAGAGCGTGACGCTCGGCCAGATCATCCACAACCGCCGCGACCGTCTGATCTATCTCTTCGACATGTTCGGCGACCGGGCTTATTTTCTGGAACTTACCGGAACCTTCGAGGCCGATAAAGGGGCTTCCTATCCGCGTGAAATCTACGCGCAGGCCGCCGCTCCCGACCAGTACGACCCGTCGAAAACGCGCGTGGACGACGAGGGGTCGATTTTCGGCGACGTGATGAGCGAATTCAGCGATTTCGAGGGCGACGATAATTACGACGATGAGTACTAAACGGCTGCTGGTCGTCGTCGGGCCGACGGGTTCGGGCAAAACGGATTTGAGCATCCGTCTGGCCGGCCATTACGCGGCACCGATCCTTTCGACCGATTCCCGGCAGGTTTACCGGGGAATGCCGATCGGCACGGCGCAGCCCACTGCCGATCAGCTTCAAGCCGTTGAACATCATTTTATTGCCTCGCATGATATAAAGGATCGCTTGAACTGCGGGGAATACGAGGTCCAGGCCCTTGCGCGGCTCGAAAGACTTTTTGCCTGCCACGATTACGTCGTTGCCGTCGGCGGTTCGGGGCTTTACGTCCGGGCGTTGTGCGAAGGTATGGACGACCTGCCGCAGGCCGACGAATCGCTGCGCGGGGAGTTGGACCGCCAGCTGGCGGAGGAGGGACTCGGGGCGCTTGCCGAGAAGCTCCGGGAACTGGACCCGGAGTATTACCGGGTTGTCGACCTCGACAATCCGGCGCGTGTCATGCGTGCGCTGGAGGTCTGCCTTCAAACCGGCATGCCCTACTCCCGGCAGCGTACCGGCATACGGCGTGCGCGTCCGTTCGAGATCGTGAAAATCGGTGTCGACCTGCCTCGCGAGGAGCTTTACGACCGCATCAACCGCCGGGTGGACCGCATGCTTGCCGACGGTCTGGAAGCCGAGGCGCGGGCGCTGTATCCCTACCGGGAACTGAATGCGTTGCAGACGGTCGGCTACCGCGAGTTTTTCGATTACTTCGACGGGCGTATCGGCTATGACGAGGCCGTGGAACTGATCAAGCGCAATTCGCGCCGCTATGCCAAACGGCAGCTCACCTGGTTCCGCCGCGATCCGGAAATCCGTTGGTTCCGTCCCGACGACGATGCGGCGATGATAAATTACATAGATTTTGGCAAATCGTAAATATTTTCGTACTTTTGCCGGCGTCTTTCGGCGAAAGACTGCGCCCGGATGGTGGAATCGGTAGACACGCCGGACTTAAAATCCTGTGGCCAGTAATGGCCGTGCCGGTTCGATCCCGGCTCCGGGTACTTTTCAGAAGTGCTAAAGTGTTAATAAATAATGCTTTAGCACTTCTTCTTTTTCCGTCACGACCGCACCGCGGCCGCCAATCGGCCGTTTTGAGCCTCCGCATTATCGCTTGCAGCGGAAAAAGAGCGGAGTGAAGGCGGAGCGTGTAAAAACGGGGCCGGTTTGCTTGCAACGACGTCCAGCAGGCGAGAGCAAAGCTTGCTTTGCCGAGCCGCCACAGTCGAAGCGGCGCATTCCTTTGCGCCGCAAACCCGCGAAGGCGCCCGTTTTAGCGCAGCCGAACTCCGATCCCGCGAAAGCGACATGCGGATGGTTTTGGGTACCTTTTGCCACCAAAAGGTACAAAACCCCTTGCGGTGACAGCCGTGAAACGTTTGCTCTTTAGAGAAAAATTTCTATCTTTGCCCCTGCGAACATAATTCATAATAAACTTTCTTGCAATGGCTTTCAAAATCGGAACGCTACTACTAAAGGTATGCACAGAGTCGTTGGGGAGCAATCCCGCGAACGACACCGGTTTTGAACTCGCAAGAGGGATGGATTGTGTTCGCAGCTGTGCATTTTTTATTTATGCGAACACAATCCATCGTCCGCGTTCCGACGCCGACATGCCGCAAGGCCAGCCGCAGGCGGTTCCCGCCGTGCAACCTCCCGATTCGTTTCCATTTTCATCCGCCGGATTAGCAAGTGACTGCTAACCAAATCGTTATTCTCTTTATTGCCGAAAACCTGCGATAAGGACAGCCCTTACTATGTCAAATTTCTAACAATCAATCGAATGGAAACGAATCAAAACCCCGTGCAGGAAAACTCCGCACAACGCATAGCTCCCGAACCCGGACAGCCCGCCGAACGCCTTTACAATCCCGCCGAAGCCGCCCGGATCGTCCAGT
>OGHO01002272.1_pt1 | contig 15554 bp, 10 predicted proteins | sample 1571421 | NCBI WGS metagenome assembly OGHO01 (sample SAMEA2581937, study PRJEB24529) | metagenome | biome: Human gut stool | place: China | collected 2011
TATAATACGTTATACATGCTAAGTTTATAGCACATGTTTTGACCCCAACATCATATATAAAATATATGAATGTTACAGCGTGCACTGGTTTTATGCTCGGAGATGAGGAGTAGTGTGAAAAATAAGCTTGATAGCATATTTTTCACACATGCAATTTGTTTTTGAGCGAAAACAAATTGCTTTGATGGCAGATGAGAAATCGCCTACGCGAATTTCTCATCGCCTCCTCGCAATAAACCGCTCGGAGATGAGGAGTAATATGGCAAAGAAATATAATCGTGATCTGATTTTGAATGGGAGTATGCTGAGCGCAATTCTTTCACTTGCAATTCCCGTTGTAATTAACAGCTTTCTGCAGACGATGTATAAACCTTACGGATACATACTGGCTGGGACATATAGGCAAGGAGGAGCTTGCGGCGATTAACCTTGTGACACCGGTTCAGAATATAGTTATTAATTTCGGAACCGGGATAACAGTTGCAGGGTCGGTGCTGATTGCACAGTACATAGGCGCGCGCGCCGACAAGGAGGCACGCAGGATGGCGAGCCAGATATATGCCTGTGCGATGATCTTTGCATTTGCCTGTGCGGCGATATGCTTTGCCATGGCTCCGGGGATTGTTTCATGGCTTGGAGCGGAGGGTGATATTTACAGGTACAGCAGGCAGTATCTGCAGATAGTGGTGCTGGATATGCCATTTCTGTTTACGATAAATATGTTTACCGCACTTAATCAGGCTCAGGGAGACACGGTAAAGCCTATGCTTCTTAATCTGGTAGGAATCCTTCTCAATATGATTCTTGACCCGCTGCTTATGGTGGTGTTCAAGCTTGGAATATCCGGTGCGGCGCTTGCAACATTGTCCGCTAAGCTTCCGTCCGCGGCAATCGCACTGTTTTCGCTCCTTAGAAAGGAGAATAACATCCACCTTGATTATAAGGATTTCCGGTTCGAGAAGGATAAGCTTAGGGATATTTTGAGAATAGGACTTCCAACGGCAATCGGCGGAAGCACAATGCAGTTCGGCTTTCTGCTTATGAGCAGGAATGTATATAAGTATGGCACGGAGGCGATGGCTGCTTATGGCATTGGAAATAAAGTCAACAGCCTTATTACCCTTCCGTCTAACGGCATAGGCTCAGCTGCAGCTACCATAGTCGGACAGAATATGGGAGCGGGTCAGGTTGACAGAGCGAAAAAGGGATATATATTGTCACGCAATATATGTGTTGTATTCCTGTTTGCCGGAGGAATGATTCTCTCAAGAATGCCGGTATCCAGAGCCATAGTCGGAATTTTCAATAACGATGAGCAGGTTGTCGCGATGGCTGCGGATTTCCTGTCGATAATGGCATTCTGGTGCTGGACGAACGGAATATATAATGCGACATCGGGACTGTTCCAGGGGACAGGCCACACTGAGGTCACGATGATTGTGGATGCCGCAAGGCTGTGGGTGTTCAGATTTATGACACTGTTCTTCTGTGAGAGTGTGCTTCACATGGGAGTCCGCAGTGTGTGGTATTCGGTTGTTGTAAGTAATGCAATATCTTCATTCATTCTTTATGTAGTATATAGAACTAATATATGGAAGAAGAGTAAGATAAAAGTAAAGGGGGCAGACGCATGATTAACTTAAATCTTGAAAAACTGTACAGATATCCGAGAAATATGGAGCCCATGTGGGTCGCGGTTCCGGTGAAGAGGGGAAGACTTGGCGATGCATCGCAGGTCTGTGTGTATGATGGGGATGAAAGGCTGACGAGCCAGACAAAGGTGACCTCGCGGTATGATGATGGTTCAATAAGATTTCTTTTCACCAGATTCGAGGGAAATCTTCCGGGAAATGCAGGAAAGAAATTCGAGCTTTTTCTTGATGATGAGGATTTAAAAGCCTCAGGAAGAAAATCTGATATTTCGGATGAGAAAAATCCGGGTAGTAATAATGCAGATAATAATTCACACAATAGGAACAGTTCAGATAATGTGAATAATATCGGTATAAAAGCTGATAGCGCGGCGGTAAGCACCGTATACAACACTGATGGCTTCACGGTCGACACAGGTGCAGTGAGCTTTACCGTTAAGAATTATTCCCAGGGTCTGTTCGAGAGCCTGAGCTATGGAGACAGGCTGTATGAGAAGGGGCAGTTTAAGGGTCCTTATCTTACGGACAAGGCAGGAATACGCTATGAGCTTAACCTGAACAGATGGCGCGTGGTTGAGGATGGCGCAGTGTGTACGATTCTTGCTGTGGACGGCTATAATGAGACTGAATCCGGCGGCTGTGAGGAGTCGAAGCACTATAGGTTTGAGATAAGACTTACCGCGTATGCAGGAAAGCCGTGGATTGATGTGAGCTACAGAATCTTTAATACATCGGAGACACCTTTAAGTATTAAGTCGCTTGTATTTTCCGTCATGGACAGGGCTGGCATGGAGCAGGATGTATCGCTTGCCGCACTGGATTCGTCTGCGATGATCGATTCCACAGGCTGTGGTGATATAGGAACTGAACTGAAAAATGAAGGAGGTCTTATCTACAGAACCAGAGGCACTAAGGATTTGGAGACAATAGAGGAACTGGCAAAGGTCGAGAATATCCGAACCTGTGCAGGAGCCTCCAACTATAAAACGGATTTCATTATAGGAAAGGACGGTGCACAGGTCAACAAGGCTGCATATGACAAGGCACTCCTTATGGAGGGCAATGAGCACATGGCGGAGGTGCTTTACGGAACCTTTTTTGCGGACAGGACGGATTCGGAGGGTGGAGTGTGCGCCACTATATATCAGGCACAGCAGAACTATCCGAAGGCGGTGAAGGCTGATAAGGACGGACTCTATGTGATGTTGGTGCCGGAGGGCTTTAACGATGTGATTATGCAGCCGGGTATGGCGCGCGAGCAGAGGTTCATGCTGCATTTCCATGCTGCGGCTGAGAGCCTTGCGGAGCTTGACAACAGGAGCCTTATCTACCAGATGCCGGACAGACCGGTAATTGCACCCGATGTATATAAAAATTCCGGTGCCGTGACGGATGTGTTCGCAGAAAAATGCTCACCTGAGATTGACATGCTGCTTATAGGAAAGGCGGATGCCAGGGCGCGAAGCTTCGGAATGCTCAACTGGGGAGATACGATTGACCAGAATTACACTAAGCAGGGACGTGGTGGCGGAGCTGCTGTGTGGGTTAACAATGAGTATGATTTTCCTCATGCCTGTGCACTTATGTACATGAGGATGGGGATAAGAAGATATCTTGATTTCTGTATGGTGCATGCAAGCCACTGGATGGATGTGGATGTGTGCCACTACAGCAGTGACCCGCTTAAGCTAGGCGGTCTTACGGAGCATACCAAGGGACATGTTATCAACGGTGTCATGGTTCCGAGCCACGAATGGGTTGAGGGCTTCCTTGACTATTATCACCTTACAGGTGATGAGAGAGGGCTTGAGACTGCTGTCGGAATAGGGGATAACATTATAAGACTTCTTGACACCCCGGCCTATGCCGTGGCGGGTGAGAGCAATGCAAGAGAGACAGGATGGGCACTTAGGGCGCTCACAGCACTGTACATTGAGACAGGAGAGGAAAAATATCGTATTAAATGCGATAAGATAGTCGGATATTTTGAAAAATGGTACGAGGACTATGGATGCTTTGCCGCACCATATACGGACAACACACTTATCCATGTAGGATTTATGATTTCTGTTGCGGTTGGCAGTCTTATGAGGTACTATAGAGTTAACAAAACGGATTCTCTGAAAAATCTTATTATGCTGGCGGTCGATGATATTCTTGACAACTGCATGTTAGAGTGTGGGTTATTCTACTATAAAGAGCTGCCTAGCCTTACACGGCTTGGAAATAATACACTTCTGCTCGAGGCGATGGCTACAGGGTATGAGCTTACCGGTGACAGGAAATATTTAGAGGCAGGCCTGGGTACCATCAGACGGGTTCTGCAGGAGCCTTATAAGTATGTCGGGGGTGATAAGCAGATAGTAGGAGATGCACTTGTCACATCAGGTGACTCTACAAAGAATTTTGCACAGAGTTTTTATCCGGTTGCGTATTACTATAAGTGCCTGGTTGAGGCGGGAATGGACGAGTATGTACACATTTAAGGATAATGTTCTGAAAATATCGGTCCGCAGTCTTGTGGAATTTATCTGCCGTAGCGGGGATATTGACACAAGACGCGGGCAGGGCGGGGACAAGGCTGCCATGGATGCAGGCAGCAAGGCTCACCGCAGAATACAAAAGCAGATGGGTTCACAGTATGAGGCGGAGGTTCCGATGAGAATGGAATTTCCGTCTCTTAATTATACCATCGTAATAGAAGGAAGAGCGGACGGAGTTATAACTGAGGATGAGGGAATCACCATAGATGAAATCAAGGGGACATACCGCAATTTTAAATATCTTGATGAGCCGGTCAAGGTTCACAAGGCGCAGGCGATGGTATACGCATACATAAAGAGCGTCCAGAATTCACTTGAAAGTATCCGCGTGATGATGACCTATGTGAACCTTGACACTGAGGAGGTAAAATATTTTACAGAGACCATCTCTTTTGCAGAGCTTGAGAAATGGTTCATGGGTGTGCTTGACAGCTTCAGAAGGTGGAGCGATTTTCTCTATGAGAGCGGGAGAAGGAGAAAGGAATCGCTTCACGGAATGGATTTTCCGTTTCCGTACCGTGATGGGCAGAGGGATATAGCTGTCAGTGTCTACAGAATTATACGCATGCAGAAAAAGCTTTTCATTCAGGCACCTACAGGAGTGGGAAAGACCATGTCAACGGTCTTTCCGGCGGTTAAAGCCATAGGTGAGGGGCTGGGTGACAAGCTGTTTTATCTAACTGCAAAGACCATAACACGCACTGTGGCTGAGGAGGCTTTTTCGATACTGCGCTCTAAGGGCGCGTATTTCAGGACAGTGACGATAACAGCTAAGGAAAAGATATGTATGTGCGGTAAACCGGAGTGCAATCCGCTTGCGTGTCCGTATGCCAAGGGACATTTCGACAGGGTGAATGAAGCAGTGTATGACATGGTGACACATGAGGACGTGATAGACCGTGCTGTGATTGAGGACTATGCGAACAAGTACACGGTATGCCCTTTTGAGATGTCACTTGATGCGACCTGCTGGGTTGACGGAATTATATGTGATTACAACTATGTGTTTGACCCGGATGTATATTTGAAGAGATATTTTTCCGATGGAGCATCGGGGGATTATATTTTTCTGATAGATGAGGCGCATAACCTTGTCGACAGGGCAAGGGATATGTACAGCGCAAGCCTCTGCAAGGAAGCTTTTCTTAAGGTCAGAAGGCTTGTGGAGAAGGTGGATAAGCGCCTTGCTTCGGCACTTGCAAGGTGCAACAAGAATTTTCTTGAGCTGAAAAAAATATGCGATGATGTGATTGTTCTTGACAGTATCGGCGCGGTGACGATGGCGCTTAATTCACTTTTTGAGGAGTTTACAAGATTTTTTGAGGAGAAGCCTGAGTTTGAGTACAGTGAGGAGGCATCGGAGCTTTTCTTTGAGGTGCGGCATTTCCTCAATATGTACGACCTGATACAGGATAACTATGTGATTTACGGTGAGCACACGGATGACGGCTTTATGGTAAAGCTGTTCTGCGTGAATCCTTCGCCGTGCCTTGCCGGGCGGCTTGAAAAGGGCAAGGCGGCGGTGTTCTTTTCGGCGACACTGCTCCCTGTGACGTACTATAAGGAGCTTTTAAGCCAAAAGGATGATTACGCCATATATATCAAGTCTCCATTTGATTCAGGCAACAGGCTGCTGGCGGTCGGGTACGATGTGACGAGCAGATACACAAGGCGCAATGAGACGGAATTTCTCAAGATAAAGAGCTATATTGAGGACATTACGGCGCAAAAAAAGGGAAACTATATGGTGTTTTTTCCATCCTATGGGTATATGGACAGCGTGTATAAGCTTTACACCGAGGAGGAGCGGAGAAACATAATCGTGCAGAACCGCGGTATGACTGAGGCGGAGAGGGAGCAGTTCCTTGACAGATTCCGGGGAACGGCGGCATCGGTGACAGGGGAAAAATCTGTGACAGAGAATACGGATTGGGGTGAGGCGGTCTTAGTAGATGATTGTGCAATCCGCAAAGAAAATAATAGCGAAGAAACGTCAGAAAGAGATTGTATCGGCTTCTGCGTCACAGGCGGTGTCTTTTCGGAGGGTATTGACCTGAAAAATGAGAGTCTTATCGGCTGCATTATAGTGGGAACCGGTATTCCGCAGATATGTACGGAACGCAGACTTTTAAAGGACTATTATGACGAAAAGGATGGCAACGGCTACAATTATGCGTACACCTATCCGGGGATGAACAAGGTTCTGCAGGCAGCAGGGCGCGTCATAAGAACGATGGACGATGTGGGGGTCATAGTGCTTCTTGATGAGCGCTTTGCAAGGAGTGAGTATGTGAGGCTGTTTCCGGCGGAGTGGGCGGACTATAAGCTGTGCAGTCTTAAGGAAGTGCCGAAGCTTGTGGCGGAGTTCTGGGATGGGCATAGTTAATATAGTAATAATTTGGTTAAAAGGTCTTTATATTTTGAGCGGATTGCTTTATAATGATTAGGATTATGTAAAAGTGCGTTTTACAGGGTGAGTTATCAGCGTACCCGAAAATGCATTGGAATGAGGAGTTATATGATAGAAGAAGTAGTAACTGTGGCGATGCCGGTGAGTGAGAAGATTGTTATCCGCAAGAACAGGATAATGTCGGAAAATCTTGACAACAGGGCTAAGAGACTGTCAATCGTGACCGGAATACATGGTGATGAGCTTGACGGACAGTATATATGCTATGAGCTTAACCGCAGAATCAATGAACATATAGAGCTGCTTGACGGCATTGTGGATATATATCCGGCCGTCAATCCGCTTGGAATAGAGAGCTGTACGCGAGGTATGCCGATGTTCGACCTTGATATGAACCGTGTGTTCCCGGGAATTGAGAACGGTGCGACGGCGGAATATCTTGCGTCTAAGATTGTGAATGATATTATAGGAAGCGACATGTGCGTTGACCTGCATTCATCGAATATATTTATAAAGGAGACACCGCAGGTGCGCGTGTTCGACCAGTTTAAGGATAAGCTTATGTCGTACGCTTACCTTCTCAATGCTGATTTTATCTGGGAATATAAGATAAATACGGTGCTTGAGGCGACGCTTGCCAACAGTCTTAATCATCTTGGCGTTCCTACCCTCGTGATAGAGATGGGAGTCGGAAACAGGATTGAGAAGTCCTATGGTGACCAGATTATCGAAGGTATATTCAATCTCATGTGTGAGCTTGGTATGTGGAAGGGGCAGAAGACACCTGTAAAGAAGCCGATGATATCGACGGAGGGTGAGATTACAGTGATACATGCCAAGGTTACGGGATTGTTCGTGCCGGCGGATGGTGCCATGATGAAGTATGTACAGTTTGGAGAGCATATAGGTGACATAGTCGAACCGCTTACGGGAAAACTGTTACACCGGGTTGAGGCTCCGTGTGAGGGAAGAATATTTACGTTCCGAGAGTACCCTGTGGTATATGAGGGAGCTATCCTGTGCAGAATTTTTACAGGAGGTAAGCAGAATGGTTAAGAAGGAATTATATACACTTAAGGGCTATAACAGAGAAGATTTCAATATAACAGGCTACAGCTTCGGAAGTGGGGAGAAGGCTGCCTGTATAGTCGGTGCGATAAGAGGAAATGAGTATCAGCAGATGTATATCTGCTCCCAGCTTATCAGGGTCTTAGGTGAGCTTGAGGAAAGAGGACAGATAACTGCCAACAATGAGATTCTGGTTGTACCATGTCTCAACCATTATTCCGTCAATGTCCAGAAGCGCTTCTGGGCGATGGACAATTCGGATATCAACAGAAGATTTCCCGGAATACACGGGGGAGATACGACACAGAATATTGCAGCTGAGTTCTTTGAAAAGGTTAAGGGCTACAGCTATGGAATACAGTTTACAAGCTTTTATATGCAGGGAGATTTCATCCCGCATGTGCGCATGATGGAGACAGGGCATCAGAGCCCGAGTCTTGCCAATCTGTTCGGGCTTCCGTATGTGGTCATAAGAAAGCCGAAGCCGCTTGACACCACCACGCTTAATTACAACTGGCAGATGTGTGGGACATGTGCATTTTCGATATATACGAATTGCAGTGATTATATAGATGATGTTTCCGCAAGACAGGCTGTGGCAAGTGTACTTCGCTTCTTGACGAGAATGGGTATTATAAAGTATTATAACCATAGCGGATTTATTGCGCATGTACTTGACGAGGATGAGCTTATGGCTGTCAAGACCAACACGGCCGGGCTGTATCGTAGATTAAAGAGTCCAAGTGACCCTGTATATAGAGGAGATATCATAGGTGAGGTTATAGACCCTTATGAGGGGGAAGTGATTAATCAGGTCATTTCACCGACGGAGGGGATTATATTTTTTGCACATACAGCACCTACGGTTATGGAGAACAATGTTGTCTACAGGATTATCCGCAGACTTCATGAGTAATAAATAACGCACAAAAATATGTCATGGGACATGAACATGGAGGAAAAAATGAGCAAGGTTAGACGAGTTTATTCTGAGAAGATGCCTGCATTCGCTGTCAAGGCAAAGGAGCTAAGTGATGAGATTTCCAATTATCTTAACATCAACACGGTTAAGAATGTACGCGTGCTTATCCGCTACGATATTGAGAATATCTCAGATGAGGTGTATAAGGATGCATTGGTTACTGTCTTTTCTGAGCCGCCTGTAGATTATGTTTATGAGGAGGATTTTGGAAAGAAGGCAGGCGAGAAGGTGTTCGCTGTTGAATTTCTCCCGGGACAGTTCGACCAGAGAGCCGATTCTGCCGTACAGTGTGTGAAGCTTCTTAAGGAGGACGAGGAGCCTGTTATAAGAACAGCCACCGTATATGTCATTGATGGAGACGTTACGGATGACGAGCTTGCCCGCATAAAGAGCTTCTGTATCAACCCGGTTGATTCAAGAGAGGCTGATATGGCTAAGCCAGAGACACTTGTCACTGTTTTTGCTGAGCCGGCGGACGTAAAGATATTTGATGGCTTTAAGGATATGGAGGATGACAAGCTGTCAGAGCTTTACAAGTCACTTGGTCTTGCCATGACATTTAAGGATTTTAAGCATATACAGAATTATTTCAAAAATGAGGAGAAGCGTGATCCATCCATGACGGAAATCCGTGTTCTCGATACATACTGGTCTGACCATTGCCGTCATACCACATTCTCCACGGAGCTTAAGAATGTAAGCTTTGGCGATGGAGATTACAAGAAGCCTATTGTTGATACCTACAATCGTTACCTTGCCGACAGAGAGGTTATCTTCAAGGGCAGAGATGACAAGTTCGTATGCCTCATGGATATTGCACTTCTGGCGATGCGTAAGCTGAAGAAGGAAGGAAAGCTCGAGGATATGGAAGTATCCGATGAGATAAATGCGTGCAGCATCGTGGTTCCTGTCACAATAGACGGAGTAACAGAGGAGTGGCTTGTCAACTTTAAGAATGAGACACACAACCATCCTACAGAGATAGAGCCATTCGGTGGTGCCGCAACCTGTCTTGGTGGTGCAATCCGTGACCCGCTCTCAGGAAGAACCTATGTATATCAGGCTATGAGAGTTACAGGTGCCGGAGATCCTACCGTTCCGGTAAGTGAGACATTGAAGGGTAAGCTTCCGCAGAAGAAGCTTGTCCGCGGGGCAGCTAACGGCTACAGCTCCTACGGTAACCAGATTGGTCTTGCAACCGGCTATGTAAAGGAGATTTATCATCCTAATTATGTTGCAAAGAGAATGGAAATCGGTGCAGTTATGGGTGCCGCACCAAGAAAGAATGTCATTCGTGAGACATCGGATCCGGGCGATATCATCATTCTTCTCGGCGGAAGAACAGGACGTGACGGCTGTGGCGGTGCTACAGGTTCATCCAAGGTTCACACAGAGGCCTCCATTGAGACCTGCGGTGCTGAGGTCCAGAAGGGTAATGCACCTACAGAGCGTAAGATTCAGAGATTATTCAGAAGAAGCGAAGTAAGCCTTCTTATTAAGAAATGTAATGACTTTGGTGCAGGCGGTGTCTCTGTTGCAATCGGTGAGCTTGCCGATGGTCTTAACATCAACCTTGACAAGGTTCCGAAAAAGTATGCAGGTCTTGACGGAACTGAGATAGCAATTTCCGAGTCACAGGAGAGAATGGCTGTTGTTGTAGACAGGAAGGATGTAGATAAGATGCTTGCTTATGCGGCAGAGGAGAATCTTGAAGCTGTTCCTGTCGCTGAGGTTACACCTGAGAAGAGACTTGTCATGTACTGGAGAGGAAAGAAGATTGTTGATATCAGCAGAGCTTTCCTTGATACTAACGGTGCTCATCAGGAGACAGATGTACATGTAAATATCCCATCCAGGGACGGAAGCTGCTTTAACGCGCCTGTTGTGGAGGATGTACGTGCTAAGTGGCTTGAGACTCTTGCAGACCTCAATGTATGTTCACAGAAGGGTCTTGTCGAGATGTTCGACGGCTCAATCGGTGCAGGCTCGGTATTCATGCCTTACGGCGGTAAGTATCAGCTTACAGAGGTTCAGACTATGGTTGCGAAGCTTCCTGTTCTTAAGGGTAAGACCGATACAGTCACGATGATGAGCTACGGCTTCGACCCATATCTCTCATCATGGAGTGCTTATCATGGAGCGGTATACGCAGTGCTTGAGTCTGTTGCAAAGATTGTCTGCGCAGGCGGTGATTTCTCCAAGGTAAGATTTACATTCCAGGAGTACTTTAGAAGAATGACAGAGGATGCCTCACGCTGGGGCGAGCCTTTCAAGGCGCTTCTCGGTGCTTATGATGCACAGCTTGGCTTCGGTCTTCCGTCAATCGGAGGAAAGGACAGTATGTCCGGAACCTTTAACGATATGGATGTTCCTAACACACTCGTATCCTTCGCAGTTGACGTTGCCAGGTCACAGGATGTCATCACACCTGAGTTTAAGAAGGCTGGAAACAAGGTCGTTCTCTACACAATCAGGACGGATGAGTATGATCTTCCGGATTATGAGGCAGTTAAGAAGTTATATTCAGATATAAGCAAGGATATTGCAGATGGTGTTATCGTATCAGCATATACACTTGATGCCAAGGGAATCGTGGCAGCGGTCAGCAAGATGGCATTCGGCAACAAGCTTGGCGTTAAGCTTGACGCTTCGGCAGTCAGCGCCGATAAGCTCTTCGCTCCGATGTATGGCTGTATCGTGGCGGAAGTCGTAGCGGACAAGAACGGTGTCGCAGACGGCACTGTAATCGGTGAGGTTACGGATGAGGCTGCATTTGAGTACGCAGACGTAAAGATTGATGTCGAGGAGGCTCTTGCTTCATGGAAGGCTACACTTGAGAAGGTATTCCCTACAGTTGCCGTAAAGGGTGGCAAGGAGCTTGACACACCTGTATACAGCACAGATAAGGTATATGTATGCAAGCATAAGGTTGCAAGACCTACAGTGTTCATCCCTGTATTCCCGGGAACTAACTGTGAGTATGACAGTACCAAGGCATTCGAGCGCGCAGGTGCTGACGTGGTAACTAAGGTATTCAAGAACCTTTCAGCCGAGAATATCCGTGATTCGGCACATGAGTTCGCTGATGAGATTAAGAAAGCACAGATTATCATGTTCCCTGGCGGCTTCAGCGCAGGTGATGAGCCGGACGGTTCGGCTAAGTTCTTTGCGACAGCCTTCAGAAATGCGGCGATTACAGAGGAAATCAACAAGCTTATAAATGAGAGAGACGGTCTTGTGCTCGGTATATGTAACGGTTTCCAGGCTCTCATAAAGCTCGGTCTTGTACCTTACGGTGAAATCAGAATGCAGACACCTGATTCACCTACACTTACCATGAACACAATCGGACGCCACGTATCCAAGATGGTTTATACAAAGGTTGTCACCAACAAGTCCCCATGGCTTGCAGGAGCACAGCTTGGCGGAGTATACTGTAACCCTGCTTCACACGGTGAGGGCCGTTTCGTAGCCAATGATGAGTGGCTTAAGAAGCTCTTTGAGAACGGACAGGTTGCAACACAGTATGTCGATGTGAACACAGGAATACCTACAATGGATGAGGAGTGGAATCCTAATGGTTCATATATGGCAATCGAGGGTATCACAAGCCCTGACGGAAGAATTCTTGGTAAGATGGCTCACTCTGAGCGCCGCGGCGATTCGGTGGCTATCAATATCTATGGAGAGCAGGATATGAAGATATTCGAGTCCGGTGTGAAGTACTTTCTGTAATACCTTGCACTGTTAGTGCCGGTCACCGACAGGCGCGGATATAGTTATAGTATTAAAAAATAGTTATATAATTGAATGTAAGGTCAGAACCTGCATAGCAGCATCAGCAGCCAAAGCCACCGGTAATTTATATCCGGTGGCGGAGGTGACAGGTGCTGCGAAGCGTGTTTTGGCGATTATGTATGCTGCCTGTGGACAGCAGCATTGGAGATTGGGATCAGTATGAAAAAAAGTGTTAAAAAAGAGATATTCGGATATCTCAGGATAATCGTAGCCGGCGTTGTGATTGCCGTGCTCCTCAATAAATTTGTTATCATAAATGCGGACATTACGTCTGAGTCGATGAGCACCACCTTTGAGAAGGGCGATAAGCTTATCGGCTTCAGGCTTAGCTATATATTTTCCAAGCCGGAGAGAGGCGATGTGATCATATTTGAGTACCCGGATGACGGCGATAAGCTTCTCATCAAGAGAGTTATAGGGCTTCCGGGCGAGATGGTCATAATAAAGGATGGACTTGTGTATATCAACGGCAGTGAGGTGCCGCTTGAGGAGCCTTACGCCCATGGCGTGAGCAGGCAGGATTTCGGACCTTATCTCATTCCGGCGGACTGCTATTTCGTGCTTGGGGACAACAGGGATAACTCTAAGGATTCAAGATACTGGAAGAATACCTACGTCACGAAGAAGCAGATAATTGCCAAGGCATTGTTCAGATATAATAATGGATTTAAGATTATAGAATAGCTTATACTTTTTGTTTAGACCTGACACGTTTTACGTTACAGGTCTTTTGCTTTTTTAAGTTCCTTTCAGGGCAATATATCATGCCAAATCAGCTTTCGTGTCAAAAGTATCCCGTTCATGACGGGAGCATTGTTTTTTGCAGGCCATCGGATATAATTTTATTGACGAACAGATATGTGTATGTATATAACAAGAAAGGAATGAGTAGAAATGAAAATATATAATAAAAATAAGAAGATGTATATGCTGCTTTTTTTTGCAATGATAGTCGTGCTGCTCGTATTTAAGATAATATATATCAGGCGTGAATATATTTATTTGAATACGGATTATAGTGTTTACGTTGTTATGTTTATGCCTTTTGCAATTTACTATGCACTAAAATATGTGGACAATATAACAAGTGCGACTGCATTGAATTGGCTCTGTACAGTTCCTATGAGTATGTATCTTTATCAGAGCGTGTATCTTCGTTTCAAACAATTTGATATGTTGATTGTATATTCTTTAATGGGAATTTTTATAAATTTAATTGTTTTTAAAAAGACTGAAATGAAAGAATTTATATTGGCAGTATCAGGATATATAATGTTGAGTATATTGACGCTTGCCGGAGCAGTACGGGAATTGGTTAATGCTGTTAACGGAAGGAATTATGAGCAGTGCTTGGTTATGAATATTATAAAGAATGCCAAATGTTTTAAAGCCTCGGCTGACTCGCAACAATACCTTGATGCCCTGCTTTATTTACCCGGCAAAAATTTGCGGCAGTATTTTATTGCAGAAAAGATAACACAATATGGGCTTTTGAATGTACTCTTTGTTTTTATTTTGATTGTCGGGGTATTGGCAGTTCTGTTATATAAAAATTATAAAAGAAATAACGAGGTATCTCTGATAGCCACGGCAATAATGATTATACAAAGTGTATGTTTTTTATTGGTTAACTTGGGCATTTTAAGAGGCTCTGTTTATGAGATTCCGTTTTTCAAAGAAAATACAGTCTATTCTGTCTGTCAGTTATTACTGTTGGGAGCTGCACTGGACATTAAAGGAAGCACTTTGAACATTGCGAAGAAAAGAATATGATTGTATGGTGTAAAAGGGATGTATACCGGAATGAAAAATGACATGATATTAAGTATTTTGGTTTGTGACGATGACAAATATTTTTTTGAGATATTAAGAGACTATTTATGCAAAAATATGTATTTTAATAAGTCTGATTTTCTGTATTCCGGCAATAAAGAAGATATGCTTAAAACGTATAGGAAGGTAAAACCGGACCTTGTATTTATGGATATTGAGGTTGGGGAGAATATCGGATTTGATATAATAAGGGAGCTGCTTAAAGAGGGATATTCACCACAGGTTGTTTATATAACCAATTATGATTATTATGTTTTTGATGCTTTTGTTGGTCAGCCGTTAAGTTTTGTAAGAAAACAGAGTTTAGAAACCGACTTGGAAACTGTTTTACGGGAAGTTAACAGGGTGCTGGAGAAAAGGCTAAAAGTAATTGAAATTACAAGCGGAACAACTAAGTATACTTTAAAATTAAGTGAAATAATTGCCTTTGAAATATTTGTTCATGATATGACAGTGTATTATTATGACGATACGGAGCTTACAGTGAGGTATACGCTGAAAAAGATAGAAAATGAATTGAATAAGTATGATTTTATAAAGATAAGCAGAAATACGTTAATAAATCTTAATTATATAAAGGATATGTCAAAAGATATGATTGTCATGAAGAATGGCAGAAGGTTTTACATATCATCAAGAAATGTGACAGAGGTAAAAAACAGATTTAAGAAATTTAATGAGGAAAGACATGATTAAGAAATACTTAAATATATTATTTTATATGTTTTCATTTATATTTATATATTATCTGCTTGTTTCCGGTACAAATTATGAGATTTTACCCAGTTTATTGGTTGTTGTAATTATCTTTATAGACATTGCAATGTATATTGCTGATGAATATGAAAGCAGTATTATAACAGAAAAACAAAAAGCAGCAGTATATTTAAAAGATTTGGAAAATCAAAGGGAGAATGTTGAAGCAATAGAGCAAAGAAACTTAGAAACAGAAAGACGAAATCATGATTTAAAAAAGAATGTAAGACTTATCAAGGACTTAATAGAAAATAACCGGTACGATGAAGCCAGAGAATATGTATGTAAACTGGAAGAAAAATGCAGCACATATTTTTCGTATCGGTTATATTCTAAGCATTCCGTGATAAACTCACTTTTGAATTCAAAGATTGAGTTCTGTCAATCAAATGGTGTTGATGTAAAATGTTTTGTCTGTGGAAAAATAGATGGCGTTGATGATGTTGAATTATATTGTCTGTTGGTAAATTTATTGGATAATGCGATTGCGGCGGCAATGTTGAGTGAAAAAC
>OGHO01002298.1_pt1 | contig 15360 bp, 11 predicted proteins | sample 1571421 | NCBI WGS metagenome assembly OGHO01 (sample SAMEA2581937, study PRJEB24529) | metagenome | biome: Human gut stool | place: China | collected 2011
GCTTCGCGGGGTCGATGGGATGATAGTCGTTCAGAAGCGCCGCGGGCGTGATGACCGCGTAGGGGAAGTCGTGCTCGGCGGTCAGGCCCAGCTCCTTGAGCGAGCAGAGCATACCGTTGGACGGCACGCCGCGCAGCTTGCCCTTTTCGATCTTCACGCCGCTGGGCAGCACGGACTTGTGCAGCGCCGCGGGCACCAGATCGCCGACGTGGATGTTCCACGCGCCGGTGACGATCTGCACCGGCTCCTCCCTGCCGACGTCGAGCTGGCAGACCCACATGTGGTCGCTGTCGGGGTGCTTTTCCATGGAGAGGATCTTGCCCGCGACCACGTTTTTGAGGCTCTCGTCCAGACGCTCGATGGTCTCGACCTTGGAGCCGGAGAGCGTCATTTCGTCGTTGAACTGCTTGTCGGTGATGTCGTGGAGGTCAACAAATTCGTTGAGCCAATTTCTGCTTAAATTCATTTTCTTCGCTCTCCTTTCTCAGAACTGCTCCAGGAACCGGACGTCGTTTTCGAAGATCAGACGCAGGTCGCCGATCTTGAAGTGGCCAAGCGCCAGACGCTCCAGACCCATGCCGAACGCCCAGCCGGAATACACGTTGGAGTCGATGCCGCAGCCCTCGAGCACCTTGGGGTGAACCATGCCCGCGCCGAGGACCTCGATCCAGCCCTCGCCCTTGCAGGTCGGGCAGCCCGCGCCGTGGCACTTGTGGCACTGGATGTCCATCTCGCAGCTCGGCTCGGTGAAGGGGAAGTGGTGCGGGCGGAAGCGCGTGACCGTGCCCTTGCCGTACAGCTCCTCCATGACGGCGTTGAGCGTACCCTTGAGGTCCGCCATCGTCACGCCCTTGTCGATGACCATGCCCTCGATCTGGTGGAACATGGGGGAATGGGTGGCGTCCACCTCGTCCTTGCGGTACACGCGGCCCGGAGCGAGAATACGGATGGGCAGAGAGCGCGTCTCCATCGCGTGGATCTGCATGGGAGAGGTCTGCGTGCGCAGCAGGATGGAGCTGTCCTCGGTGAAGTAGAACGTGTCCGTCCACTCGCGGGCGGGGTGTCCCTCGAGGCAGTTGAGCTTGGTGAAGTTGTAGTCGGCGGTCTCGACCTCGCGGTCCTCGAGAATTTCAAAGCCCATGCCGACGAAGATATCCTTGATCTCATCGAGCACCTGATACATCGGGTGCTTCTTGCCGATCTTCACGGCCTTGCCGGGAATGGTGACGTCCACCGCCTCGGCCTTGAGCCTCATCTCCAGCGCTTTTGCGGCCAGCTCCTTCGCGCGCGTCTCCACGCTCTCCTCGAGCTTGGCGCGCACCTCGTTGGCAAGCTGGCCGATGACCGGGCGCTCCTCCGCGCTGAGAGAGCCCATCTGCTTGAGGACAGCGGTCAGCTCGCCCCTCTTGCCGAGGTACTGCACGCGCAGCGCCTCAAGATCCTCCGCCTTCTCCGCACCGCCGATGGCCTCAAGGGCTTTGGCGCGGATGGCTTCCAATTCCTGTTTCATATCATTTCTCCTTCTCTGTCGAAAGTTCCGAACGATGGCGGGAGGCAAAAAAAGAGCGCCCCCTCGTCCGCATGGGACGAAAGAGCTCTTCCGTGGTACCACCCAAATTCGCGCAGACGGTCTGCGCGCACTCGCGACCCTTTAACGGCGGTCAGCCGTCCGCGCCTTTCCTCGCGGCCGCTCCCGGGCGAACCAAGCGACACTCCACAGACCGGCTTCCAGCCGCCGACCGGTCCTCTCTGCGCGAAGCAAGCTCGCTATTTTCCCGTTCTCTGCGTTTCTCTGACAGTTATTTATAGCACACGACGCGCAAGGTTTCAAGTGCTTTTGCACTTTTTCTTCACAGCTTTGTCCGAAATGTTTGCAATCCCGCGCGAAATGGCTTATAATGCACCATGCTTTACCTCATTTTTTCAGAAGAAGGTGGAAAGAAAAGAATGACTCCCTTTATGGAATGGAATCTGAACTGCCTGCGCGCCATCGCCGAGCTGCGCACTCCGCTGCTCGACACGCTCATGCAGGGCGTGACGGAGTTCGGCGGCGAGACGCTGTTCATGCTCTTTATGCTGGTGATCTTCTGGTGCGTGGACAAAAAAAGGGGCTATTTTCTCATGCTCCTGTGCTTCACCGGCACGGCGGTCAACCAGATGCTGAAGATCACGTTCTGCATCCCGCGGCCCTGGGTGCTCGACCCCTCGTTCGAGATCGTCGAGTCCGCCCGCGCGGGCGCGAGCGGCTTCTCCTTCCCCTCGGGCCACACGCAGAACGCCGTCGCCGCCTACGGCGGGATGTTCTGCATCACGAAAAAGCTCTGGGTGCGCGTGGTGTGCATGGCGCTGGCGCTGCTCATTCCCTTTTCGCGGCTGTATCTCGGCGTCCACACGCCGCTCGACGTCGGCGTATCGTTCCTGATCGGCTGGCTGCTGGTGCTGGCGTTCTATCCTCTGCTCGAGGAGATCGGCCACCGCGGCGAGGTGCTCGAACGCATCTGGCTCATCCTGCTCGTACCGGCGGCGCTGTTCCTGCTTTATGCGCTTCGCGTCCGCGCGGGCGCGAGCGGCGACGCGGCCAACTTTGACCACGCGGTCAAAACGGCGTGGTCGATGCTTGGCCTTGTGCTCGGCGCGATCGTCTCGGTGTTCGCCGACCGGCACTACACGCGCTTTGAAACGCAGGCCGTGTGGTGGGCGCAGATCCTCAAGGTCGTGCTCGGCCTTGCGCTGACGCTGGCCGTGCGCGTGGCCCTCAAGGCGCCGCTGACGGCGGCCTTTGGCGCGAACAGCGTCGGCGACGGCATCCGTTATTTCGCCGTGGTGCTCATGGCGGGCACGCTCTGGCCGATGACCTTCGGCTGGTTCAGCCTGATGGGTCGAAAAAAGTGATTTACAGCCGAAGTAAGACGTGCTATACTTTACCCTGCAAGAAAGAAGAAAGGAGACTTTTTTCGTGAAAAAGCGGCTCTACCGTTCCAAAACGGATAAAAAGCTCTGCGGCGTCTGCGCCGGCGTAGCGGATTATTTCGGCATCGACCCCACCATCGTGCGCGTGATCTGGGCGCTGCTGGCGTTCTTTTACGGCACGAGCATCCTGCTCTATGTCATCATGGCCCTTGTCGTGCCGGAGCAGCCGGCCGGCGGCGGCGTGATCGACGTGGACAGCGAGGTCCGCGAGCCGAGCGAGAAGAAGGAAAAATACAAGGGTCCCGAGATCGACTGAACGGGACGCCTCAAAATACCGGCCGCTGAGGCGGCTATTACAGGAAGAAACAGGAAGGAAGAACCACTATGATGACCTATCCCATGCACGTTGCGGGCCTCGTCCGCGATCTCCCCATCTGCAAGGTGACGGAGGACTTCTACATCGGCGCTTTCATCATGTTCGGCGACGCCGAGCTGACCGTCGCCTGCGCCCGCGACCTCCTCAAGCTGGCGGAGGAGCTGGACTACGACTATCTGCTCACCGCCGAGGCCAAGTCCATTCCCCTCATTCACGAGATGGCGCGTCAGAGCGGCGCGGAGAAGTATTTCATCGCGCGTAAGGGCCCCAAGGTCTATATGCCCGACCCCATCTCCGTGGAGGACCGCTCCATCACTACGCTCGGCGTACAGCAGCTCTTCCTCGGCCGCGATGACGCCGACCTCATCAAGGGTAAGAAAATTCTGATCGTAGACGACGTCATCTCCACCGGCGGCAGCCTGCACGCGATGGAGACGCTGGTCGCCAAGGCGGGCGGCACGGTCGCCGGACGCATGGCCGTCCTCGCCGAGGGCGACGCCAAGAACCGTGACGACATCAAGTTCCTCGCGCCGCTGCCGACCTTCAAGGCCGACGGCAGCGTCCGCTGAGCGCACAGCCAAACAGAGCAGGAGCGCCGCTCGAATGAGCGGCGCTCCTTTTATTTACCGTATTGCTCTCCGGCAGGCTTCGCCGCGGCTCAGATGCCGCAGCCGTTCCCGCCGCCCTCGGCCAGCAGGTCGGCGAGCGAAACGCTGTCGAGATAGTCGTTGATGAGCGTGTCGAGCTTCTCCCAGACGGGCAGCGAGAGACACTTGTCCGCGCGCGGGCAGGTGTTCTCCCCCTCCAGACAGGAAACGGGCGCGAGCGAGCCCTCCGTCAGCCGGACGATCTCGCCGACCGAATAATCCTTCAGCTCCCGGCTGAGGCGGTAGCCGCCGCCCTTGCCGCGCTGCCCCTCGACCAGTCCCGCGCGCGCGAGCACGGCGATGATGCTCTCTAAATATTTTTCGGAAATGCCCTGCCGCTGCGCGATCACCGGCAGCGGCATACACTCTCCCGGCTCGCCCTGCGCCAGCTCCAGCATGACGCGCAGCGCGTAGCGGCCCTTGGTGGAAATGAGCATAGCAAGACTTCCTTTCCTCTCGCGGTTTCTTTGCTACCGTTATAGCACAAATGCCGCCGCCGCGTCAAGCGCGGGATAAAATCCGTACTTGCCCTTGCGCCGCTTTTCGGTTATACTGAAAAAAATATGTCAAACGCAAGGAGGTCCCCGCCATGGGTATCTTTTCCAAGGGTAAGCCCGCCAGGTCCGAGGCGCCCGAATTCATCGAGGTCGGTCAGATCGTCAACACGCACGGCGTGAAGGGCGATGTGAAGGTGCAACCGTGGGACGTGACGCCCGCGCAGCTCGCCGGCTTCAAGGCCCTCTATATGGACGGCACGCAGTTCCGCCCCATCGACCGCCGCATACAAGGCGACATGGTGCTCATGCACTTCCCCGGCTGGGACGATATGACCGCCGCAGAAACGCTGAAAACCAAGATCCTCTCCATCAAGCGCAGCGAGGTGCAGCTCAAAAAGGGCGAATTTCTCGATGCCGAGCTCATCGGGATGCAGGTCTATGATTTTCTCAATATTGGGATTCATTCCATCACCTACATCGGCGATGGTTCCGTTTCGACATCCTTCCTCTATTTCCGGTAGTTTGATATACTTCAAGTCGCATACGCCACCAATGCTATTCAAATCACCAAAGTCTTTCAGTAAGCTGCAATGAACGGATGAGTAAATGACGGCTTTACTAAGTGGAGTGCGAACAAGGGTGCCTTGAGGCAGTTCATGGGGCAACGGCTGTTTTTTGTCTACTAATACATAGGTGTGTAGTATCTTTGCTGTATCCCAGGGATTGCGTAGCTGTGCAACGATGTAATCTTCGTAATCTATCAGAGAGAGATTAGCGGAGTAGTGCAGCGGGATGGTGTCTCCTTGTGCAGAGCCGGAAGCAGTGCTGTTCTTTCCGCTACAGGCGGAAAGAAGTAACACTGTCACCCAAAAGGTTAGAAAGAAATAAATTTGTTTCATGCTGTTATTCAGTTACAAAACGCATATTAGTGGTATAGTATCCGGTTTCCAACTTCTTTTTAAGTACGCCGTCACTACCATAAACATATATGTCGTTGAGAGCAGAGAAGGGTTGATCGATGATAATTACATCTCCTGTAGCCGGGTCGACTACAATATTACCAGGATTGGAGAAATCGCTGTAGTTGGCAAACCGCGTAGTTTGCTTGGTATTCATGTCATATACAGAAATGCTTTTAGGAGCGGCATCTTCGTAATATTCTGCATAAATGAGATAGATCTTGTTGTTTTTTATTGCTATTTTGCTGGCTGGGCATATTTCCGTAACCTGATCTGTTTGCGGGTCGATGCATTGTAATGTCTGAACTGGATTTCCTCTGAAATCTCCACATGAAATGAAATATACTTTTCCGTCTTCTCCGGTTGTACAAACATCATAAGGATTGAGAAGTACTTCTATGTTTTTCGTTTTCTTGAAAGTAGCAATATCGACAACTGCCACGTATTTGCCGGTACCATCATTGTTATAATTTGACAGATTTACATATAGTTTTCCATTTGCAGAAGTCAATGCTTCCGGATGATCTCCTATTTCTATCTTTCCGGTGATGGAGAGGTTCGTGGTGTCCAAGCGTGATACCGTGCCATCGTATGAGGTGAAATAAACATTTCCTCCGGTAGCTGTCATATATCGTGGTTGGATAGACTTCTCACTTTCGTCTTTTAAGTTCAACGTTTTTATACGAGCGAAATCTTTTCTGTCCACCACTTCAATCTTGGCTGAACTGGAACAAGTGATATATATTTTTGTACCATATATACACAAGTCCTGTGCATCACCGATACCTGCTCCGTTGGCAGCTGCAAACAAATCTGCACTAATTGTCTTCAGATCTCTGTCATACCATTGTATAGTACCATTATTCTCTCCCCAGTTTCCTGTATTAATAACATATGCTCCATTAACAGGTGCTATCGGTCCTTTCGGAATTGTCGGTTCGTCATCATCACTACATGCGGTAAATGCTCCTAATGCTATAACCAGCATGGCGGTTTTATACCAATACTTCTTCATAGTTTTTGTTTTTAGTTTATAATTTATAGTTGATTGTTACTTTGTAATTGCGTCCGGGCATCGGGTAGAAGCGGACTATTTCGTAGTTCTTATCACTTAGGTTCAAGGCATCCAGCTGTATGCGTAGTGACTGCTTCTTCCATTTAAAGGTATGCGAGAGTGATATACTGTGGTCAGTGTAAGATTTAATACGATTTTCCGGAATGTTCTGGGCAATTGAATAGCGTTCCGAAGCGTACATTATGTTATAAGTCAGGTTGACATACGGGTTCTCAAAAGTCAGACTTCCTGAACCTGAATGCTTCGGAGTATATATAATCTGATTCCGCCATATTTTAGAATTACGGTCAGTAATATCTTCCGCTTGCATGAAGTTGTAAGTTCCTGTGAGATATAACTTATAATGTTCTGCTAATTCTTTTTCAATTGCCAGGTTAATATCCGTACCAATGGTTTCGACTTTACCTAAATTCATCATCTTCCAGATAAACATAGTGGGTACTGCCACAATTTTATCTTTCACCCGATTATAATAAGCATCTACTGAAAGGCTTAGATAGTCGATAAATTCCAATGAAGTAGAACTCCACGTTGTACCTACATTGAATTGCCGGGTAACTTCAGGCTTTAAATTATGGTTGCCAATTACCAGATAATACAAATCATTGAATGTCGGTGTACGGAAGATATCTTTGTATGAAGCTCTGAAACGTAGACCAAAATCAAATGGTTTCCACGACAGACTGACAGCGGGGGAAAGGCGTTTACGGTCTGCAGCAGCTTTTCCTGTCCGTACATTCTCTGTAATATAAGTATTCAGCAGGGAAGCGGTAGCAGAAAATCGGTTGCTTTTATAGTGTGTGGCTATTGCTGTTAAATAGGTGAAACGTTCCGGATATTGATTGTTCTGTAAAGTCGTTGACAAATAGTTATAGGCGAAATCCTGTGCTAATGAGAAAGATAACCCTTTCACCGGTTCGTTCCATAGGGTAGCGGATAAGTAAGTCTCAGTCTGGCGGAAACGATTGTCTGTAATACCGGAAGATTCATTATTATAGTCCCGGTTCCAGCTGAAGTTAAATTTTCCACTTGCTTGTAGTTTCCATTTCTCAGAGAACCGATTCTCATACTTCAATTGGCCGAAGTAATTACGGTCATATAGTCTTTCGGCAGCATACGGATTGTCATAAATTACTCCGCCGGGTAACCCTCTTTCCGAATCAAAGAGATAAACTTTGGCTTTCAAATCCTGTTTCTCATTCAGAGTTACAAACAAATTTAATTCTGCCCGATAAGTCTCTATATCACTATTGTTTCGTTTGGAGTCAATCAGTTTATTCCCATTCCACATTTTGAAAGGATAATTGCCGTCTGCTCGTAAATAATCAGCATGGGCAGAAAGACTGAAACGGTTACTTAATTTTTGAGCATAAAATAAAGAAGGATTAGCAAGCCCGTAAGAACCGGTTTTCATATTTGCAAGCAACTGGAAAGGTCTGTCACTAAAGTCCGGACGTGCGGTTTCGATACTTAAAGCACCGGCAGAGGCAAACATCTTTGCTGTCTGGTAAATATTATCACTCTGCCCAATGCTGAGTGCCAGTTCAGAAACATTGTCTAACGAAAAACGGGAGATATCTACCTGCCCTGACTGACAATCACTGACAGTCACTCCGTCATAGCTGACTGCTGTATGTTGCGCTCCCAAACTGCGTACAGAAACAGTCTTTAATCCACCAACTCCACCATAATCCTTAACGCTGACTCCCGAGAAATGGCGAACTGCATCGGCCACATCCGATACTCCCAAACGTTCCATATCAGTTTTCTTCATCTGTTGGAGCGGGGCGGTTGCTGAGAGAGCCGGTGGTACACGCCGACCTTTTATCCCCACTTCCGGAATTGCATGTACTTTTCCTGTAATGGAGTCTCCCACCTGTTGTGCTTGCAGGCTGGCGCAAAGCCAACATACAAAGCAAAACAAATAAAACCGTAGCCAGATGTACCGACATAGATTATCTTTTATCATATATAGAAAGCTATAAAAATAGATACACCTCATGCCCTTTCCTCGAAGGCATAAGAAATGATCGGTTTTGCAGGTCTTCTGACTTACTCCGGATTTACCGCCTTCCCACCATACGAATATTGGCAGTGGCACAGGTGATTGGCAAATCCTGCAATAGGAGATCACAGCAGCGGGACTGTTTGGGAGTCACACCCAATTCCCTTTTCATGGAGTATACCGAAAGGCATACTCCAACAAAACCGGGAGCAAAGATAAGAAAGATTTATGTTTAATTTGTAATGTGGTGCAGTATTTTATAAATTTATGCATTTATTCTAACAGAGTAACTTAATAGAAAACTAATACTATAATGCTTATGCTAAAGAAAACTATTGCTGCGCTAAGCCTACTCAGTATCCTTGCAGCTTGTCAAAATGATGAGACTCCTCCTCAACCGGAACCTAAACCACGTCAAGACATCAATCTCACCCGTGCGGAACAAGCTTTAATGGACAAAGGTACAGACTTTGCTTTCCGTTTCTTCGATCAGGTGTGCAGTACCGAAAAGGAAAAGCCGAATGTCTTTGTGTCTCCATTGAGTGCATCATTTTGCTTATCAATGATTACTAACGGAGCTTCGGGCAATACGCTTACTGAAATGCAGGACGTATTGGGATTTCCTGCCGCTTCTTTCTCTCTTGATGATCTGAATAATTATAATCAAAAATTAACTTCAGCTTTATTGGATTTAGATAATACCACTCAATTAGGAATCGCCAATTCTATTTGGGTAAAACAAGGTTTTAAAGTTTACGATTCTTTTGTGGATGTGAATAAGAAGATGTATGATGCCCAGGTACAGGAACTTGATTTTACATCTCCCACAGCGAAGGATGTGATTAACCGGTGGTGCGCTGAGCAGACGAATAATTGTATAAAAGAGGTTATACAGAGAATACCGGAAGATGCGCGTATGTATTTGATTAACGCACTCTACTTCAAAGGCATTTGGAAGAGTCAATTCCAAAAATCGGATACTCGCCAGGAAAACTTTACTAATTCTGATGGTACTGAGCAGAAAGTGAACATGATGAATCAGACAGAAACGTTTAATTATGTCCAGAACTCAGCATTCTCCATCGCAGAATTGCCGTATGGCAACGAAGCTTTCAGTATGGTGCTCTTATTGCCTGCCGTGGATAAGACTTTGGATGAGAGTTTGTCCGAATTGACTTATGAAAACTGGAAGGAATGGAATGCAGCTTTGTCGAGCAGGCAATTGCAGGTTAAACTTCCCCGTTTTAAAGTGGAGTATAACAAGATGCTCATAGAAGATATGGTTGCTATGGGGATGAAGGATGCCTTTGATGGTTATAAGGCTGATTTCTCAAAAATGTCGGCTGCCGAGTTGTATATTGGTCTTTTGCAGCAATTTACTTATGTAAATGTAGATGAGGAAGGTACTGAAGCAGCAGCTGTTACAGTTGGTGGAATGTTTGAAACTTCCGTTGGACCATCTACTCCTATTTCTTTCTATGTAGACCGTCCTTTTGCTTTCGTGATTAAGGAAAAGAGTACGGGAGCAATTCTTTTTATGGGGAAAATTACGAAACTGTGATTTGTTATGCTATTTATAAAGAAAGCGAAGAATCAACTCCTTCAATTGCCGGAGTTGGTTCTTCGCTTTCTTTATAAATATAATAAGAATATATTCTTATAGTTTACTCTTATATATCTGTGCCATTACCTTCTGATACTGATTTTCCAATTGAAGCAGATTCTGTTTACTTTGATAAATCACAGAAACTTCTACAAAATACTCTATCACGCTGATCTGTCCACCGGTAAGGGCTTGTTTCAGTAATGCAAGATCTTGTTGTGAACTGAATGCTTCCCTATATTCCTGTATGGAGGTTTGCAATGATTGCGCCTCACTATACAGTTTTGCTAAGGTCGCCTCAGCTTGAAAAGTAGCGTTCTCTTTCTGATAGTCGAGATTCAGAGATTGTGCTTTGGCTATCTTCACCTTATTGCGGTTTTCAAACAGTGGGAAAGAAAAGCCCACTACAACTCCATTGAACGGAGTACCGGACTCAGTATTACGGCGATATCCCAGTTCCAATTTTGGCAACCAGCCTTGCTTACTTGCAGAAATCTGTTTGCGGGCAGCAGCACTTTCACTGCTCAATGACAGCAAAGTCTGATCGGCTGCCAACACTTCCGAACGTAACTGTTCATAGTTGTTAGGAAGAAGCGGCAACGGATAATCATTGATGGAACGGAAACTGCTCAGTTCATTGTCTTGCAAAGACTGGTCTCCGTTGAGTGCAAGGAGAGATTTCCAGGCATTATCAAGCGCAGTCTGATTGGCGCGGAACTCTGTACGTACATTCAGTAATTCCAGATTGATTTTGTTTGTTTCCAATACATTGGCATCACCTGTTTCCAGACGTTTCTTGTAGTATGTGGAGAGTTCCTCAGCCTGTTTCATGCGTTCATCCAGAATCACTTGCTGATGCTGTAACATGATGATATCGAAACAAAGCTCCTTGGCTTGCAACAACAATTGTTGACGGAAAGCAGCAGACTGTGCATCAAGCGCACCGGTTTTGAGTCGATTTACTTTTCCGCGTGTAGCATATAAAGTAGGGAAATCAAAGCTTTGGGAAACAACAAGTTCACCTATCGTCTCGCTCTTATCTTCCGAACCCCACAAATGGGCATACGAGAGAGTGGGATCAGGCAAATTGTTTTCCGACTTGTTTTCCAATTTCTGTGAAGTGATAAGTTGCGCATTAGCCTGCAACTCCTTATTGTTCGCTTCAATGCGGTGCAGCACTTCGTCTATGCCAACCGATTGGGCACGCATCCCCGCATATAGGAAAAAAGTGATAAAACTAAATATAAGAATTCGTTTCATTATTTGATATTGTTAATAGTTATATGGATGTTAATTCGCCGGTTTCCGGTGCATCATCAGATAAACAATCGGAATGATGAAACCGTTCAGGAACGTGGAAGTTAAAAGACCTCCGAGAATAACCTTCGCCATCGGGCTTTGGATTTCATTACCCGGCAAATCACCTCCCAGTGCCAACGGAATAAGTGCAAGAGCAGAAGACAACGCGGTCATCAGAATTGGATTCAAACGGTCCATTGAACCGCGGATTACACTGTCATACACATTCAGTCCTTCTTCCCGTTGCAAGTGGTTGTAGTGGCTGATCAACAACATACCGTTTCGGGTAGCAATACCGAACAGTGAAATAAAACCGATAATAGCAGGAATACTCACTTCTCCCGTTGTCATCAACAAAGCAAATACACCGCCAATCAATGCAAGCGGCAGGTTGATAAGAATAATCGCACTTTCCTTCACACTGCGGAATTCATGATAAAGTAGTAAGAAGATCACTGCAATACTCATCAGCGATGTGAGTAATAAGGTGCGGCTTGCTGCCTGTTCGCTCTCAAACTGACCGCCGTATTCAAGGTGATATCCTTCCGGCAATTTGATGTCCTTGTCCACGCGAGCCTGAATATCATTCACCACACTGCGCAAGTCACGGTCGGCAACATTGGCAGAGATCACAATTTTACGTTTTACGTTCTCGCGGCTGATAGTATTCGGCCCCATTGCAGAACGCACTTCGGCGATGTAGTTCAACGGTATTTTCTTTCCGTCGCTGGTATCTATCATCAAGTTGCGTATCTTCTCCATTTCGTCGCGAAGATCATCACGTACACGTACAGTGAGGTCAAAACTTTTGCCCTTTTCGTAAACTTGTGATACGGTTTCTCCTGCAAGACAGACATTCACGAACTCAGAGAATTCCGGTAATGAGATACCAAACTTAGCCAACATTTCTCGCTTGGGCGAAATGATAAGCTGAGGACGTTCTATCTGTTGCTCCACATTCAAGTCGGCAATACCAGGAATATCTTGGATGGCACTTTTGATTTCATTACCCAAAGTAAACATACGGTTCAGGTCATCACCGAACAGTTTAATAGCAATGTTTGCTTTCGTACCGCTAAGCATAGCATCGATACGATGACTGATAGGTTGCCCGATTTCTATGTTCGCTCCTACGATGGTGCCCAATTTCTCGCGTACTTCAGCAACCATTTCGCTACGTGAACGATCTTTCAATTCGAACGGAGCCTCTATTTCGGAAACATTCACTCCAAGTGCATGTTCGTCCAGTTCGGCACGTCCGGTCTTGCGGGCAACGGTTTGTATTTCGGGAATACTGAGTAGCAATTCCTCTGCACGATGCCCCATCTTGTCACTTTCTTCCAACGAGATACCCGGCAAAGAAGATATGTTGATCGTAAACGAACCTTCGTTGAAAGGTGGCAGGAATGAACGGCCCAATGTGAAGAAACATACTAGGGCTACTACGAACAAACCAATAGTACTGCCCAATACGATCTTCTTGTGTCCCACTACAAAAGTCAGTGCAGCGCCATACCATTGTTTCATTTTACGTGCTACATACGAGTCGCTGCTTTCTTTCTCTTCCTTCTTCTTGTCTTTTCCCAAAAGATAAGAGCAAAGTACCGGTGTAACCGTCAGTGCCACTACCGTAGAAGCAGCCAATGCTACAATGAACGCAATACCCAGCGGAACCAGCATGCGGCCTTCCATACCTGTGAGGAAGAATAACGGCACGAAACTAACTACGATAATCAGCGTAGAGTTCAGGATAGGCATACGTACTTCTTTCGATGCGTTGAATACCACGTCCAATATGGAAAGTCGTTCTTCCACAGGTTTCAACTTGTTTTCGTGGAGTCGCTTATATACGTTTTCCACGTCCACAATGGCATCATCCACTAACGAACCGATAGCGATGGCAAGACCACCGAGACTCATTGTGTTGATTGTGAATCCCATATAATGCAGCGTCACCAGTGAAGTAATCAATGAAAGTGGTAGTGTAACCAATGAGATCACTGTTGTACGTACATTTGCAAGGAACAGGAATAGTACAATCACCACGAAGATACCTCCTTCGAACAAGGACTTCTGTACGTTTCCGATAGAGCTTTCGATAAAGCGGCTTTGTCGGAAAATGTCTGTGCTGACCTTTACATCCGGTGGCAGATTTTTCTGTAAATCTTCTAAAGATGCTTCCAATTTATCCGTTAATTCCAGCGTGCTGGTGGCCGGTTGTTTGGTTACAGTCAACAATACGGCAGCTTTACCCCGTTCAGATGCTGTACCCAGTTTGGGTAATTTTGCTCCAATGTGTACGTCTGCAATGTCTTCCAACAGAATAGGAGCACTGCCCGAAGCGGTTCCACCACGTACCACGGCACGTGCCAGTTGATCTACCCGATCGGTAGAAAGTACTCCACGTACAATGTATTCATTGCCATATTCATATAGCACACCACCGTTTGCATTCAGATTCATTTCACGGGTTACGGTCATGATTTCATTCAGCGTAACACCGTAATGCCGCATCCGTTCCGGATCTAATTGTATCTGATATTCCTTTATATCACCACCCAGTACCGCTACCTGTGCCACACCGCCTGTAGAGAGTAAGCGCGGACGGATGGTCCAGTCAGCTATTGTACGCAGGTCAAGCATAGAGGTAGAGTCGGCAGTCAGACCGATAATCAGCATCTCGCCCAGAATGGATGATTGTGGACCCAGTGTCGGTTTTCCTACACCGGTAGGCAGGCTTTCGCTTACAACAGCCAGCTTCTCGCTAACAATTTGCCGGGCCAGATAAATATCCGTATCCCAATCGAATTCTACCCATACTACTGAGAATCCATTGGTAGATGAAGAACGCACGCGGCGCACACCTGTTGCACCGTTCACTGCTGTTTCAACAGGAAATGTGACGAGTTGTTCCACTTCTTCTGCTGCCATGCCGTTTGCTTCGGTCATGATAACAACCGTAGGTGCATTGAGGTCAGGGAATACGTCCACTTCCGTGTTCATGGCGGTGTAGGTTCCGCCTATCAGTAACAACACCGAGGCCACAAGCACCAGGATGCGGTTATGAAGTGAGAAATGTATAATCTTGTTTAACATGTTGATTAAAGTGTTAGAGTGTTAATGTGATAATGTGATAGGGTGAAGTTGCTTTATCACTCTATAACTTCATCACTTACCACTGTTTTTTTAGTGTTCGTGACTGTGTGCCGGTATTGCATTTGTAGCGCTTGCCAGTTTCACTTGATAAGCTCCTTCGGTTACCACGCGGTCTCCTGCTTTTACACCTGAGAGAATCTGTACGCTTTCACCGTTATCGGCTCCAAGGGTCACGAGTTGTTTCTTATATCCTTCTTCATCCAGTTGCAGGTAGACAAAGAAACTGCCTTGTTCTTCAGTCAATGCTGAATGGGGTAGGGATATTACATTTTCTATAGGGGAAGACAATAAGAAGATTTCTACAAAGGAACCGGGGATGATATCACCTTTGTTGTCAAACTCAAAGGTTACAGGTACATAATATCCACCGTCTCCCCCCGAGGCTTTGCCATAGGAGAGAAGACGTCCGTCTAAGTCTTTCAATGCGTATACCTTATTATTATAAGGAGTACAGAAGTTAGCAGAACCAATAGTACGAAGATATTGGTAATATTTCTCTGAAACGTCAGCACGCAAGAATAATTTGCGGTTTTGCGTAATGCTGACTAACGGTTGTCCCACCGCTACGTAATCGCCTTCTTTCACTAACAGGCTTTTTACATACCCACTGATGGGGGAAACCACGGCTTGCCCGCTTGCCGAACTGTTTTTGGCTACGGCTTCGTAGCTGATACGTGCATTCTCATACGCTTGTTCAGCCTGAGCGAAATCCTTTTCAGAAACAATCTTATTTCCTACGAGGGCTTTCATACGCTCGTATTCTTTCTTGGAAACTTCATAGGCGATGCGCGCCCGTTCTACCGGATCACCATCCGCCATATTTTTAGAAGACA